>Ga0209066_10004727_pt1 | contig 14650 bp, 12 predicted proteins | sample All_14_2_FD_187198 | JGI IMG/M metagenome (GOLD analysis project Ga0209066, IMG submission 187198) | Freshwater microbial communities in response to fracking from Pennsylvania, USA - Allegheny Zone_MetaG_DW_15 (SPAdes) (version 2) ...
CAATATATCCTCGCAAAATATCCGGCGCTGGTACAGTGCCGTTCACCCGTTGCTCGAAAACTTTGCAGGTGTAATAATAAGTGCCGGACGGCAGTGGCTTGCCTTTCAGGTTGTTGCCGTCCCAGTTGATGTCCGGGTCGGTGGTCTTGTAAACCAGCTCGCCCCAGCGGTTGAAGATGGTGATGTCCACGCTTTCGATGAAACAGTAGGGGTACGGGATAAAAAGCTCGTTCACATCGTCGCCGTTCGGCGTGAAGGTGTTCGGCAAGGTGTAGGTCGGACAGTTGTCGGTGCAGATGATGTTGCTCAGCGCACTTTCGTTGAGGAAAGTGTCGAGTGCCGTGACGGCGTAGCAGCCAGCCAGCCCCCGCTCCGGTTTGTGGAAGAAAGTGGTGTCGCCTGAGTCCGAAATTTCTCCAATGAGCGCAAAATCACCAGTCTCAAACGGCTTGTAGTAAATGCGGTAGCTGACCACGTCGTCCGTTTCTTCACAGATGTTCATGGGGTTTTGCCAAATCAACTGGTTTTCCAGTTTCTCCACGTCCCTGCACGGTATTTTTTGGTTGCAAATATTGTTGATTTCGAGTGCGGGCGGGCATGGGGCCACATTGTCGTAGGGGGCTTTGCATGCTTCCTGCGACAGGTTTATCAGCGGCGACGGTATGCCTACTATGCCGTAGGAGCCTTCCGCCCGAACGTAGTAGCAGTATTCCCGCCCATTCAACAGCCCCTTGTCCACGTAGAAGCTGTCGGAAGTGATGCCGATGGAGTCCCAACTGGTGCCCTGCTGTCGGTAGATGGTGTAGCGTTGGTTCACCCAAGGCACGTTGTAATCCCAAGTGAGGATGTTTTTGTTGTCGGTTGGCTCGATTTTCAGCCAGACAGACGAAGCCGAGGGCGAGTCGCCGATGGGCGCATTTTCTCCGTTTACAAAAAAGTCAATCTTGTAGGTGTAGGGGTAGTTGCGGGTGTCCAGTACGGCGTCTTGGTCAAGGAAGGAATTTTGCGTAAGCTGCCAGTAAGTCGGGCTGTTGTAGGTGGCAATCGTCGTAAAATTGGTGCCACCGATGTCCCTCGCCCGCTTCAACTCGTAGCGGTACGGGCCAGGGTTAAGCAAAGTGTCCAGGTCTTCGGCCACAGGCTTCGTCCATTTCACCTCGATGATGCCGTTGGAAGTGCTGGTCTGCTGCACACTGACGTTGGTGATCAGCGGCACATCCCGAATGAGTTGAATGCAGATTTCGTCGGAAGTGAGGCTGGAGACCTTGTTGTAGGGGTGTCCCGCTGGGGTTCGCTTCGCAAAAACGCCGAGGATGCGGTAGCAGTAGGTGCGGCCCCGCTCCACGTTCATGTCCACGTAGCCATAGCGCCCATTGATTTGGTTGAGGGTTTTGGCAATTTCCACATAGCCCTTGCCCTCCAATCCGGGCATGCAAGTATCCCGCTCAAACTGGTTGGGGCCTTCTTTTCGCCAGACCGTGAAGCCGAAGAAATAATTGTCCTTGGCATCCTCGCACTGGTAGGGTTTCGCCCAAGAGACGGTGATGCGGTCGGAGGTGGGCTCGGCCTGCACATCGGTTGGCGGCGGCCCGACCACTTTTATCCGAACGGCTTTCAGCGTCGCCAAACCCGTGGTGAGGCCCTGATTGGGCTGTAGGAAAAAGTCGTCTTCAGCCTTGAAAACCACGGTGTACGGCAGGTCGGAGATGTGCTCACAGGTGGTTTGCCAACGGAATTTCTTGGTTACAGGCTGTTGCTGGTAAGTTGCCGAAGGGCTACCGTCCGGGCGCCAAGTTTCCACACCATCCGCAGGGCTGTACTGCGTCAAAAACGGTGCTCCCAAGGCGGAGAGCTTGATTCTGTCACCGGGGTCTGGGTCGGTGGCTGTCACGTCGAACTCCACTACTTCGCCTGCCACCACACAAATTTCTTCAATCGTGTTGATGACGGGAGCGTGGTTTCCATCGCAGTCTTCCACCAAAATCTGCATGTCACGAACGGTGGTATCAATGGGCACGCCATTCCGCCAGGAAATGATAAGCATGGCAATATTGTATTCTCCCGCCCGCTGCGGGGAGGTCCACGTCATGGTTCCCGTGATGCTACTGATGGAAAGGATGGAGCCTTGGTTTCCCGTTACGTTTTGCGGCCAACTGAAATTGGGCACTGGCATGCCAGGGCTTTGAAGCGGTACCGCCAGTTCGTAAGTGAGTATGTCGCCATCTGGGTCGAAGGCGTTGGGGTTGTGTACGAATGGTTGCCCGATACATGCATAATCAATTGGAGGTTGCAATAAAATTGGGGAGGAGTTGCAACCTTGGAACTGCCCGTTGAAAACCGTAAAAGTCGTTTGAATGCAAAATTGGATATTGTCGGAACCGGGAAAATTCACATTGAGTACGCCGCCATTGCGGTTGGGGTCGGTTACGGAAATCGTGTAGGTATTGGGGCCATCGTAGGTAAATTCAGCAACATACTTATTGAATTTAACGTCATTCGCTAGCGGCTCACCTTGTGGCGCCACGCTGGGGTCGGGCTGTGCGCCGTTCACCCTTGCAACTTGCACGCAGGTTTGGTTGGCATCGCCCCAGCACAGCGTGAGCGTGTCCCGGTCGGCCTGCAAACTGCTGGTCTTGGTGTAGGTGATGATGGTGGCCCTCACCTTGTTACTGTTACAGCCGTCAATTTGTTCTACGACTATTTCGCCGGCCCGGTTGTGGGTTGCGAAAGCAGGGAGGGAAAGGTTAAAAAAAATAAAAACCAAGCTGAGTAGGCGTACTGTTGTTTTCATAAAAAAGCTTTGCAATTGCAGGTTAAGCCAAAATAATGCCCTTAAAATTAGGCGCAAAAAACGAAAATGACTTTAAATTCTGGGTTTTCGTCAGGTGTCAGCCGTTTTTTGCTGCCAAGACTAAACGAAGCAAAGTAGCGGCAAGTTTTGGCATTTTGAATAAAACGAAGGCCAAATCAGGAAAAAGTCGGCTAATTCGCAGCAGCCTCTAGCAAGGTAACCGCTTTTTTCACTAAACTCGCCTTGTCAATTTCCACCACGCATATTGGCGCAGTTTTTACAAGTCTTACCCAAAACTTAAAATTCATCAACATGAGTAAAGTCGTTGATTCCCTCACCAAACGGTATTACTCAGTCACCGAAGTGGCCAAGCTTTTCGGCGTCACTACCAGCCTTGTCCGGTACTGGGAGCAGGAGTTCGAGTTCCTGCGCCCGTTCAAGTCCAGCAAGGGCGACCGGCGCTTCACGCCTGAGAACATCCAGCAGTTCGAAGTCATCTTTCACCTCGTCAAGGAGCAGGGCTACACCCTCGCCGGTGCCAAGCGCTACCTGAAGGAGGAAAAAGAAAAAATCCGCCAAAAACAGGAGGCGCTCAAAACCTTGCGGCGGTTGCGGGGTTTCTTGGAAGATTTGAAAATTTAGTTGGTGATTCGTGACTAGTGATTCGTGACTGGGCATACTTATCGCCAATTCACTAATCACCAATCACCTTGGAACTTTCCTATCTGCCCGGCCAAACTGGCGCTTCCATCAACGCTGAAGGCCAATTCCACCATCCCGATTTCCCGTTCGAGCTGCATTGGAAGGATATTTTGAAATGGAAATCTTCGCCCAATCCCTACGCAGCACAGAAAAAGCAGGACACTTGGCGGCCCAAGGTCGTCAAGGACGATAGCTTCCTGTACCATAGCCACGATACCAAGGTTTGGCTCGGCCACGCCTCTTTTTTCTTTCGGTTAAATGGCCTGAATATCATCGTGGACCCCGTCTTTGGAAAGTTGACACCGTTCACCGCCCGCTTCTCCGAGCTGCCTGTTTCACCTGATAAATTCACCAAGCTCGACCTCATCCTCGTCACCCACGACCACCGTGACCACTGCGACGAGCGCAGTTTGAAATTGCTGCTGCGCAACAACCCAAAGGCCACGGTCGTCACGGGCCTGGGCATGAAAAAAGTCATCGGGCCGTGGGCCACTGGCCACAAAATCGTGGAAATGGACTGGCACCAACAGGCTGCTTGCCCCATTGGGGATAGTCAGTCACTTGGCCTCCGAATCACCTACTTGCCCACCCGCCACTGGTGCCGCCGCTGGCTCACCGACATGAACGTTCGGCTGTGGGGTGCCTTCGTGCTGGAAACCCCCGATACGACCATCTACTTCGGCGGCGACTCTGGCTATGGCCACCATTTTGCGCAAGCGAAAAGTCTTTTTCCGAAAATTGACTACGCCTTCCTCGGCATCGGCGCCTTCGCCCCGGTCTGGTTCATGAAGAGCAACCACATGAGCCCCAGCGATGCGTGGAAAGCTTTCCACGACCTCGGTGCGGCCAAGCTCGTGCCCATGCACTACGGCACTTTCGACCTGAGCGACGAACCCATCGGCGAGCCGGAGCGGCTGTTGCGGGAGATTGAAAAGGGCAGCGAAAAAGTGGATTTTTTGACCATCGGCGAATCACGGCCATTGCGTACCTTGGCGAAGATATAAAACCTTCCCGCCATGAATTTCACCATCAAAAACCTGCTCCTTGCAGGGCTTTTCCTAGCGTTATTCCTTTTTATCGGCAATAAAATGGGCAAAGCTGGCCTCAGCTTCGGCGAGGTGGTCGGCTTCGAGTTTTCGTTTTTCACAAAAAACACTGAAGCGACCGTGGCCAACTGGAAAACGGCCACCGTAGCGAGTGGCCAGACCAAACTTGCCGCCTTCCAGTCGAGCACCCGCCTTGACTTCCTGTACATCATCGGTTACGTGTTCCTCGGTGTGTTTTTGGCGAGGGTCGCCGCTGGCGAAAAACGGCTTGCCACCGCAAGGCGCATCGCCGTGCTGCTCGTCGTGGCTGGCATTTGCGATGTGGTGGAAAACCTGCAAATCCTTCAAATCATCGAGGGGAATTTTGGCCTGCGGCCAATGGTGATGTCGGTTTGCGCAGCGGTGAAATTCGGGCTGTTGGCGGTATCGCTGGGCTGGGCGGTGGTGCTGTTTGCGAAGCGGTAAATTGGATGCAAAACGTCGGCGAGGTTTTGAACCTCGCCGACGTTAGTCCACGCTCATTTGTATTTCAAAATATCAATAAAATCGGTGCAAAACCCGTAGTCCACCGCCACGTTGGAGGCCACCACGACCGTGCGGCTGCCCAAGAAACGCTCCATCAGCGACAAGTACCAGTCCACACCTTGGGCGTCGAGGTTGGTCGTCGGCTCGTCGAGGAGGAGGAGCGAGGAGGCGGAACAGGCGGCCAGTGCCAGCTTCAGGCGCTGCTTCATGCCGGAGGAAAAATGCCGAACCTGCTTATCACTGGCTTTTGGGAATGCCAGCAAATCCAGCAAGTCTTTAGTGCGCAGGCTGGGCAATAGCGGTTTGAATTTTTGGTGAAAATCAATGGCTTCGGCGAGTGTAAACTCTTCAATCAACTCGATATACGGGGCCGCATAGCTCACTTGGCGGTACACGTCGTCCGCAGCTATTTTTTTGCCTTCGGCAATGAACTCGATTTTCCCTTTCGTGGGAGAAAGGTGCCCGCTCAAGACCTTCATCAGCGTGGACTTGCCGCTGCCGTTCGGCCCCGTGACGGCCAGCTTACTGCCCGCAACCAACTGATAATCAATGTCTTTGAAAATCCAGTCATAGCGGTAGCGTTTGGAGACTTGTTCGAGTTTGATTTGCATGATTGGTCATTTGTGTCATTGGTCGTTGGTCATTAGGGTCAATGACAAATGACGCAAAGCCAATGACGAATGACTAGTTTATCGTCCCATATGTACCAGCAACACGCTCACATCCGCAGGCGTCACCCCGCTGATGCGGCTGGCCTGCCCGATGGTACGGGGGCGTACCTTGCTCAACTTTTCCCGGGCTTCTTTTGAAATGGACGTAAGTGTTTGAAAATCAAAGTTTTCGAAGATTTTCAACTCCTCCAAGCGGAGCATTTTGTCGGCCATTTCCTGTTCTTTTTTGATGTAGCCGTCGTATTTCATGCCCGTTTCGGCCTCGCTGAGGTAGTCGGCGTCGTATTGGTTCAAGAAGCTGTCCAGTTCCGGTAGCACGGTGCGCAGGTTCGCCAAGTCCACGTTGGGGCGCAGCAGGATGCCGTGTAGCTTTACTTTCTGAGATATGGGCGCCGAGCCTACGCTTTCAAGGAAGCCGTTGACCACATCGGGCGTCACGCTGGTTTCTTTGAAAAAACGCTCGATTTCCACGGCGGCGGCCCGCTTGTCGTCCACTTTTTTCATCCGCTCCGCAATGCTGGGGGCAGCGCCGAACGACCTGTCTGCCTGGTCGCCCATTAGTTTTTCCATCAAAGGCGTGAGGCGCAAATCCGCATTATCCTGCCTGAGCAAAATGCGGTACTCGGCCCGGCTGGTGAACATCCGGTAAGGTTCCTCGGTGCCCTTGTTCACGAGGTCGTCAATCAGCACGCCGATGTAGGCTTCGCTGCGTTTCAGGATAAAAGGCTCTTGCTTGTTGATGGCCAAATGGGCGTTGATGCCCGCCATAAGTCCCTGACAACCAGCCTCTTCGTAGCCCGTCGTGCCATTGATTTGCCCTGCAAAAAACAGGTTTTTCACCAACTGCGTTTCGAGCGAGAGCTTCAACTGGTTCGGCGGGAAATAGTCGTATTCAATGGCATAGCCGGGGCGGAACATCTTCACGTTCTCGAAGCCCACGATTTTGCGGAGCGCCTTGAATTGTACGTCTTCTGGCAGGGAAGAGGAGAAGCCGTTGACGTAAATCTCGCAAGTGTCCCAACCTTCCGGTTCCACGAAAAGTTGGTGGCGTTCCTTGTCGGCGAAGCGGTTGATTTTGTCCTCGATGCTGGGGCAATAGCGGGGACCGAGGCCCTGAATCCGCCCTTGGAACATGGGCGATTGCTCGAAGCCTTCCTTCAGGATATCGTGAACTTCTTGGCTGGTGTAGGTGATATGACAGGGCAATTGGCGCTCCAATCGGGGCGTGTCCGTGTAGCTGAATTTGCCCGCAGGGCTATCGCCTTCTTGGATTTCCATGCGGGAATAATCAAGCGAGCGGCCATCGAGCCGGGGCGGGGTGCCGGTCTTCATGCGGCCCGCCTCGAAGCCGAGCTGGATGAGCTGTTCGGTGATACCGGTGGAGGCTTTCTCCCCTGCCCTGCCGCCGCCGAACTGCTTTTCGCCGATGTGGATGATGCCGTTCAAGAAAGTGCCATTGGTCAGCACAACTGCCTGACTTTCAATCTGTAAGCCCATGCCCGTTACCACGCCGCCGACCACGCCGTTCTTTACCAAAAGGCCAGCGACCATGTCCTGCCAGAAGTCCACGTTGGGGTGGGCTTCGAGCATTTGCCTCCATTTGGCAGCGAATAGCATACGGTCGCTCTGCGCCCGTGGGCTCCACATGGCAGGGCCTTTGGAGAGGTTGAGCATCCGAAACTGCACGGCGGTATGGTCGGTCACGATGCCGGAGTAGCCGCCGAGGGCGTCAATTTCCCGCACGATTTGACCCTTGGCCACGCCGCCCATCGCCGGGTTGCAGGACATCTGGGCGATGGTCTGCATGTTCATGGTCACGAGCAGCACCTTGGAGCCGAGGTTGGCTGCGCCAATGGCCGCTTCGCAACCAGCGTGGCCTGCGCCTACTACTATGACGTCGTATTTTGGAAACACGGGTTAGTGATTGGTTAAGTTCCCCTACGGGGATGACAATTTGGTGATTGGGGATGCAAAGTTAAGCAATTTGGGAAAGTGGTCGGAAATGGGAGAAGTTGGTATTCGGTGACCGTAGGATTGGTGGGGCTTTTGACTTATTTTCGGTTGTTTCCATGTGTGGCAGCGTATTTTATTGGACATTTGCGCCAGCTAAATCAGCTTGACGGGGAGGTTTTCGTCTTGAAAAACCGATGCCCGCTGCGCTGAGGCTGGCCTTGCTTTTGCGCAAGCGAATTCAATGATAAATCAAAAAACGCAGGCCAGCACCGTCCGACAACTGGCTGCTTACCTCCTAGACCCCAGCATCGAAACCGCTCACGAAGTGAACATCATTGACCGCATCCATGAGGTGTTCTCGGAACTGGCCACCGTTTCCGGTTTTGATGGTGAGGAAAGCTGGCAACACGATATACAAGCCTCGTCGGGCACGGCCATCTCGGTGAACGAGGCGGCACGCTGCCTGCTCGACTACCGCCGGACGGGGCAGTTTTTCCGGGGGCTGCATGCTGCAATTTTAGAGGCCAAGCGGCTTTTCCCCGGTGAAACCATCAAAGTGCTTTACGCAGGCTGCGGGCCTTATGCCCCTTTCCTCACGTTGATTGCGCCACAATTTTCGCCGGGCGAGGTGCTGTTCTCACTCATCGACATCAACAGTGGCTCGCTGGAAAAAGCTGCGTTGCTGGTGAAGGAATTTGAGCTTGAAGCCTATTTGCTGGATACTTTTCTGGCGGATGCCACCCTGTTTCAAGTGCCCAATGCAAAGGACTACCACCTCCTGTTCACCGAGACGATGGACACAGCACTGGAGCGGGAACCGATGGTGCCAATCTTGCTGAACCTGCTGCCGCAACTGCGCCCCGATGTGCTGCTGGTGCCCCGCAATGTGACGGTGGAGGGCGTTTTTTTCAGCCATGAAGACCTGCCCAACGGCACGGAAATACTCTGGGAATTGACCACAAACATCCCTGGCCACTCCATCGGGACGGTGATGGACATGGCGGAGGCGCTCGAAACCTATTTGGCGCTGGAAGAACCCGACGGCATTTTTCATGAGTTGCAATGCGAGCTTCCCGCTCCAGAATTCCGGGACTTTTTTGCGCTGTTCACCACGGTGGAAATCTGGGACGGCATTTTCCTTTACAAAAACGAATCGGACATCACCGATCTGCGGGTGCGGAACCTGACCGACCTGCCGCCCTGCGATTTCATCAATTTCGAGTACCTGCTTGGGGAGGATATGGAGTTGATGTTTGGGGTGAGCTGAAAGGGTTTAAAATCAGTTGAATTTCAATTTGTCCAACCCTACACCCAGTAGCTTTCTTGCCACAGCATCCAAGTCCTGCACAGAACCTTTTAAATGAATGGTGCGATGCACGTGGGTCAAATGCTCACCGGGCTTCAATGCCGCCGCAGGACTGGAACTTTCGATTTCGAAAAAAGCGCCCATTTGTGAGCCAGTGTCGTTTGGCCCGTCATTATAGGCATTCACAGCGTCGCCTTTGAAGGGTTCTTTTTGTTCGCCCCAAAGTGAGTTCACATAATCAGTAGCACCTTCTGGCAAGGTGAATTGGGCGATGGTCAGCACCCCGTTGGCGGCGTCCCATGCAGCGGCAATGGGCATGGCCCGCTGTGGCGAGATACCGATTTTGCTGCGAAAATGGGCGTCGGCCTTGAAGCGAATCAAACCATTTTCCACCAAAAGTCGGTCGGAGGGCACTTTGCCGAAATAGTCGTCGGTGACGGTTTTACCGAGTGTCTTCTCGTCACCCTGACGGTACGGAATGGCCACCGTGGTGCTTGGCGATGCGTTCAACATGCTGAGAATCCAAATCGAAAGCATGCCGGAATTTTTATCCCAAGCCGCCTGTCCTGTGTTTTTCAGCACGTTTTCCGATTCAAAACCGACGCTTTGCACGCCCGCAGGCAAGGCCATGCCAAGCAAGCTGTCAAGTTGATTTTTGCGGAGCAAACGGATGGTTCGCTGCACGTTCAGGTCGAAAGCAATGTCCGAAGCGTTGACGAGGTGCATTTGTTTTGAAAAACGGGCTTCAGTTTTCGTGGCACCGACCAGTTCAAATGGTTCCGTGTCCAACTCTTTGGGAACGAACCAATTATCGAATTTTTGCTCAACGCCTTTTTTGAAATAAATGGAAAACTGCCCACCCTCCGGCCCCATCCAAAACCGCTCTTCGCCGCCAAAAGCATTGATGTGCTCGGCGGGTTTGCCACTGGCGAGGAGGTCGTGGTTGACCCAACCAAAACTCTTTCCTTCCGGTCCGGCGGCGGTACTGGTCATCACCCGGCCTTGGTAGGCAGGGACGACGGCGACCTGAGACTGACCCGTTTCATCGCTCAACAGCACGAGGTCAGGATGGTGTTTTCGAAGAAAATCAAGGTCATAGCCGAAGCTGCCCTGTGAGGGTTCAGCGGGCGCTGCTTCAGGTGTTTGCTTGGGCTCGTTGCAAGCAAAAAATACAAGTGAAATGATTGCGATTACGGCAGGCCAAAAAGATTTCATTTTGTTTTGATTTTGGGGTGAAAGTAGCGCAAAGCGGCGCTTTTCTGGCTTTATTTGCCAAAAAATATCCATGCCCGTTTGGTGCCTGCTTTTCGTAAAATTGTTCATCATGTATCATCAAAAATTGCCAATCATTTGTCTTAAAAACGGGGAATGGTCGGAGCTGAAACCAGCAGCATTTACTCGTGCCACCGATGGCGCAGCTGTCGATTTTCCAACTACAGTTTACCTCATGGCTGACCACCTGTTTTTGCACGTGAAATTTGAATGCAGGAACGACCTATTTGTCCAGGAGAACCACATGACCCAGCACAACGAGCCGCTTTACAACCAAGAAGTTTTCGAGCTGTTCATCGCAGCGGGCGAGGCTGACCCAGCGCAGTATCTCGAATTTGAAATCAACCCGAACAACGCCATTTGGGTGGGCAAAATCTCGAACCCTGGTCTTGGTGAAGGTGCGTTCAAAGGGGAACTGGTCAGCTACAAGCAATGCGGCATCCAGCATGAAGCGGAGAAAGGCAAGGGCTTTTGGAGCGGTGCTTTTTCCATTCCGTGGGCCTTGGTTCCCGGTGGGCAGCAGGCGTATTACCGAGTCAATTTCTACCGCATCGTTTCAACGAAATCCCATCTTGAAAAAGGCTGGGTTTGCGGCGACGACTGCGAATTTCTTTGCTGGAGTTCGACGATGAGCGGTGCGGAGCCAGCTTTTCACAGGCCAAGAAGGTTTGGGCATTTAAAACTCAACTAACTATGTCCAAAACCATCGCCGTCACGGGTGCCAACGGTCACCTCGGCAACGTCGTTAGCAGGTTGCTTTGCGAAAAAGGCCATCAGGTTCGGGCCTTGTGCCGCTCCAAATCCGAAAGCTTGGCAGGCTTGCCCATCGAAATCGTTCAGGGCGACGTAATGAATAAAAGCGACCTACTGCGATTGATGGAAGGCTGCGAAATCGTCATCCATTGCGCCGCCATCATCAGCATCCACGGCGACCCAACGGGCATCGTTTTCAAAACCAATACGGAGGGGCCAAGGAATGTGCGGGTAATTGCGGAGCAACTGGGTGTCCGGCGTATCGTGCACATCAGCAGTGTACATGCGGTGACGGAACTGCCGTTCACGCAGCCCTTCGATGAAACCCGCCCCTACAAGCAGGCCGCCGACTATGCCTACGACTACTCCAAAGCACAGGGCGAGCAACTCATGCTCCGCAATCTTGCCTCAGGCAAAACTGAAGTCGTCGTTCTGCGGCCAAGCTGCATCATAGGGCCGTTCGATTTCAAGTCCTCCGAAATTGGCAAGGCGCTGCTGGAACTCGAAAAAGGCAAAATACCCGCCCTGCCCGAAGGCGGCTACGATTTTGTGGACATCCGGGACGTGGCCAATTCGGTGCTGAACGCCATCGAACGAGGGAGGAACGGTGAGGTCTATTTGCTGACGGGGAAGTATTTCACGATGAAAGAATTTGCAGCCGTTGTAGCGAATGTCATTGGCCGAAGGCCAGTAAAATGGATTCTACCCTACCGATTGCTGAAAATGCTGTTGCCGCTCATCGCATGGCTGGCCAAAATCACCCAATCACCGCCGCTGTTCACCATCGAATCACTGGACGCCTTGAAGAATGGCCATCCTCGCATGGACAGCAGCAAGGCCGCCCGTGAATTGGGCCATGTTTGCAGGCCCTTGGAGGAATCTGTCCGGGATTTTTACCTTTGGCGAAAAACGAAATCGAACGACTTATGAGTTTGCCCACTTTGACGGCTATAACTTGGATTTGGATAGGAATTGCCGCCGTCGTCCATATCACCATGTTTTTCGTCACGGCCCCATTTGGCAGGCACACCACGGAGAAATGGGGCAAGACCATTGACAACAAACTGGGCTGGATCATCATGGAAGCGCCGTCGCTGCTCATCATGTCGTACTTCCTGTTTTTTGGGAGCAACAGCCGCAGTTCCCATGTTTGGATACTCTTCGCCTGCTGGATTTTGCATTATTTCAACCGCACCATCGTCTATCCCATCCGCATAAAATCCACCCCCAAGCGGATGCCAGTGGCCATCGTGGCGAGCGCCGTTTTTTTCAACTTCGTAAACGCCGGGCTGAACGGCTACTATCTCGCCGAATTGGCCCCCTTCGGAAAATATGCCCACGACTGGCTGGCCAGCCCTTCTTTTTTCTTTGGCTCCCTGCTGTTTTTCGGCGGCATGTTCATCAACTGGAGGTCGGACACCATGCTGATTTCGCTGCGCAAACCGGGTGAAACGGGCTACAAAATCCCGCAAGGGTTCTTGTTCAAATACGTCGCCTCGCCCAATCTTTTCGGCGAAATCATCGAGTGGTCGGGCTTTGCACTCATGGCCTGGAACCTGCCCGCCCTGTCGTTCATGGTCTGGACCTTCGCCAACCTGGTGCCTCGTGCCAAGAACCATTACGACTGGTACTTGCGCACGTTTCCTGATTTTCCGAAAGAGCGGAAAGTTGTGTTTCCGTTTTTGTATTGAATGACACGGTCTGCCAGACCGTATTACGGACACCTCATTTAACCACCAACTTCCCAGCACCAACCCTGTTCCCGTTGTTTTCAATGTTGAAAAAGTAAATGCCGGGGCACATCCCTTGCCGCTGAAGCAGCGCCTTGCCGTTGGTTAAGTTATTGCGGAGCACTTCCTTTCCCAGTGCATCCCAGAGGATAAATGTGTTTTCGCCGGGCAATGGTTTTAGCAGCTCAAAAATGGCCCAATCGCCCATCGGGTTTGGCGAAACCATTACTGCCATTTCTGCTTTTGTCGTTTCAAAACTGCCCGACACCACCCCCACCCAAGGCTCCCGAATAGTATGGAAAGTGGTGTTCGTGTAAACTGGAGCGTTGTAGTCAAAATAAATGCCTGCCGTGTTTTCGATGACCGTGCCGTGCTGGTTATCAGGCTTTTGTGCGATGTGAAACTGCACGAAACCATGCGATGCCGCCTCGTTTGTAGTGCTGTCCGGCAGCAGGATATTGTTGAAAATGAACTTGGCTACACCCTGCCCGCTGAGTTCAAAAGTATAAGGGTGGCTGCTGGCACCGGGCCGGATGGTGACGGGGTCTAAAAAAGAAGGGAGTGTGTCAATCAGCACCACACGGAAAGCCGTGTCAGTACCCGTGTTTTGGAAACGGATGAGATAATCCAATTGCGTGTTTTCGTCAATAAAATGCTCGTCCTGCCAGCCTGTTGGCACAGCGGATTTGTCGTTTGGGTCAAAACTGGCGACGACTTCGTGGCAGTCGATGTCGAGCCAAGGCTCACCGTCGTCTTGTGGGAATTGGTTGAAAGCACCGGGGTTGACGAGTCCAACGCAGCCTTCCACCACAGCCGTGGCAGTGGGGTTGCCGAAGATGGGCGGCAGGTTGGGGTCTTGGGCGGCGAGGAGGAAGTAGGTGGCTCCGGGTTGGGCTTCAACATCAATATTTAAGGTCTCATTGCCGGGTAACTGAAAAATTTCACTCCTTAATATTATGTTGTCCTCAATCACAATATACTCATGGGCTTGTGGCATATCCCCACCAGTATTGAATATTGAAAATCTAATACTGTCGTTTTGGCAAAGTCCGTTAGCCATCAGATTGGCACCAGTCCATGTGTTTTCACAAATCGAATCAGGGAAAATATGCGCTTCCGAGCATAATGTTTCCCCTATGAGTGCAGTGTCACATCCCAACATACACGAAACCTGAAACGCCCCACATTCATTCAAAGCCACGTCGCCGACATCAAAAAGCAAAACTTGGCCATTTTGTGAAACCAAAGGGGCTGTAGCACTGAGATACTGCAAATTGGGGTCTAATGTAACTTGAACAGTTACCGACTCAGCATTCACAGTCCCATGGTTGCAATAACTAACTGAATATGCCCTTTCGCTACAAATCCGCAAAAAAGGAGTGCCAATGCTCACCTCCATCAAGGGGCAATCAATCATCGGTTGCAAAGGGAAATTTTGGGTGGTCGTATCGAAAAGCGTTGTCGCTGCGATGGTGTAGGATGGCTCACAGGTTTGCCAATAGGTCGTTGGCACTATACTAACCTCATAGGTCCCTGTATCTATGAGTATTGCATAGTATCCTGCTGTATCGGTAATTGCATAAAACGTCTCTTCCCCAACAGCTTTTACAATGAACTTTTGGAGGCCGGGTTCATTATCTGGAGAACAGTTCGTGTTTTGATCACGATAGGCATTGCCAGCGATATAGTGGGAATAGATGTTGCCTAGGGAATCGGTTTTGAGCAACAACATATTATCACTGAAATCATTGTAATCAACACCGCCTATAGCGAAACCTGCGTCGTTGGTTTGCACTATTGAATAACACTCAAAAGTATTTATCTGATTTGACTGTACCGTTAAGACATTTCTACTAATTTCATTCCCATTTGTATCAAAAAGCCAATTGGTTCCGCCTGCC
>Ga0209066_10004729_pt1 | contig 14648 bp, 14 predicted proteins | sample All_14_2_FD_187198 | JGI IMG/M metagenome (GOLD analysis project Ga0209066, IMG submission 187198) | Freshwater microbial communities in response to fracking from Pennsylvania, USA - Allegheny Zone_MetaG_DW_15 (SPAdes) (version 2) ...
GACACCGTGACCGGCCTCGACCCGGTGGCGCGCACGGTGAGCACCGCAGGCCAACAGAAAATCGCCTACGACAAGCTCATCGTCTCGCCCGGCATCCAGCTCATGTACAGCGCCTACGCCGGGTACAGCGAACAGGTCGCCCGCACGGCGGTGCCCTCGGGCTGGATTCCCGGCGAGCAAACCACGCTGCTGGCCAAGCAATTGCAGGGCATGCGCCAGGGCGGCACCTTTGTGCTGGCCGCGCCGCCCAACCCCTACCGCTGCCCGCCCGGCCCGTACGAGCGTGCCGCGCTCATGACCGAGTGGTTCGCCCAACACAACCCGACCGCCAAAGTCATCATCGTGGACCCGAAGGACAGCTTCGTGACCGACGAAACCATGATGCTCGGCTGGAACCGGCTTTACCACTTCAACCTGCCGCCCGACTATGTAAAAAAAATGCAAAGCCAGGTGGAGCTGAAGCAACACGCGGGCACCAGCATGCTGAGCTGGATGCGCGGCAAAGACGGCGGGCGCACGCTCAAGATCGATGCGAAGCAAATGCGCATCGAGACCGAAGCCGAGGTGATCCAGGCCGATGTGATCAACGTCATTCCGCCCATGAAGGCGGGCCAGGTCGCCGCCACGCTGGGGCTGGCCGACAGCAGCGGCTTTTGCCCGGTGGACCGCCGCACCTTTGCCTCCACCTTGCAGCCCCATGTGTATGTGATTGGCGACGCCAGCATCGCCGACGCCATGCCCAAGAGCGGCTTTTCGGCCAACACCCAGGCCAAGGTGGTGGCACGCGCCATTGTGGAAGAACTCGCCGGTCGCCCCGCGCCCGAGCCGCTGTGGGAGAACACCTGTTACGCGCTCGCAGGCAAGGACTACGGCCTGTTCGTGGCCGACGTGTTCAAGATCATCAACGGCAAGATCGCACGTATCAACGGCCAAGGCCGCTACCTGCCGCTGAACGCCACGCCAGCGCAGATCAAGCTCGGTGCGCGTTACCAGCAGGCTTGGCTGCGCACGTTCACCGCAGACTGCTTTGCTTGAAGGAACCGATATGTACACCGATCCTTATTTGCAAGAACTCACGGCGGCCACCGATGGCTGGTTCGCGCGCGGTCTGACCGCGCTGGCCGTCACCGCCACCGGCCTCCTTATGGGCTTTGCCCCTGTCCCGGCACAAGCGGCGGACCAAGCCGCTGCACCCGCAGCCAAAACCTGGACACCCGCCAGCTTGCGCACCGCGCTGGCCGCCCTGCCCCCCGGCGAGGCCGAACGTGGCCGGGTGGTGAACCAGCAACTGTTCTGCGCCTCGTGCCACGGCGACACCGGCGTGGCGCCGACGCAGAACTGGCCGCACCTGGCCGGCCAAAAAGCCGCCTACACCGCCAAGATGCTGCTGGACTACCAAAGCCGCCTGCGGGCCGAAAACCACGGCGCGGCGCTGATGCACGACATCGCCGTGATGATGACGCCGCAGCAAATCGCCGATGTGTCGGCCTTCTACGCGGTGCAGCCCGCGCCCCGCGACGACGGCACACCACGCCCGGTGGCGGCCCAAGGCGTGAGCGCTGAGCAATTGGTGCGCAAGGGCGACCCCTCGCGCCTGCTCACGCCCTGCGCCAGTTGCCACGGTGTGCAGGGCCAAGGCGGCAAGCTCGAAGCCTCGGCGCTGGCAGGGCAAAACCCGCTTTACTTCACCCGCACCCTGCTGCATTACCAAAGCGGCCAGCGCGCCAACGACGCGGCTCGTGGCATGTCGGCGTTTGCCAAAAAACTCAGCCGCAGCGAAATTGACGCGCTGGCCGCGTACTACGCCGACTTGCCTGCCGGATCGTCTGCGTCCAAAAAGTAAACTGACCGCCATGAACTTCTGGGACCACAACTTTTCTGCCGCCGGCTTCAAATACGGCACCGCCCCCAATGCGTTTTTGCTTGAGCAAGCGCACCGCCTCGCGCCGGGCTGCGATGTGTTGGTGCCCGGCGATGGCGAGGGCCGCAACGGCGTCTGGCTGGCGCAGCAGGGCCACCGCGTGACCGCCATGGACAGCTCAACCGTGGGCTTACAAAAGGCGCAGGCCCTGGCGGCTGAACGGGGCGTGGCCCTGCAAACCGTGCTGGGCGACTTGGCCGACTGGGCGCCCGCGCCCGCCAGCGTGGACGCGGTGGTGCTGACTTTCGTACACCTGCCCACCGCCATCCGCGCGGCGGCGCACCAGCGACTGGCCGCTGGCCTGCGGCCCGGTGGCCTGCTCGTGCTGGAGAGTTTTCACCCGCAGCAGTTGCAACACACCAGCGGCGGCCCCAAAGACCCCGCCATGCTCTACACCCCGGTGCTGCTGCGCGAAGACTTTGCCGGGCTGGACGAACTGCTGTGCTGGCACGGCGAGGTGACGCTGGACGAGGGCCCGGGGCACCAAGGGCTGGCACATGTGACGCGGTTTGTGGGCCGGGCCAGGGCTGCGACGGGTTGAGCGACAGCTAAACAGCGAAGGCACGGGGTCAAGCTAGCAGCCTGCCGGATAAAGTAAAAAACGGCCCCAGTGCATGCATATGCTTGAATTGAACGATACAGCCATGGGCATAATGAAACCCGTGGTGGGGCGTGCATGCGTGCATTGCCCTGTCGGTTGACGCACACACCAGCATTTTTGTGGCGGCTAAGTTCAAAAAAAATGGGCTACCCCAATGCACCATTGCCTGACTTGACTGGAACGGTGTTGAAACCAGCCCCTATTCTTTTTTGCGTCAATTCGACATCACCACACCAAATTCTAATATTCATTGGGTGCTCTGGCCGTGGGCTGAGCAAGCCATATACCACAGGATTCAGCAAAATGGCATCCACCGCCTCGCATGACAACCAACCTGCCTTGGATCAGGAAGAAGAACAAGACAATGAACAGGACAAAATCAATACGCCTTTTGATCCAAAGCAAGTGGATATTGTGCCACGCAAATTCACCATCAGTTCACTGCTGGAGCGGTTAACACACAGCGAACTGAATTTAAGCCCCGATTTCCAACGGCGTGCCAACTTGTGGGATGACAAGCGAAAAAGTCGCCTGATTGAATCCATTCTTCTGCGCATTCCACTGCCATCGTTTTATTTTAAAGAGGATGATGATGGAAATTTTTCGGTTGTGGATGGGTTGCAGCGGCTGTGCGCTATTTTTCATTTTGTCAAATATTCCGAACTCAACAAAGCCACTTCGGCAAAACCACCGCTGAGCCCACTCAGGTTGACCGATCTTCAGTATTTAAAGGACTTGAATGGAAAAGAATTTTCCGAGCTGGAACGGCAATTCCAACGCAGAATCAATGAGCTTGAAATTGAGGCCAACGTCATTCGATCCACAACCCCCAAAGAGGTGATGTTCAATGTGTTTGCACGATTGAATCAGGGCGGATTACCGTTAAGCGCACAAGAAATACGCCATGCTATTTTTCCAGGAATTTGGCGGGAAAAAATACGCGATATAGCCAACTCGACAGAGTTTAAAAATGCCACCGAAGGAAAAATCCCAACCGATCGCCAGCAAGATACAGAAATGGTATTACGCTATTTCGCACTGTATGCCTTAGAGCCCAAGGGGCAACGCCCAGCCGATCAGATTCTGGATAAATTTCTGAACGACACTGTTGAAACCCGACTGAACACATGGAGTACCAGCCAATGGGAAAATGCCGAAAAATCGTTTTTCAATGCTTTGCAGTTCGCTCTGGAGATTTTTGGGATACATGCCTTCAGAAAAAGCCATGCCCAGAATGCCCGAACACCGGTCAACAGAGGCATATTCGAATCCCAACTCATGGTGATTACTTTATTAAATCCATCCGACATCGCCAAACTCATTCAATCACGAGATAAAGTGTCCCAGCTTTTTGGTAAAGAAATAGACAATCCCCGCAGTCTGTTGAGCAGAGCGCTCCGCTCGGGCACAGGTCATGCCGAATCATCCAATGTGCGTATTCAAGAGTTTACAAAAATATTCAACGAGGTACTGAATGCTTAAATCGATTGGATTAAAAAACTTCAAATCGGCACGGCGTTTTGATGCCCCAATCCCATTGCGGGCGTTGACGGTTTTGAGCGGCTTGAACGGTTCTGGAAAAAGCACGGTCTTGCAGGCCATTGCCTTGTTGCGGCAAAGTCTGGATATTGCAGGCGCAACCGAACAGCCATTGAACACCCTGCACCTGCATGGACCACTGGTAAAGCTGGGAAATGTCAGCGATCTCTTGAGCGAGCGCGCCACAGACGACACCATAGAAATCGTTTTATGCAGCGATGATGAAAAATGGGAGTTTTCATGCGTAACGACGGCAGATCAACGACTTAAAAGTGTGCTGACAATAAGACCCCGTCGGAATCCATCCACAAACAAAAGACAAATCGCACACTATGCTGTCCCTGACAACGAGCAAATCAAAATAAAAACGGCTCTTGAAGAACATTTAAAAAATTGCCCATTTCAATTTTTGCAAGCAGACCGACTGACACCGGGAACACATTACGAACGGAATTTTTCCGGTCACGCAGGCGCATACTTTTTGGGTGTGCGGGGCCAGTACACCCCAGATTTTTTGGCAGAACATGGCGATTCGCTGGATGTCCGACCCAAAAGACAATGCCCTGCTTCAGCGCCGGGCGTACATCCTGAATTGATGAAAAGAGTTGCACCAACCCCCAAACTCTACGATCAAATCAGTGGATGGCTGCAACACATCAGCCCAGGGGTTCGGCTGGATGCCGATCGAATCAAACAAACCGATTTGGTGACTTTGGGATTTTCATACAACTCCAGCCTATTGGCGCAAGATTCGGAACGCCGTCGCCCAACCAATGTCGGCTTTGGCTTGACATATTGCCTTCCGATTGTTACCGCGCTTTTGAGTGCGCCACCCGGTGCATTGTTGCTGCTTGAAAACCCCGAAGCGCATTTGCATCCAAGAGGCCAAGCTGCATTGGGCACGCTACTGGCGAAATGTGCTGCCGATGGCGTACAAATTCTGGTAGAAACGCACAGCGACCATGTGTTGAACGGCATTCGATTGGCGGTCAAGAATGAAAAAATTGTCAACACCGATGTGAGTTTGTGTCATTTTGTACGAGATACAGACACTGGCGACAGCTACATCCAGAATCCGATGATTCTTCCAGATGGCGAACTTTCAGCCTGGCCTGAAGGTTTTTTTGACGAGTGGGAAATCAGCCTTGAAGAATTGCTGAGGTAAGAAGCCATGAAGCCACTTGCTATTTATTTTAATGAAATAAGCTTGCAAGGTACGTTGACCGATACCGAATGGAGTAAAAGCACCGAAACGCTCTTCCATGTTTTAAACGATTTTCTGCAATTGCGGAGCGATGGTCAAATCATCTTCGTCAGCGATCACTGGGCATCAAGCTGTGGTGGTATTCCTCTGGCCCGCCAGTTCGAACAGCTCAAACACAGACACAAAACACAATACCAACGCTTTATTTCAAAAGTTAAAAAAATCAACAAAACTTTGAACTTGATGCAAGAAATCACATGGCAGAATCAAGTTGCTGATGGCTTAACACTCGCCACATTGAACGGCAGTTGGTGTTTCAGCATCATCGACTCACATTCAAACTGGTTTCTAGAGAAAATTCCAGTACAACGCCATGAAATGGATGAAGCGGGGGGCATCAGTTCAGCCGCTTGTGAAGTCAATCACTTGGCAAGCTTGGCTCATCTTGCAGCCTGGAAAATATCCCTTCAAGATTGGGGCGCAACGATTGCTGCATCATGCGTACTGGACAGTCTGAAAGGTCACCATGTGGTCATGTATTCAGCCCCGTTAGAACACAATCCACCCCATGTGCATGTGTTGCACAAAGGGTCAGGTGACACATTAGCCAGATACAGAATTGAAGATGGCGCCAGAGAAGACGGAAAACCAACGCTGGATGCGGAAATGAGGATTTGGCTGACCAAGTACAAGGACCAGCTTCTGCGATCTTGGACACGCTGCCAGCGCGGTGGTCATCCTTACGAATTGAACAAACCAACAGCATCTCCATGACCGGATGCCCACTGTTGGGCTAACCGTGCTGGGGCTTGCGTGTCAAGCTCCGCTTATTCACTTCAAGGCTTTGAGTTTGCGGTAAAGCGAGCGCTCGCTGATGCCCAGTTCAGCCGCCAGTTCGGCCCGATTGCCCTGGTGCGAGGCCAGCCGCTCGCGCAAGGCGGCCAGCTCCAAGTGGCGCAGTGAAGGGTTGGGGTCTGGGCGCGTCTGGGTCGCTGGTGCTGTGGCCAGGGTGGGTGGTACCGCACCGCGCCGCCCCGAGTTCAGCGCCTGCGCCACGTGTTCGGCTTCGATGCGGTCGCCATCGCACAGCAGCGTGGTGCGCTCCAGCAGGTTGCGCAGTTCGCGCACATTGCCGCGAAACGGCTGCTCGGCCAGCAAGGCCAAGGCTTGGGGCGACACGCTCAGCGTGCGCTTGGGGGCCACCCGAGCCAGCAGCGCCTGGGTCAGCAGCGCAATGTCTTCGCGCCGCTCGCGCAGCGGTGGCAGGGCTATCGGGAACGTGCTCAACCGGTGGTACAGGTCTTCGCGAAAACGGCCCTCGGCCACCATGCCGTCCAGGTCGCGGTGCGTGGCTGACACCACCCGGATGTCGGCATGGCGCAGCTCGGTACTGCCGACCCGGCGGTAAGTGCCCGACTCCAGCAAGCGCAGCAGCTTCACCTGCATGGGCAAAGGAATGTCGCCCACCTCGTCCAGAAACAGCGTGCCACCGCTGGCGGCCTCCACCAGGCCGGCCTTGCTGGTGTTGGCGCCGGTGAAGGCGCCGCGCTCGTGGCCAAACAGTTCGGACTCAAACAAGGTCTCGGGCAGGCTGGAGCAGTCCACCACCACCAGCGGCTTGGCCGCGCGCGGGCTGGCATCGTGCACCGCCTGCGCCACCAGCTCTTTGCCCGTGCCCGATTCGCCCAGCAGCAACACCGTGGCCACGGACGGCGCCACGCGGGCCACCAGCGCCAGCATGTGCTGAAACACCACGCTGCGCCCGATCAGGCCACGCGCCACCGAACGGCCATGGGCCACCTTCAAAGACGCCATTTTTTCGACAAAAAAGGCTTGCTCGCCCGAGGCGTCGCGCAGCGGCGTGAGCTCAATGTCCACATATTCCTCGCCCTTGGGCGTGTGGTGCAGGTGCAGCACGCGCTCGCGCTGGCCCGAGGCCCGCGCCTGGGCCAGCGGGCACGACTCGCCCGCCTGGTCGCAGGGCACCTGAAAGCGGTGCGACACCTCGTAGCAGGTGCGCCCAATCACGCTGCGCTCGGGGCTGAAAGCCCGGCGGTAGGCGGCGTTGGCGGCCAGGATGCGGTACTGCGCATCAAACAAGATGTGCGGCTCGCTCAGGCCTTCGAGAAAGTCGGTCAGTTCGGGCAGGGGCTTCATGCAGGCGCTCCAGGGGGTGGAGCCGCAGTGTAGGCCGACACTGCCACAGGCTGCCATTTTTGGCACAAAACGCCTCCGGTGGCAGAGGGCTTTGCCCATCGACAAGCTGGACCACTTTGATTTCAAACGGATTTTTGAAACGCGGGGCATGGCACGTTTCTTGGTCCCTTGCAGCTGGTGGGTTCGTTGCAACCCCCATTTTTTGAACTGGAGCTTTTCCCATGGCACACCCGCTCACCGCACCCGCCTTCCCGGCCCTGAGCCCCGACGCGGCCACCCACGACGCCGAACGCCGCCAATGGCTGCTGGCCACCGCCGCCATGGGCTGCGCCGCCACCGCGGCGGTGGCGCTGCCGCTGGTGAGCAGTTTTGCCCCCAGCGAACGCGCCAAGGCGCAAGGCGCCAGCGTGCAGGTGGAGATTGGCGACCTCGCGCCGGGCGAGGTGAAGGTGGTCGAATGGCGCGGCCAGCCGGTGTGGGTGGTGCGGCGCACGCCCGAAATGCTGGCGCACCTGGACGGCATGAGCGACTTGGCCGATCCCGATTCGCAGAAAAAACAGCAACCGCCCTACGCCACCAACACCCACCGCTCCATCAAGCCCGAGGTGCTGGTCACCGTGGGCATCTGCACCCACTTGGGCTGCTCGCCGGTCACCCTGAACGAAGGCACCAACAACCCCAGCGTGCCCGCCGACTGGAAGGGTGGCTTCTTTTGCCCCTGCCACGGCTCCACCTTCGACTTTGCGGGCCGCGTGTTCAAAAACAAACCCGCCCCCACCAACCTGCTGGTGCCGCCGCACAAATACCTGGCCGATACCACCTTGCTGATTGGCGAGGACGACAGCGCAGCGGCTTGAAGCCCAACCCGCTGGTTGCACCATGGACTGCCAGATCCTGCACGATGCCCGCAGTGGCGAAATGAGCTACCTGCTGGCCGACACCGCCGCACGCCAAGCCGTGCTGATCGACCCGCGCAGCCGCGACCTGCCGGTGCTGCAAGCCTTGCTGAGCGAGCGCGAACTGCAGCTGCGCTGGGTGCTGCGCACCCACCACCACGACCCAGATGCCCACACCGAGCGGGACTTGCTGAGCCGCCTGGGCGCGCCGCTGGTGCAAGGCGATGGCGCGGCAGGCACCCAGCGCGCCGCCCATGGCGAGGTGTTGTGCTTTGGCCAAGAACAGCTGCGCGTGCTCGCCACGCCCGGCCACACCCTGAACTGCCTGAGCTTTGCCTGGCGCGACCGCGTGTTCTGCGGCGGCCTGCTGGCGGTGGACGCCTGCCCACACCAGCCTTACCCCGCCGCACCCGAAGCGCTCTGGGACAGCGTCACACAAGGCATTTTTCTGCTGCCCCTGGACACCCTGCTGTTTGCCGGCCACGAGCGCCGCGCCCGGGCGGTCAGCACCGTGCTGGAGCAGCGCCTGTGGCACCCGCTGTTTGCGGGCCTGTCGCGCGACAGCTTTCTGGCCCGCGCTGCGGCCTTGCAACCCACCACCGCCCACGGGGCTGAACAAGGAAACCCACACCATGCCAGCTGACTCCCACATCACCGTCATTGGCGCAGGCTTTGGCGCGTTGTCCACTGTGCGGGAAATCCGCCAGCGCGACCCCCACGCCCACATCACCCTGGTGGCACCGCGTGCCGAACTGCACTACCTGCCGGGCATCATCTGGATACCCTCGGGCCTGCGCACCTGCGAGCAGCTGGTGGTGCCGCTGGACAGCTTTTTTGCCCGCATGAAGGTCCAACACGTGGCCGCTGAGGTCACGGGCCTGCGCGAGGGCGGGCGGGTGGTGCTCACCACCGCGGGCGGGCTGCGCAACGACGCGCTGGTGATCGCCAGCGGCGGGCGCTTCATCAAAAAGCTGCCGGGCATTGAACACGCCATCACGCCCTGCGAAGGCATTGCCGCAGCCGAGCGCATCCGCGACCGCCTGCGCGCCATGACCGGCGGCACCATTGCCGTGGGCTTTGCGGGCAACCCGAACGAGCCCAGCGCGGTGCGCGGCGGGCCGATGTTTGAATTCCTGTTTGGCATTGACGAGCAGCTCAAGCGCGAAGGTCGGCGCAACCAGTTCGACATCGTGTTCTTCAACCCCTCCACCGAACCCGGCAACCGCCTGGGGCCGAAGGCGGTGCAACACCTGCTGGCCGAGATGCAGCGCCGAGGCATCAGCACCCGGCTGGGCCACAAGCTGGTGCGCTTTGATGCCGACCGCGTGGTGACCGAAGGCGGTTCGTTCCCGGCCGACCTGATCCTGTTCATGCCCGGCATGACCGGCAACGCCTGGTTTGACCAGACCGAGCTGGCGCGCTCTCCCGGGGGTCTGCTCAAAGCCGACGCGCAGTGCCGCGTGGAGGGCGCGCAACATGTTTACGTGGTGGGCGACTCGGGCAGCTTCCCCGGCCCCGACTGGATGCCCAAACAAGCCCACATGGCCGACTTGCAAGCCGCCTCTGCCGCCGACAACCTGCTCAAAGCCCTGCGCGGCGAGACGCCCACCACCACCTTCAAGGTGGAACTCATTTGCATCATCGATGCCATCGACCACGGCACCCTGGTGTTTCGCAACGCCCGGCGCCAGATCATCCTGCCCTCCAGCCGCCTGTTCCACTGGGCCAAACGCTTCTTTGAGGGCGCTTACCTGAGGAAATACCGATGAACACGCAGCACCCCACACCAACCGGCACAACGCCTTACGAGGCACTGGGTGGCGCCCCCGCCGTGCGGCGCCTGGTGGACCGCTTCTACCAGCTCATGGACGAGCTGCCCGAGGCGTACACCGTGCGCCGCATGCACCCCGAAAGCCTGGCCGGCAGCGCCGACAGCCTGTTTGACTTCCTCAGCGGCTGGTTCGGCGGCCCGCCGCTGTACAGCCAGAAAAAAGGCCACCCCCGCCTGCGCATGCGCCACCGCGCCTACGCCATCGGCACCATCGAACGCGACGAGTGGATGCTGTGCATGACCCAGGCCCTGAGCGAACAAGTGGCTGATGCGGCGCTGCGCGAAGCCCTGGTCCAGACCTTCGCCGCCATGGCCGACCACCTCGTCAACACCGGCGGCAGCGCGAGCGCATGCAGCCACGCCAGCTGAACCCCTTTCCAGCCACGCGCAGACCCCCACCCACAACCCCAACCCGTTGAAACCACACCACCCCGGAGCGCACCCATGAAAGCCTTTCAAGACCACTACCCCGACAACGTGTCGCACTGCTATGGCTGTGGCAGCAACAACCACCATGGTCACCAGATCAAGACCTACTGGGAAGGGGACGAGACCGTGACCCGCTTCAAGCCCGAGCCGTTTCACACCTCGGTACCGGGCTATGCCTATGGCGGGCTGATCGCTTCGCTGATCGACTGCCACAGCACCGGCACAGCGGCCGCCGCCATGTACCGCAGCGAAGGGCGCGACATGGACACGCTGCCCGCGTTTCGCTTCGTCACCGGTTCCCTGCATGTGGACTTTCTCAAGCCCACACCGCTGGAGACCACGCTGGAAATTCGCGGCCATGTCAAGGAAATCAAAGGCCGCAAAGTCGTGGTGGAAACCACGGTCATGGCGGACGGCGTGGTCACGGCACGCGGCAGCGTGGTGGCGGTGCAAATGCCCGACAGCTTTGGCGCGACCTGAGCACGTGTTGACGGCCTGAAAACTCCAACGGCGCCCCGCAGGGCGCCGTTGCTTCTGGAGCCAAGGCGATCAGAACGCCAGCGTGTTCACGCTGGGCTTGAGCAAATGCGCCGCCACATCGGCGGGCTTGGCGGGCGTCACGCCTTCGATCAAATCGGTGGGCTTGCGGCCCGTATTGGGCAGGTACAACGCGCACACCTCCACCTTGGCGCCGGCCTTGATCACGCCTTGCAGCATCTGCTGCGGGGTCACGTCGCGCGGCTTGAGTTTGGGCAGCTCTTGGCCCACCACGGCGATGTCGCCCGCCTTGTCGCACAGCAACACGCGCACGCTGGCCTTTTGCTCCAAAGCCTGACCGGCCAACACCAGGCCCGCGCCTTGTGCCATGGCGTTGCCACTGTGGATGTTGACGAACAGTTCTTCGGCGTGAACGGTGCCGGTGGCCAGCAGGGCGGCGGCGCCCAGAGCGATCAAATGCTTCATGCAGAAACTCCTTGAAAAATCGATAGGTTTTCCACCGCGACTGCGGTGGATACCCCCATTCTTCCTATACTCAGGTGGGTATCCATGAGAAAACGCAAACCCCTGCGTCTGTTGGGGATTCAAGAGCCGAAAAATGCAAGAAACCCACACCGACCCCGATCAACTGCCGCTCGTGAACGACGAGCTGGATGTGCTGGACGAGCTGTTGCCGCTGGCCGGGCAGCGCATCATCGAACTGGGTTGCGGCAACGCACGGCTGGCGCGTGCGCTGGTGCAGCGCCACACCAGCAGCCAGGTGGTGGGGCTGGAGGTGGACGCCGTGCAGCACGCGAAGAACATCTCACGCCCACAGGAACAGCTGCTGTTCGTGGCCGGGGGCGCCGAAGCCGTGCCGTTTCCCGATGCGGATTTTGACGGCGCAATGATGCTCAAAAGCCTGCACCACGTGCCGATGGCGGCGATGGACCGCGCACTGGCCGAGGTCGCCCGGGTGGTGAAACCGGGGGGCTGGCTCTGTGTGAGCGAACCGATCTACGGCGGCGCGCTCAACGAGGTGGTGCGCCTGTTCAACGACGAAGGCGTGGTGCGCCCGGCGGCGCAGGCGGCGCTGGACCGCGCGCTCGCTGCGGGCACCCACTGGGCCGCTGTGGCTGAGCGCCGCTTTGCGCAACCGGTGCACTTCAAGGACTGGGACGCGTTTGCGCAACGCATGCTCTACCCCAGCTTTGCCGATCACCAAGTGACAAGCACCACCGTGGACCGTGTGCGCGCCGCTTTTGCACACCATTGCGGTCCTGAGGGTGCCCACTTCGTGCGGCCCATGCACGTCCGTCTGTTGCGCCGTAAAGCCTGAGCCTGCGGTCGCCTCAGCGGCCGGCTTGTGTCGACGTCAGCGCTGTCACGGCCTGGTGGTGCGTGAGAAACACCCGCCCGCTGAGGTGGGTCAGAAAATCGCTGCGCTCCAGCCGGTCCATCACCGGGCCTTTCACCTCGCTCAGGTGCAGTTGCACACCCGCGTCTTTCAGGCGCTGCACGATGGTTTCCAGGCTCTCCAGCGCGCTGGCGTCAATGGCGTTGATGGCGGTGCATTGCAACACCACATGCACCACGGCGGGGTGCGCGGCCACCTCGGCGGCGATGTGGTCTTCCAGGTAACGCGCGTTGGCAAAGTACAGGCTTTCGTCCACCCGCAGGCTGAGCACGCGGGGGTGCGTTTGCACCGCGTGGCGCAGCACGTTGCGGTAATGCTCGGTGCCCGGCACCCGGCCCACGGTGGCAATGTGCGGGCGGCTGGTGCGCCACAGGTACAGCAGCAACGAGGCGCCCACACCGGCGGTCAAACCCGCCTCCACGCCCCACAGCAGCGTGAGCGAAAACGTCAACGCCAGGGCGGTGAAGTCGGCCCGGGCGTAGCGCCAGGTGCGCGCAAAGGGGCTGAAATCCACCAGCGTGAGCACAGCCACCACAATGGTGGCCGCCAGCGTGGCCTGCGGCAGGTAGTGCAGCGCGGGCGTGAGCAGCAGTGCCGCCAACAACAAGGCGCATGCGGTGAACACACCGGCGGCGGGCGTGCGCGCACCGGCATCAAAATTGACCACCGAACGCGAAAACCCCCCAGTCACCGGAAAGCCCCCGGTGAGGCCTGCCGCGATGTTGCTCGCACCCAGCGCGCGCAACTCGGCATTGGGCTCAATGCGCTCGCGCCGCTTGGCCGCCAGCGATTGCCCGACCGACACCGATTCCACAAACCCCACCAAGCTGATGAGCAAGGCCGCCATGGCCAGTTGTTCGATTTGCGGCCAAAGGTTGGCGTCCAGCACCGGCCAAGTCAGTGGCGGCAGCCCGCTGGGCACAGCGCCCACCACGCGCAAGCCAGCCTCATCCAGGCGCAGTCCCCAAGCCAGCAGCGTGGTGACGGCCAGCGCCAGCACCGGCGCGGCCTTGGTCACCACATCGGCCGCCAGCGCGCCCAGACCCCAGGCGCGCAACCGCGCTTTGAGCGAGCGGCGCACCCACACCAAAAAGGCCAGCGCGCCCACGCCCATGGCCAGCGTGGGCAGGTGTACTTGCGCTGCGTGTTGCCACAAGCTGGGCAACAGTTCGGGCAGGGTTTGGCCGCTCAGCGGCACACCCAGCAGGTGCTTGAGCTGGGTGGCGGCAATCAGCAAACCCGAGGCCGACACAAAACCCGAGATCACCGGGTGGCTCAAAAAATGGGCCACAAACCCCAGCCGCAGCGCCCCCATGGCGAACAGCATCACGCCGCTGAGCAAGGCCAGCAAAGCCGCCGCGCTGGCATAACCCAGGCTGCCCGCTGCCGCCACCGTGCCCAGCGCGGCGGCGGTCATGAGCGATGTCACCGCCGCTGGCCCCACCGCCAGGCTGCTGCTGGTGCCGAACACCGCGTACAGCAGCAACGGCGCCATGCTGGCGTACAGCCCGGCCTCGGGCGGCAGACCGGCGAGCAAGGCATAAGCCAGGCTCTGGGGAATCAGCATCAGCGTGACCACGGCAGCGGCCACGGCGTCGGCACCGAAATGGGCGGTGCTGTACTGGCGGCCCCATTGAAGAATGGGGAACCATTGGCTCAGCGCAGTTTTCATGGAAGCAAGCGGAATAAAAAGTGGCAGCGGGCTCGGGTGGACCCGCTCAAACCGCGTTGATGGGTATTTTCAGATACGTCACGCCGTTGTCTTCGGCGGGTGGCAAGCGCCCGGCGCGCATGTTCACCTGCACCGAGGGCAAGATCAACACCGGCATGGCCAGCGTGGCGTCGCGCTGCTGGCGCATCTGCACAAAGTCGGCCTCGCTCACGCCCTGGTGAACATGCACATTGCTGGCTTTTTGCGCGCCCACGGTGGTCAGGCATTGGGGCTCGCGGCCCTCGGGCGGGTAATCGTGGCACATATACAGCTCGGTGTCGTCCGGCAGGGCGAGCACCTTCTGGATCGACTGGTAGAGCGTGCTGGCGTTGCCGCCTGGAAAATCGCAGCGCGCCGTGCCGTAGTCGGGCATGAACAGCGTGTCGCCCACAAAGGCCACGGTGCGGATGGGGTCCACGCTGTGGTCGCGCACCACGTAGGTCATGCAAGCCGGTGTGTGGCCCG
>Ga0209066_10004730_pt1 | contig 14645 bp, 16 predicted proteins | sample All_14_2_FD_187198 | JGI IMG/M metagenome (GOLD analysis project Ga0209066, IMG submission 187198) | Freshwater microbial communities in response to fracking from Pennsylvania, USA - Allegheny Zone_MetaG_DW_15 (SPAdes) (version 2) ...
GGGTGATCACCTTCTCCGTCGACTGCGTCACGACCATGGCCGAGGCATAGGTGACGCGGCTGCCGCCGGTCAGGTTGCTGAAGCCGATGACGCTGGTATCGCCGATCAGCACCGAGACCTTCTTGTAGTCGATGCCCAGGATCTCGGCGGTGATGTTGGCTGTCGAGGCGCGCGAGCCGCCGATGTCGGGATGGCCGGTGATCACCACCACCGTGCCGTCCTCGTTGACGTTGACCTGCGCGCTCGACTCGCCGCCGGCATTGAACCAGAAACCCGAGGCCACGCCGCGGCCGTAGAGCTTGCCGTTCTTCGCGTTGGGCAGCGGCGTCGTGTAGTGCACGTGCTTCTTCGCCTCCTCGATCGTCTCGACGAAGCCGATGCGCGGATAGACTGGACCGTGCGCGGCCTTGGTGCCCTGCTTGGCGGCATTCTTCAAACGGAACTCCAGCGGATCCATCTTCAGCGCCTCGGCCATCTCGTCCATCACGCACTCGACGCCATAGGCGCCGATCGGCGCACCGGGTGCACGATAGGCCGCGACCTTCGAGCGGTTCGACACCACGTCGTAGCCGAACGAATGCACGTTCGGGATGTCGTAGGGCGCAAAGGCGCAGCCCGCCGCGCCGCGGATCGGCGAGCCCGGCAAGGCTCCGGCCTGCAGGCAGAAGGTGCCCTGCGCCGCCACCAGCTTGCCGTCCTTGGTCGCGCCGAGCTTGACCGTGCTGTAGGAGCCCGAGGTCGGGCCCGACGCATGGAAGACCTCGGCCCGGCTCATGGTCATCTTCACCGGCCGGCCGGACTTCTTCGCGAGGATCAGGGCCAGCGGCTCGAGGTAGATGATCGTCTTGCCGCCGAAGCCGCCGCCGATCTCGGCCGGAATGGCGCGGATGTCGTTCTGCGGCAGCCCCGTCAGGTAGGCGCACATGGCGCGGACCATGAACTGGCCCTGGCTCGAGCTCCAGATCGTGGCCTTGCCGTCGGAGACGCTGACCAGGCAGGCATGCGGCTCGATATAGCCCTGGTGCACCGGCTGGGTGCGGAAGCTGCGCTCGATGACCACATCGGCCTTGGCGAAGCCCTCGCCGATGTCGCCGAGCTTGTGCTCCAAGGTGCCGGCGATATTGGAAGGCTTGTCCTTGTACTTGATGAAGTCGTGCAGAATCGGTGCGTCGGGCTTCATCGCCTCCTCGACGTCGATCACGAATGGCAGGACCTCGTACTCGACCTCGATCAGCTTGCAGGCTTCCGCTGCGATCTTCTCCGTGGTGGCGGCGACAGCAGCGACCGGATGGCCGGCGAACAGTGCCTTCTCCCGCGCCATGACGTTGCGGCACATCCAGCGCATGTCCTGGATGCCCAGCATCACCGACTTCTCGATCGGGAAGTTCACGATATCCTTGGCCGTCATCACGGCCTTCACGCCGGGATGCGCCTCCGCCTTGCTGGTGTCGATCGACTTGATGCGCGCGTGCGGGTGCGGGCTGCGCAGCACCTTGCCCCAGATCATGCCGGGCATGGTCGTGTCGGCGGCATAGGCTGCGCGTCCCGTCACCTTGTCGGCGCCGTCGGGCCGGATCGTGCGCTTGCCGATCCACTTGTTCTCGTTGGCGGTATCGGGGGTCTGCGTGCTCCCAGGCGTGCTCATCGGGCGGCCCTCATGTCGGCGGCGGTGTCCATCACGGCGCGGATGATCTTGTCGTAGCCGGTGCAGCGGCACAGGTTGCCGGCCAGCCAGAAGCGGACTTCGTGCTCGGTCGGATCCGGGTTCTTCTCGAGCAGCGCCTTGGCGGCCATCAGGACGCCGGGCGTGCAGATGCCACACTGGAGCGCCGCCGATTCTAGGAACTTCTGCTGCAGCGGGTGCAGTTCCTCGCCGGCCATGCCTTCGATGGTGCCGATCTGCTGGCCCTCGGCCTCGGCCGCCAGCATCAGGCAGGAGCAGACGATGCGTCCGTTCAGGGTGATCGTGCAGGCCCCGCAGTCGCCGGTGCCGCAGCCTTCCTTGGCGCCGGTCAGGCCGAGCGGCCCGCGCAGCACGTCGAGCATGCTCTGGTCGGCATCGCAGAGGAATTCCTGCGGCTCGCCGTTGATCGTGGTGGAAACGTGAAGCTTGGCCATGGTCCTACTTTCCTCCCGCGCGTTCGGCGGCAATCAGGGCGGTGCGCTTCAGCAGGACGCCGGCGACCTTGGTGCGATAGGCGATCGTTCCGCGCTTGTCGTCGATCGGGCGGCAGGCCGCGCTGCAGGCGGCGGCGGCCCTGGCCAGCGCCGTCTCGTCGAGCTTGGAACCGACCAGCGCCTTCGCCGCTTCTTCGACCAGCAGCACCGTCGGGGCGACCGCGCCCAGGCCGACGCGGGCCGCGGTGCAGGTGCCGTTGTCCAAGGTCAGGCTGACGCCGCAACCGACCACGGCAATGTCCATCTCGGTGCGCGGGATCATGCGCAGATAGGCATCGCTCGAACCCTTGGGGCGCGGCGGAAGGGTGAAGGAGACGACGATCTCGCCGGGCTCCAGATTGAGGCGTCCCGGTCCCTTGGGCACCTTCTCGACCGGCAGTTCCCGACGCCCGTTGGGACCCTGGATGGTGACGATGGCGCCGGCCGCGACCATGGCAGGGACGCTGTCGCCCGCCGGCGAACCGTTGCACAGGTTGCCGCCCGGCGTCGCGCGGCCCTGGACCTGGGTGGACCCGATCAGGTTGGTGGCTTCGACGACACCCGGCCACACCTTGCTCACCTTGGGATGCTCGCGCAGCACCGCACCGGATACGGCCGCGCCGATCCGGAAGCCGCCCTCCTTGGTCTCCTCGATCGAGGTCAGCTCGCCGATCTTCTTGACGTCGACGATCGTGCCCGGCGTGACGACCCCGTTGCGCATCTGGACCAGGAGGTCGGTACCGCCGGCCAGGATGCGGCCCGAGCCAGCGGCAGCCGCAAAGGCGCGAACCGCTTCATCGAGCGTTTTCGGCGCTACGTACTGGATATCCATGCTCATGCCCTTTCATCCCGTCGGCGGCTGCAGTGCAGCTCGTTATTTCGACTTTGTTGGAATGAAGCCTAGGGCAGCAGGTCGGTGCGGGGCAAGGCGCGTCTCCGCCAACGGCCGCCATGCGGCCGGTGACAGGGCGCGCCCTATCTTTGTGGCTTGCGGCGGCCCTCGTAGGGGTTCTTGGGCTTGCGCATGCTGAGCCGGATCGGCACGCCCGGCAGGTCGAAATCGTCGCGCAGTCGGTTCGTCAGGAAGCGCAGATAGTCGTTCCCCAGCTCCTGCGGCTGGCTGACCGACAGGATGAAGGTCGGCGGCCGGCGCTTGATCTGGGTCATGAAGCGCAGCCGGATACGGCGGCCGTTGGGGGCCAGCGGCGGCGGGTGCAGCGTCTCCATCTCGCGCAGCCAGCGATTGAGCTTCGGCGTCGTGACCCGCTTGTTCCAGAGTTCGTATGTCTCGAACACCTTGGGTAGCAGGCGGTCGACGCCGCGCCCGGTCAGGGCCGAGAAACCCACGATCGGCACGTCCTTCACCTGCGCGAACGACGCTTCGAGCCGGTCGCGCAGCTTGCGCCACTGCTTCGAGGATTCGGACTGATCGTCGGCCAGCAGGTCGGTCTTGTTGACCGCGATCACCAGCGCGCGGCCCTCCTCGATCACCCAGCCGGCGATGTTGAGGTCCTGCTTCTCGGCCATGTCGGCCGCATCGAGCACGACCACCACCACGTCGGCGAGCCGGATCGTGTCGAGCGTGTCGGCCACCGAGGCGGCCTCCAGCTTGGCCTCGATGCGGCTGCGGCGGCGCATGCCGGCGGTGTCGACCAGGCGCACCGGGCGGCCCCGCCATTCCCATTCCACGCGGATCGAATCGCGCGTGATTCCGGCCTCGGGCCCGGTGAGGACGCGCTCCTCGCCGACCAGCCGGTTGAGCAGCGTCGACTTGCCGACGTTCGGCCGGCCGACGATGGCCAGCAACAGCGGCCGGCCCTCGGGCACGTCGTCGAGGTCGGGATCGCTCGCGTCCGCCTCGGCCGCCTCGTCCTCGTCGGGCATCGGTTCGATGTAGCGGCCCAGCGCCTCGTGCAGGTCGCTCAGCCCCTCCCCGTGTTCGGCCGAGACCGGGATCGGTTCGCCGAGACCCAGCCCATGCGCCTCGGCAAGCCCCTGCTGCCCGGCGCGGCCTTCGCACTTGTTGGCGACCAGGATCACCTTCGCCGAACGCTTGCGCAGCCAGCTGGCGAAACTCTCGTCGAGCGGCAGGATGCCGGAGCGCGAATCGATCAGGAACAGCACGACGTCCGACGACTCGACCGCCCGCTCGGTGAAGCGCCGCATGCGCGCCTCGAGCGCCTCGCCACCGGCTGTCTCCCAGCCCGCCGTGTCGAGCAGCAGGAAGGCGAGGTCGCCGAGCTGCGCGGGCTGCTCGCGAATGTCGCGCGTCACGCCGGGCGTATCGTCGACGATGGCGCGGCGACGGCCGACCAGCCGATTGAACAGCGTGGACTTGCCGACGTTGGGACGACCGACGATGGCGACCCGACGCAGCCTCTGCGGGGAAAGTTCGTCAGCGGAGGGCAATGAGTCGCCCGGAGTCTGTGAGGACATAGATCGTCTGGTTGGCGATGACGGGGCCAAGGCGCACGGGATCGCGCACGTCGATCTTGCCCATGATCTCGCCGGTGTAAGGCGAAACGACGAGCAGGTCGCCCAGCGAACTGGTGAGCAGGAGCCGGTCGCCCGCGAGCACCGGACCGCCCCACAGGACCGGGACGTGCCGCTTGGAGTCAGAGTACTGGGTGAGTGGCGTGACCCACCGGATCTTGCCGGTGTCGCGGACCATGGCCACCACGTCGGCGTTGCCGGTGACGATGAACAGGAAGCGACCGGCCGGCCAAGGCGTCTGGCTGCCGCCGATATTGCGATCCCATTGACGCTGGCCCGAATGCAGGTCGATGCCGGCGATCTGGCCTCCCGACCCCATGGCGATCACCAGGCCGCGATCGATGACCGGTCGGCCCCGGATGTCGGACAGGTTGCCGGATGCACGGATGTCGGCCCGGGCGCCGATCAGCGTTTCGTTCCAGATCGGCCGCCCGCTGTCGATGCGCAGCGCCGCGATCTCGCCCGACGTGAAGGGCGCCACGACGGTGTCGCCCGATCCCGCCGGGCTGTTGCCACCGACATAGCCCGCCGTTTCCTGCAGGCCGGCGAACTGCCAGAGGTCGGAACCGTCGGACGCGGCCAGGGCATGCAGCTTGTTGTCGATCGCGATCACGAAGACCCGGTCGCCGAACACCAGGGGGGCGCCGCGGACCGGCGCGCTGACGGTCGAATGCCAGTCTTCCTTCCCGGTCGCCGGATCGAGCGAATAGACCGTCGCGAAACCGGTCGTCACGAACAGGCGCCCACCGTAATAGGCCAGGCCGCCGCCGAACTCGTCGGAATCACGCGCCTTCTCCGGAGCCAGCGTGACGCGCCACAGGAGCGCGCCCGTGTCGGCATTGAAGGCCGACACCGTGCTCTGGGCGTCCTTGGCGAACACTTTACCTTCGGCGACGACCGGCGGCGAGGTCAGGATGCGTGTCGAGCTGCTGCCCGCCCCGACATCCGCCGTCCAGATGATCTGCGGCGAGGCGCCGATCGCCAGATTGTGCATCGCGTAATTGGCGAAGCCCCCGGACTGCGGCCAGGAGTCGTTCGTCGTGGGCGGCGGCAGCACGATCTGGATGCTCGCGGCGTCGCTGTCGGGCTCGAGATCCTTGCGGTCTCCCAGCACCGAGATGCGCTCGCCGGGCAGCGCCGTCTTCTTCTTGTCGAAGATGTCGCAACCGGAAAGCGAGACCACCAGCAGGACGGCGGTGAGGAGGAATCGGGGATCGAATACACGCACCACGCTCAACATCGGACTATTTCGCCTCCGCGCCGCCGTAGAGATTGAGCATCGCCGAAACGCGCTGGGAAGCGCCCTGCGGCACGGCCGGATCCTTGGCGATCTCGTTCCACAGTTCCTTCGCCCGCTTGGTGTCGCCCTTGCGAACGGCGAGCATCGCCTGCAATTCGCGGACGCTCAGCCGGAACGGACGATCGGGCCCGGCCAGCGGCTCGAGCCGGGCCACCATCTCTTCCGCCTTGGGAGTGTCGATGCTCTTGAAGGCGGCGATCACGAGGGCAAGGTCGCTCAGTTCGCTCGCCGACAGGCTCGGCGCAACGGCGGACAGCGCCGTGACCTGCTCTTCCAGCGTGGCGCGAAGCTGCGCGGCCGTCAGCGCAGCGAGCGACCGATAGGGCTGAACGGCATTGGAGGCCTGCTTCTCGAGTTCCGCGCGGGCCGCTGCCGGATCGGTCGCGATCTGGGCCAGGGCCGCCGAGTAGGCGGCGCTGGCCGCGGCGCGTTGCGCCTGATCGTACTGCCGCCAACCCACGAACCCGGTCACGGCGACCACGACCACGACGGCCCCCGCGACCACCCAGGTTCCATAGCGACTCCACCACTCCTTCATCTCGTCCTTGCGGACGGCCTCGTCGATTTCATGGAACGCGGCGGAGTCGGACACAGAGTGCTCCCGGAATATCGCGGAATATCAACAGCTTCAGCGGCGGTTCATAGCCCCCTACCCCGGCTTTGGCAAACCACCGAATGGGTCGGCGAGGCGCTTTACCCCCACCCGCGGTTCTGCAAGAATTCACGCAACTGACATGTTCGAAATCGCGACGGCATGAGCAACCTGTACCGTTTGGCCGATCAGCGGGCCCGGCGCCGAATCGTCTCGTTCGACAAGCGGGAACTGTCGCGGCTGCTGGGTTTGTACAGCATGCGCGTGGCATCCGGAGAGTGGCGCGACTATGCCATCGACTTCCGGCCGGGCATGGCGATCTTCTCGATCTTTCGCCACACCGCGGAGCAGCCCCTGTTCGCCATCGCCAAGGTCCCTGGCGGCGGCGGCGGCAGCTACATGGTCTACAATGGCCCCCGAAAGCTCGCCCACGGGGATACGCTCGAAGACGTCCTTCGCGTCTTCGACCGCAAGCTCAAGCTTCTGCTCGGCTGACCTACTTCTTCGGCGTGGTGGCCGCGCCGATGCCCGCGCCGACGGCGGTGCCGACCAGCACGGGTGCCACCAGCGGCCAGCCCGCGATCGCGCCGACCGCGAGGCCGGTGCCCGCACCGATGCCGCCACCGGTGACGGCACGCTCGCCCCAGGTGTCGCCACACGCGGCAACCGACAGCGCCAGCGGCAGAACGAGAACGGAAACAGGGAGAATCTTCATTTTTCGGACCTCGAAAATTGAGGGGCGACCGATACGGCCAGTGACTAAATTATCGTGCCCTTGCAGGGCGTTATGGCCCGACTCTCCGAAAATTCTCAAAGAATGTCAAACGCTTAATGTAAGTTGTTGGTTTAAAGCAATAAATTGACGGAACATGTTGCTATAGAAGTCCCTCGTACTGTTCCGGTTTGAAACCGACGAGCAGCTTTCCGCCGGCCTCCAGCACCGGCCGCTTGATCATCGACGGCTGTGCCAACATCAGGGCGATCGCCTTGGCCTCGGTCAGCCCTCCCTTATCCTTGTCGGGCAGTTTGCGGAAAGTCGTGCCGGCGCGATTGAGGAGCGCTTCCCAGCCGACCTGCCGCGCCCAGGCTTCGAGGCGGCTGCGCTCGATCCCCGCCGATTTGTAGTCATGGAAAGCGTAGGCGACGCCCTTCCCGTCCAGCCAGGCGCGCGCCTTCTTCATCGTGTCGCAGTTCTTGATGCCGTAGATCGTGGTCATGTGACGACGATCCCGAACTCAGGGCTGGACGTCCAGCCCCTTGTAGAGGGCGGCGCTGTAGATGCCATGAGAGCGCACGTTCTTGATGCTCTTCTTGGCGACCAGGAACAGTCTCGAATGCGCCGCCGGGATCATCAGCGCCTCGTCATGCATGCGCCGCTGGATCTCCTTGAAGTATTTCGCCCGGTCGGCGTCGTTGGTGGCCGTGCGTCCGGCATCGAGGATGCGGTCGGTCTCGGGATCGTTCCACATCATGCGATTGGGCACCGGCCGGTTCTTGGAATGATAATAGAGGTACATCTGGTCGCCGGCCGAGGTGTACGGCACCGACAGGGTCCAGATGTCATAGTCCTGCTGGGCGATCTTCTGGAAGAACACCGTCGGATCCCAGGTCTGGATCTTGATGTCGATCCCGACGGCCCGGGCGGCACCCTGGAGAACCTCGGACAGTTTGGGGTTCTGGCCCACGGTGTAGGAGTACATCAGCAATTCGAGCTTCTTGCCGTCCTTGTGGCGGAAGCCGTCGGCGCCCATCGTCCAGCCCGCCTCGTCGAGCAACTTCTTGGACCTCTCCGGATCGCGCCGTGTGAGGACGTCGAGGGTGGCCGGCTCGAAGTCGAGCGCCTTGGGATGGACCAGCGACCGAGCCGTCTCGGCCTGGCCGAAGAAGATGGCCTTGTTGATCTCCTCCCGGTCGACGAGGTGGGCCAGCGCCTGGCGCACCCGCCTGTCCTGCAGGTTCTCCCGCGTGCTCTTCAGCCCCCAGTAGTACATCGCGAAGTCGGCGGTCGGCTCGTACACGGCAAGATTGGGGGCCTTCTTGAAGCTCTCGATCGCCTGCAGCGGGTTCCAGTGGCAGAAGTCGGCTTGGCCCGACAGCATCGTGGCAATGCGCGTCGTCTCCTCCGGCACGATACGCCAGATCATCTTCTCGTACTTGACCGGCCCCTTGTTCGCATAGACGCCGGTTGGCCCCCATTTGTAGGCATCGTGCCGCTTCAGCACGAGTTCCTTGCGCGGCTGCCAGCTCTCCCAGCAGAGAGGGCCGGTGCCGTCGAAGCCTTTCACGCCGAAATCGGGTCCGAGCGCCTCGACATTGTCCTTGTTGATGATGGTGGCGGCGAAATTGGCGAGGTCGACCAGCAGTTCGGAATGCGGCCGCTTGAGCTTGTAGACGAGCGTGTAGGGATCAGGCGCCGTCAGGCTGTCGATCTCGCCCAGGCGCCAGAAGAACGGCCAGCGCGCCGATGGATCGGCCAGGCGCGTGAACGAGTAGATCGCGTCCGCCGCCGTGAACTTCTTGCCGCTGCAGAAGGTGACGTCGTCCCGCAGCGAGAACGTATAGGTCAGCCGGTCGTCCGAGATCGTCCAGGACTTGGCCAGGAGCGGATGGACGCTCTTGAGGTCCCAGTCCAGGGCGACCAGCGTGTCCCCCATCATGAACATGGGATGGCCCATCCCGCTCGACGTGTTGCTGTGGGGATCGTACTTCGGCGCGTCCTGCGAACGGATGTTCACGAAGGTTTGCGCGGAGGCCGGCATCGCGAGCGCACACCAGCCCAGCGCGAGCGCCAGCACGGCGCCCGTTGCTCCCTTGATCATGTCGCTTCCTCCCGCCGGTGTGTCCCCGGCTATTGCGGGAAGCTTATCTGCGGTGGACTGTGCCGCCAAGCGGCTCGACGGGCGCGCCCGAGTTTGCTTAAAGTCCGGCCATGCCCATCGAGTACACGGTCGATCACGACAAGCGCCTCGTCCAGGCCCGGGTGCTGGGCATCATCACCCTGAAGGACATCGAGGCGTTCACGGACGCGATCGTGGCGCAGAACGCCCTCACCTACCGCAAACTGTTCGACGGCAGCCGCGGCGACGGAACCTACGACGATCACGACGTCATGATGCTGGGGGCGCGGGCGGCCGCCTATGCGACTCTGGCGAAGCGCGGCCCGCTCGCGCTGATACCCAGGCCCACCCATGGGGCAGACCTCGCCAAGCGCTACGTCAATCTCGGCAAGTTCGAGGGTCAGGCGCGGATCTTCGACTCTGCCGAGGAAGGCCTGAAGTGGCTCGAAGGCCAGCCGGAAGGCGAGCCCTGATCAGGACGCTGCGGGATTGCGGTGCCCGAGGCGGCGAAGCGCAGCGGGGACCTGATCGTCCTCGGCCGGCTGATACACGACGCTGAACAGTGTGCGCGCCCGGGCGAGCGCCTCCCCGAACCCCTTCTGGTCGCTCTCGAAGGAGTCGAAGCCGCAGCGCAGCATGAAGGCGACCTGGTCCTGCAGAACGGCCCCGGTGGCGCGCAGCTCACCGCGATAGCCCATGCGGCCGCGCAGCAGGCGGGCCTGGCTGTAGGCGCGGCCATCGCTGAACTTGGGAAACTCAAGGACGATGAGGCGCAGCCGCGCGAGATGTGGGGCGAGGTCTTCGACCGGATCGGTGTTGGCCAGCGACACCGCCGGCCATTCGGGCCGGGTCTTCCATTCGGCGAAAGGAAGAGCGACGTAGGATGCGGGCAGGCCGGCTTCGCTATAGAGAGCCATAGACATTCTCCTTGAAAGGCTGGGCGCCGATGCGCCGATAGGTATCCACGAAGCGTTCGCCTTCCGCGCGCGCCGCGAGATAGGTCCTCACCACGGCGTCGACGGCCTCGACCACCTTGTCGGCCGTCACGGCGGGACCGAGGATCGTGCCGATCGCGGTCCGACCGAAATCGACGTCGCCGCCGAGGCTGATCTGGTAGAGTTCGACGCCGTTCTTATCGACGCCGAGAATGCCGATATGGCCGACATGGTGATGGCCGCAGGCATTGATGCAGCCCGAGATCTTGACCTTCAGGTCGCCGATTTCGTGCTGTCGCGCGAGGCTCGCGAAATGGTTCGAAATGCGCTGGGCCACCGGGATCGAGCGGGCATTCGCGAGCGCGCAGTAATCCAGCCCCGGGCAGGCGATGATGTCGGTGATCTTGCCGACATTGGCCTCCGCGAATCCGAGGACCTCGAGCGAGCGGTAGACCTGAGGCAGGTCCTCCACGGCGACATGGGGGAGGATCAGGTTCTGCTCGTGGCTGACCCGCAGTTCCGCTTGGCTGTAGGCCTCGGCGATGTCGGCGATCCCCTCCATCTGCGTCGCGCTGGCATCGCCCGGCGGTGAGCCGGCCGGCTTGAGCGAGGCCGTCACGATGGCGTAGCCGGGCACGCGATGCGGCGCGACGTTGGACTTGAGCCAGAGGGCGAAATCCGGATCCGTGAGGCGCCGGGCTTCGACCAGCCCGGACGTGGCGGCTCGCGGCTGCAGGTCCGGCGGTGCGAACTGGCGGGCAATCGCCTCGATCGCTCCGGCCGGCAACCTCAGGGCACCATCGCGGGTCGCGGCATACTCGGCCTCGACCTCGTCCCGGATCTTCTCGACGCCGACCTCGTGCACGAGGATCTTGATGCGGGCCTTGTAGAGATTGTCGCGACGACCGTAGCGATTGTACACGCGCAGGGTCGATTCGAGATAGGCGAGCAGTTCGTCCCTGGGCAGGAACTCGCGCAGTGTCTTGCCGATCATCGGCGTGCGCCCGAGCCCGCCGCCCACGATCACCTCGAACCCGACCTCGCCCTGTGCATTGCGCCACAGGCGCAGCCCGATGTCGTGCACGCGCACCGCGGCACGGTCGTTCGGCGAGCCGGTGATGGCGATCTTGAACTTGCGTGGCAGGAAGGTGAACTCGGGATGCAGCGTCGACCACTGGCGCACGATCTCGGCCCAGATGCGCGGATCCTCGATCTCGTCGATCGCCGCGCCGGCATAGTGGTCGGCGGTCACGTTGCGGATGCAGTTGCCCGAGGTCTGCATGGCGTGCATGTCGACTTCCGCCAGGGCCGCCAGCGCATCCGGCGCGTCTTCCAGCCTGATCCAGTTCAGCTGCAGGTTCTGGCGGGTCGTGAAATGGCCGTATCCGCGATCGAAGCGGCGCGAGATATCGGCCAGCTTGCGCAGCTGGCGCGACGACAGGGTGCCGTAGGGGATCGCGATCCGCAGCATGTAGGCATGGAGCTGCAGATAAAGACCGTTGTGCAGGCGCAGCGGCTTGAACTGCTCCTCGGTCAGCTCGCCGGCCAGCCGGCGCCGCACCTGGTCGCGGAACTGCTCGACCCGCTCGGAGACGAGCGTGCGATCGTAGGCGTCGTAGCGGTAGAAATGGGTATCAGGCATAGCGCACCGCATCGGCCGCGATCGCCTCGAAGGTGAGGCCGGAGGCGCGGATCTTTTCCCGCAGCGACAGCGGCTCGATCGTGCCGTCTCCGTCCTCGGTCACCGCGACCAGGAATGGGTCCACCACGGTGAAGGCTTCGACGCGGGCACGCTCCAGCAGGATCTCCGCCTCCCGCTTGTCTCGCGCGACCGCGGCCAGCTGAAGCCGGTCGGTCCACTGGCCCGCCTCGTCGAGCCAGACGACGGTGCCGTCGACAAGGCGGTTGGCGGACGCGACCTGCAGGTCGCCGCTGAGATTCTTGGCCATCAGGACACCTTTGCGAGCGTCGGAAGGTCGGACGCGGCGGCATAGGCCGCGACATCGCCGACGATGATGAGGCTGGGACCGGCGGTGCCGGCCGCCGAATGAGCCGCAGCAAGGCGCGGCAGGTCGCCCAGCCGGCCGGTCGAGACACGCTGGTCGGCCCGCGTGCCGTTCTCGACGACGGCGACCGGCGTGGACGGTGCCGCGCCGGCCGCCAGGAGCCGGTCGCGCAGGACGGGAGCCTCCGTGGCACCCATGTAGATCGCGAGCGTATGGCCCTCGGCGGCGAGCGCCGCCCAGGCCGGGGGCTTGCCATCCGTCGACCCATGCCCCGTGACGAAGGTCACGGCCGAAGCGTGGCGGCGATGCGTGAGCGGTATGCCCGCCGCGGCGGCGCAGCCCAAGGCCGCGGTGATGCCGGGCACGACGGTCCACGGCAGGCCCGCGGCGCGCAGCGCGTCGACTTCCTCACCACCGCGACCGAAGATGAATGGGTCTCCTGCCTTCAGGCGCACCACCGTCTTGCCCGAGCGGACGCGCCGAATCAGCTCGGCATCGATGTCGGACTGAGCCCAACTCGGGCGGCCCTTGCGCTTGCCGACGGAGACGATCTCCGCGTCGCGACGCGCCCGCGCCAGCACCGCCGGGGGGACGAGGTCGTCGTGCAGGATCGCGTCCGCCTCCTGGAGCAGCTGCGCCGCCTTTAGGGTCAACAGATCGGGATCGCCCGGCCCGGCGCCCACGATGTGGGCGATGCCGACCGGAGTCATGCCGCGGCGGGCCGCATCGAGATCGGCGAGCGCCGCCCGGCGCGCGCCGGCCTCGTCGCCGGCCAGCGCCAGGCGGGCAGCGGGCCCCTCGATCAGCCGGCGCAGGAAGGCGCGACGACCGGCGGGGTCGGCGATCAGAGCGTTGACCTGCGCCCGGAACGTCGTGGCGAGCCGCGCCAGGACACCCAGCCGCTCGGGCAGCATCGCCTCGATCCGCCCGCGCAGGACCGTCGCCAGAGTGGGCGAAGCGCCACCGGTCGATATCGCGACCACCACCCCGTCGCGATCCACGATGGCCGGCATGATGAAGTCGCAGAGCGCGGGGCGGTCGGCGACGTTCACGGGAACGCCCGCCACCTTTGCTTGACGGTGAGCCGCGACATCGGCGGCTTCGTCCTCGGTGGCCACGAAGACCGCCACGACGCCGCGCAGCTCTTGGGCGGTTGCCTTGCCATGCAGCCTCACCACCTCGGCGCCGGCGCAGCCCGCCAGCCTGGCCCGCAGGTCGGCCTTGGGCCCGGCGCCCACCACCGCGACCTTGCGGCCGGCCAGATCGAAGAACAGCGGCAGGTGCTTCACGACACGGCCACGCGCAAGAGGATGTTGAGGCCGAGCATGCCGGCGGCCTGCGAGATCGACAGGACCCACCAGCCGGCTTCGGAACGGGGAATGAACTTGGACATGCGATTACCGCCTTTGATCTGGCGATATCTCGCACGTTAGCCATGAGTTGAATTTCCGAAGGTTCCCCGAAAGGAAGCAATTCCTGCCGTTCAAGAGCCACGAAAGGAAATTTTTACCGCCCTTGAAGCTGCTCCGCTCGAACCCAAATCAATTTCGTTCCCAGCGCCCATTCGGGGCGGGAACGTCCAACATCGCTCAAGAGAGGATGATCAAATGCGTACTGTCGACTATTCCCCGTTCTATCGTGCCACCGTCGGCTTCGACCGCGTGTTCGACCTGCTCGACTCGGTGGCCAGCCAGTCCGGCGCCAATGGCTACCCCCCGTACAATATCGAGAAGGCTGGCGATAACGCCTACCGGATCGTGATGGCGGTCGCGGGCTTCGCCGAGGCCGAGCTGAACGTCACGCAGAAGGAGAACGAGCTCCTTGTGACCGGCCAGGCTGCGCCGACCGAAGGCCAGGAGGAGAAGCAGTATCTCTATCGTGGCATTGCCGGCCGCAACTTCGAGCGCCGCTTCCAGCTCGCTGACCATGTGAAGGTCACGGGTGCGAAACTCGCCAACGGCCTGCTGACGATCGAGCTGCAGCGTGAGATCCCGGAGGAGAAGAAGCCCCGCGCGATCCCCGTCCAGGCCGGCACCGGCCAACCGGCCCTCACCCACTAGGCCGGTAGCAGACTGACATCCGGAGGGGCGCCGCGGGAAACCGCGGCGCCTTTTTCGTTCAAGGCGTTACTCATCGCCGTCCGGCGAGGGACTGGGCTACTTGGCGTACTTGCCGGTGAGCTGCGGCGTGTGCGGGCCCTCGCCGCCCTTCTCCTTGTGCTGAAGGCGCGTGGTGCGGGCCCAGGTGCGCTTCAGCTCGTCCTTCACGTTGATCCGGAGCGTGCCGATCTTCTCGACCGTCAGCTCGATGCGGTCGCCATCCATG
>Ga0209066_10004731_pt1 | contig 14641 bp, 16 predicted proteins | sample All_14_2_FD_187198 | JGI IMG/M metagenome (GOLD analysis project Ga0209066, IMG submission 187198) | Freshwater microbial communities in response to fracking from Pennsylvania, USA - Allegheny Zone_MetaG_DW_15 (SPAdes) (version 2) ...
CGGCCGGGCCGGTGCCTTCGGCGGCGGCGGCATCATCACCGCCTGCTGCAGCCGCATCGTGGTCGCCGAGCATGCGCGGATCAGCGTCAGCGGACCCGAGGTCATCGAGACCAACAAGGGTGTCGAGGAATTCGACTCCCGCGACCGTGCGTTGGTGTGGCGGGTCTGCGGCGCCAGGTCGCGCTACCTTCTCGGCGGCGCCGATCGCTACGTGACGGGCAGCATCGACAGCTTCCGCAAAGCGGCGACGGAGCTCACCCGGCAGGCGCCGTCCTTCGACCTGGCGATGCTCAGGAAGGAGCAGGACCGGCTGGCCGACCGCCTGCGGCGCTTCGCCGCATGCCGCGATGCACCGGAGATCTGGCGCGAGGCTGGCCTGCCGGGACCCGAGCGCATCAGCGACATCGACGATGACGCCTTCCTCACCCTGCCACGCGTAGCGGGAGCCCCCCATGACGCACGATGAGGTCCTCGACGCACTGTTTCCCGGCGGCCATGCCGTGCAGCCCGGTCCCTTCGGCACGCTGGACGGGACGGCGACGCTCACCGGCATCGGCGAGGCGCGCGTGATCGGCATCGCCGGCGGCACGCCGCTCGGCATCGATGGCGCGATCCTGCTCGCTGGCCACGTCCTTGACCTGGTGCAGGCCGGCAGGCGGCAGCCCATCATCGTGCTGGTCGACACCGCCAGCCAGACCATGGCGCGCCGCGAGGAGTTGCTCGGGCTCAACGAGTATCTCGCCCATCTCGCCAAGAGCCTCGCCTTCGCGGCGATGCAAGGGCATCGTACCGTCAGCGTGCTGTATGGCACGGCCGCTGCCGGCGCCTTCATCGCCGCGGCCTTGTCCACCCAGGCTCTGGTGGCGCTGCCCGATGCCGCGCCCAGCGTGATGGATCTGCCGTCCATCGCCCGCATCACCAAGCTGCCGCTCGATCGCCTGCAGGCCATGGCGCGATCGACCCCGATCTTCGCGCCGGGCATCGAACCGCTCTTCGCGACGGGCGCGGTCTTCGAGGCTTGGCAGCCCGCCGACGATTTCGCCGCACGCCTGGCCGCCCTGCTCGCGCGCAATCCCGACGAGACGGATGTCCGTGACCGGCTCGGGTTCGAGCGGCGTGGCCGCCTGCTCGCGCACGATATCGCCCGGACGGTCGCGGAGGCCGCGACCCATGCCTGATATCTGCCCTCAGCCCTGGCAGCGGCACGACCTCCTTCTCATCGCCCCGGAAGCCTGGCGCGCCGGCCTTCGCCGCTCTCCCGCGCTTGCCGAGCTCCCCTTCGTGCAAGGCTGGGCCGAGCGCGGCTGGCCCGTCATCCTGCGCCGCCATACCGAGGATGAGGATCAGCACCTCGTGCCGGTCGGCCTGCCGCTGCCGCCCGGCGCCGGGCGTCACCGCGTCGCCCTGCTGCTGCCGCGCGACGGCATCCTGCATGTCCGACGGCCGCCGTCGCTGCGGGCCGCCGTCTGGGCGGCCGACCCAGCCTGGCAATCGGCCATGGCAGCCCTGCTCCAGCTCGGCAGGCCGCGGGAACCTTTGGTCGTCGGCAGCCTGTTGTGGCAGCACATTACGGCCCTGCCCTATCTGTCGCTTACCTCGGATCTCGACCTGCTCTGGACGGTCCGGAAGCGGCGCGACATCGGTCCGCTGCTCGACGGCATTGCGCGGGTGCAGCGCGACGCCCCGATGCGGATCGACGGCGAGGTGATCCTGCCGGACGGCACCGCCGTGAACTGGCGCGAGTTGTGGGTCGCCAGCCAGGGGCGCGATGAGACGAGCGTCCTCGGCAAGAGCACGGCGGGTGTGCGGCTGCTCGACCGGAACGCCCTGTCCTGGTCCAGTGCCGATCCATGTTGACTGCATTGGCACCCATCGTCGCCCGCCGGTCGCCGCACCATGGCGCCGTCGCACCGCGTGCCATCGCCGACCGCGCCGTGGCCGCGTTGCTGAAGGAGCTCGACGCCTGGCCGAAGCCGGGGCTGGTGAGTCGCGTCGACAGCGGCAGCCACACCGACATGGATGCCGCCATGATGGCGGCGAGCGCCGCATCGCTCCGGCCCTTCTTCGCCGAACTCGCCGCCGCCGGGCAGGACGGCGCGGCCATAGACCGGCTCAGGGAGATCGGCCTGCGGGCCGAGGCGGCGATGCTCCTGGTCACCGGCGGCGTCAACACGCATCGCGGGGCGATCTTCGGGCTCGGCCTGCTCTGCGCGGCCGCCGGCAGCATGACCCGTGACAGCGGGGCGATCGTGCCGTCCCGGCTGGGCGATGTCGTCCGGCAGCGCTGGGGCGCGGATATCCTGCGCGGCCCGGTCCCCCTCTTCAGCAACGGCACCACGGCGCTGCGGCGATACGGTGCGGGCGGCGCACGCGCCGAGGCGGCCTCGGGGTTCCGCAACCTCTACCAGGTCGGTCTGCCCGCCTTGCGCGAGGCCCGCGCCCTGCGACCCGATGATCCGGACGCGGCCGCGGTACAGGCCTGCTTCGCGCTGATTGCCGCCGTGCGCGACACCAACCTGCTGCATCGGCGAGGCATGGAAGGATCGCGTGCCGCCGCTGCGATGGCCTCCGCCTTCCTGCAACAGGGCGGTGTGGCCACGCCGGACTGGCACGCACGCGCAGCGACCATCCATGCGGCCTTCGTCGCGCTCAATCTCAGCCCCGGCGGCTGCGCCGACCTTCTCGCCATGACGCTCTTCGTCGACGACATCAGCCTGGCGGACACGCTGTGATGACCGCCGTCCTGCTGAATGCGCTCGTGCCCATCTTCGCCGTCATGGCGCTCGGCTACCTCGCCGGGCGCGTGCGGGACATCGACAACCACCATGTGGGCGAGCTGAACGCGCTGGTCATGGATTTCGCCCTGCCGGCCTCGCTCTTCGCCGCGACGGCCGCAACACCGCGCGCGGTCCTGCTCGAGCAACTCCCGCTGATCGGCGTCTTCGCCGCCTCAATGCTGGCGCTCTATGCGCTATCCTTCGTCATGCAGCGCGCGCTGTTCCATCTGACCGCGGCGGAGGCTTCCGTTCAGGCGCTGACCGTCGCGTTGCCGAACTACGCAGCCGCCGGCTTGCCGCTGATCGCCGCCGTCTTCGGACCGAGCGGCACCATCTTCGTCGCCCTTTCGATTGCGACAGGTTCCGTGGTGCTCTCTCCCCTTACCCTGGCCATTCTCGAAGCTGATCGCGCCCGGGGCGCAGGGGCAGGCGGGTCGCGCGGTGTGGCACGGGCCATCGGCCGTTCACTGTGCAAGCCCGTCGTGCTGGGCCCGCTCGCGGGTGTCGCCTTCTCCCTGCTCGGGATCGCCCTGCCGGACGCCGTCAGCCGATCCTTCGGCCTGATCGGTCAGACGGCCGGCGGTGTCGCGCTGTTCCTGACCGGACTGATCCTCTCGGCACAGCGCATCGCGATGGGGAGCAATGTCTGGAGCGGCGCCCTCCTGAAGAACCTCCTCCATCCCATGCTGGCCCTGTTGCTGATCGCGGCCCTGCCACTGGATGGCGACGCCAGACGGGCGGCGATCCTGCTCTGCGCCCTGCCATCCGGTTTCTTCGGCGCGCTCTTCGCCCTGCGCTACGGCGTCGATTCCGGCCTTGCCGGCTCGACCCTGATCGTGAGTTCGCTCGGCAGTGCCGCTACCCTGCCGTTGGCGCTGATCCTGACCGCGGGCCCGTGATGGACCGGCCCCTGGCCATCCTCTGCTCCGGCCAGGGCCAGCAGCATGCGGCAATGTTCGACCTGGTCGCCGCCTGCCCCGAGGCGGAGGCTGTTTTCGCGGCGGCGGCGCGGGTGCTCGGACAGGATCCGCGTCGCCTGGTGCGGGACGCCGATGCCGCGACGCTCTACGCGGATCGGATCGGGCAGATCCTGTGCTGCACACAGGCGCTGGCGGTCTGGGCGGCGCTGGGTCCGGCCCAACCACGCCGCGTGGTGATGGCCGGCTACAGCGTCGGAGAGCTCGCCGCCTGGGGATGCGCCGGAGCCTTCGACGTGACGACGCTCTTCCGGCTCGCCGAGGACCGGGCGGCAAGCATGGATGCCGCGGCTCCGCCGGATGGCGGCCTGGTCGCAATCCTCGGGTTGCGGCGGGCGACCCTGGAACGCCTGCTCGCTACGCGCGAGGCATTCTTCGCCATCGTCGATGGCCTCGATACCTTCATCGTCGGTGGATCGGGCCATGACCTCGATGCGGTCTGCAACGCCGCGAAGGCGGAAGGTGCGCGCCGTATCCTGCGGCTCAAGGTCGCAGTGCCGGCGCATACGCCCCTGCTGCGCAAGGCGTCGGATCGGTTCGCCAAGGCCCTGCGCGCGGCACGGCCCGTCCTTCCTCCGCCGGGCCGCTACCTGCTGAGCGGGATCGATGGCGCGTTGTTGCTCGACATGGAGACGGGCATCGACAAGCTGGCCCGACAGATCTCCACGACGATCGACTGGATGGCCTGCCTGGAGAGCTGCCGGGCCGCCGGGACGACGGCGGCCCTCGAGCTCGGACCCGGCGCGGCGCTGGCCGGTGGAGCGACCGCGTGGTTCCCGGATGGGCGGGTCCGCGCGGCGCAGGAGTTCCGCAGCCTCTCCGGCTTGCGGTCATGGGTGCAGGCAGCGACATCCTGACACGGGGATCGCGACCTCCCGCGGACAGCCGGGCGTCAGGATCGCAGGGCCACGAGGATCTCGGCTGCCTCGACAAGATCCGCCGAGCCGGATGTCTCCGCGAGACCCTGCCAAACTGCCTCGAGGATCGCGTGGGCCTCGACCTGCCGACCCTGCCGTCGCAGCAGCCGCGCCAGGGGAAGTGCCGCCTTCAGCTCCCACCCCGAAGCCGCCTGATCCCTGGCGTGGCCGATGGATCGCCGCAGCAAGGCCTCCGCTGCCGCCGCATCCGGATGCGGTCTGCGCAGCATGATCTCGCCCTGGGTCCGCAGAAGGTCAGGCAGCCAGAAGACCTGGCCCAGCGCCTGCGCGGAGGAGAGGGCCTCCTCGATCGTCGCACGCGCTTCGTCATGCCTGCCGGTCCGCGCCAGCGCCTCGGCCATGGCCCTCGACGCAGCGGGAAGGACCATGTGCTGCTGCTCGCGGCGCAGCGCGGCGATGGCCTCGCGAAGCGTGTCCGCCGCCGCAACCGGATTGCCTTCAAGAAGCTGCCACTCGCCCTTCAGGGCCCGGGTCCAGGCGGCGTTGGGCCGAAGGGAATGTCGCTCGGAATGCACGATGGCCAGCTCGAGATGCTCGGCCGCCTCCGCCGTCCTGCCGCTCCACAGCAGGATCGGAATGGCGTGGGCGGTCGCCATGCTGTAGTTGCCCGGCGGCGGCAGGCGTGCGCCTTCCTCGATCACCTCCAGGGCCAGACGGCAGGCCGTCTCGGGCGAGCCACGGAGCCAGAGCAGCCGGGCCAGCCCGATCGACGCGCGGAGGCGGTGGTCATAGCCGAAGAGATTGATCTCCAGCCGCCCGAGACCAGCTTCGAGCGTGAAGCCGCGTTGACAATGCTCCAGCGCCTCGGCCTGGTTGCCGGCGATGTGATGCGCGGCTGCGAGCAGCCATTCGGCGATGATCCGGTCGCTGAGCGCGCCGCTGCGCTCCGCGATGGCGGCGCAGCGCCGCGCGGCCGCCAGGGCACTGTCGAAATGGCCGAGCCGCGTGAGGAAAAGGTTGAGGCCCGCGAGCAGACGCATCTGCGGCAGTCCCGCGCCGTCCTCCTCCGCCAGGTTCAGCCCGCGCTCGATCGCCTGGCTGACCTCATCCGTATTGCCGCGCGTGTGCATGGAGGACACCGCCAACGCCTCCAGCAGCCGTGCCTCGCGCTGGGAGAAGCCGCCGGCCGCCGGAATGCTGTCCAGCGCCAGCCGCGACCAGCGCCGGCATTCGCCGAGCAGCCACAGCCCAAGGAACAGCGGCGCGGCATCGGCCGCGAGGTCGACGCCGATCGCGCGGTGTTCCTGCTCGGCGAAGCTCCATTCGAGGGCCTTGCGCAGATTGCCGACATGGGGCGCGTGTCGGCCGATCTCGGCATAGGCGCCATGTTCCAAGGCAAGTTTCCTGAACAGTTCAGCGAAGTGGCGCGCGTGGCGCAGCGCGACCTGCCGCCCTTCGCCAAACTCCTCCAGTTTGGCCGCCGCATAGACGCGCGTCATGTCGAGGAGGCGGTAGAAGACGCGGCCCTCCGCCGCATCGACCCAGAGCAGGGATTTGTCGACCAGGCTCGCGACGATCGCCGCGACGCCGGGCGTCGCGGGCTCCGCTTCGCCGGCGACGGCACAGGCGGCCTCCATGGTGAAGAGGCCGATGAAGACGGAGAGCCGCGCCAGGATGCGCCGTTCCTCCTCCGAGAGCAGGTTGTAGCTCCAGTCGAGCATCGCCTGCAGTGTCCGGTGCCGCGGCGCGACGTTGCGCCGGCCGACCAGCCGTAGCTCCGCGCTGCCCGCCAGCAGGTCGGCAACGCCACGGATGCCATAGGTGCCGACCCGGCTCGCCGCCAGCTCGATCCCCAGCGCGATGCCGTCGGTGCGGCGGCAGATTTCCGCGACGATGGGAGCATCGCCGTCGGTCAGCGCCCCAAGGAAGCCGCCCGAGGCTGCCCGTTCCATGAAGAGCTGCACCGCCGGCGTGGCCAGCGCTTCCGCGGCGCTCGGGACATCTTCCACCGGGCTGGCGAGGGCGCTCAGCAGATGCACCGTCTCACCCGCGACGCGCAGTGATTCGCGGGAGGTCACCAGCAGATGGACGCCTGGCGCCTGCCGGAACAGGTCGGCGGCGAGGCGTGAGGCCGCGTCGATGAGATGCTCGCAGCTATCCAGGACGATCAGCATCCGCTTGTCGGCGAGGAAGTCGAGCAGCCCGGTCGCCGGATCGGCGCCGCTCAGCGTGCAGCCGACGGCGGCGATGATGGCGCCCGGGACCAGGGCCGCTTCGGAGATCGCGCCGAGATCGGTGAAGACGACATTCTCCTCGCCGAATTGCGTGCGCAACCTGTCGGTGATGGCGGTCGCCACGCTCGTCTTGCCGATGCCGCCGGCGCCGATGATGCTGACGAAGCGTCGCGCGAGGAGCAGCTCGCTCAGGCTCTCGATGACCCGGTCGCGGCCGATGAGCGGCCGCGGCGGCGCGGGCGGGGGTATCGTGGCGCGGAGCGCCGTCGACGCGGCGGCCTGTGACGCCTCCGGCTCAACCTGCGTGATCGGCGCGACGAAGCTGTAGCCACGGCCGGCGACGTTGACGATGTAGCGCGCACCGTCCTGCCCATCCCCGAGCGCCCGGCGCAACGAGGCGATGTGGACGCGCACCGCCGCCTCGTCCACGACGACGTCCCGCCAGACCAGGTCCAGCAGGGCGTGCCGGCTGACCACCTCGCCCGCGCGATCGGTCAGAACGATCAGCAGATCGAGGGCGCGCGAGCCAATACGCACGGGCACGCCATCCTTCAGCAGAAGCCGGCCCGCACGATCCAGGCGGAAGCTTCCGAAGGAAATGAAGGTGTCCTGCCTCTGCACCGTCGCTTCCCGGCTTGGCGTATCGGGCATGACCTCGTCTATCCGGGTCCGAGCATCGGTCGTCGTCTCCTCGCGCCCCGGCTTCTGCACAGGTCGCCATGGCGCATCTCGACAGCCTGCGTCGCGCTGTCTTCCGGGAACCTGACGGGATTTGCCGGAAAATGACGCGACCGATGGCCCGCCGCTGCTTCCGGCCGCGTTCAGCCGTGGCCGGGCTGACCCGTCATGGTCGACCGCCGCCACCGCCCCGGCGCGATGCCGGTGCTTTCGCGGAAGGCGGTGGCGAAGTGGCTCTGGCCCGAAAAACCGCAGGCGAGCGCGATCTCCGCGATGGTGAGCGCCGAACCCGCGAGCATGGCTTGCGCGCGACTGATGCGGCGGCTGAGCTGCCACTGATGCGGTGCCATCCCGGTCGAGCGTTTGAAGGCCCGGCCGAAATGCGCAACTGAAAGGCCGCATTCCCTGGCAAGATCCGACAGGGACAGGTCGAGATGGGCCTCCATCAGCTCCTTGGCACGGCGCTCCTGCCAGGGCGCCAGGCCATGGGGGCGGCCCTGCATCGCGCGCCTGGCCACGCCGTGCCGGCCGATCATGTGGATGCAGACAGCGTCGAGGATCGCATCGAGCAGAAGGCCACTTGCCCTGTGTGGGTGGGCGAAGACCGCCGAGGCCGCGTCGGCAAGCTGGCGCATGACCGGATCGTCGAGGCCAGCGGGACCCTCATCGGCAAGTCCGGCAAAGGCCGGCATGCCGTTCTCCTCAGCACAGGCGCTCAGAGTCGATATCGGCAGGTAGACATGCATGCTGTGCCAAGGATCCCGCACAAGCACCCGCGGATCCTGCCTCATGTCCACGATGAAGACTGTGCCGGCCTCGAGCGCCGCGTCGGCCAGGAACCGCCCGTTCCGCCACATCTCGCGCCGCATCGGTCGGAGGTGGACTGCGACCGAATAGGCATCGTCATAGCCCAGGGACGCGCTGAGCTCCCGCGAGGGTCTATCCGTCCGCAGCTCGGACAGGGCGAGCAGCCCCCTGCGAAGCGTCCGGCTGACATGGCTTCGTGGCTGCGGCAGGTCCAGGCACGCAGCGAGATGCGCGCCATAGGCGCGGCCGCGACCCGTTCGGCTGCTGGCAGGCGGTGGCGCACCCATCGGCATCCCCGCGCATCGGATATCCCGGTTCGAGGCCGGATCATGCCATCGGGCCGAGGCCCAGTTCAATGGATGCCTCGATGGCGGGGATGGGATGCAGGGCCGGCGTCACCGCACGCTGACGTCACCGCACGTTGACGGTCTTCGCCACCGCGACATTGCCGCGTATGGCGTTGGAGTAGGGGCAGATCGCATCGGCGCCCTGCACCAGCGCCTCGGCCGTCGCCTGGTCGACGCCGGCGACGGTGATGGCGAGCGATGCATGCAGCACGAAGGCATCGGCCTCGTTGCGGCTGAGCCCGATCTCGGCGGTGACCGTGACGTCGCCATCGGCGAAGCGATGGCCGGACTGGCGCGCTACGCGCAGCAACGCGTTCTCGAAGCAGGCCGCGTAGCCGCCCGCGAAGAGCTGCTCCGGGTTGGTCGCGCCGCCCATGCCGCCCAGCTCCTTCGGGATGGCGAGCGTCAGGTCGAGGATGCCGTCGGCGCTGCGGATGCTGCCCTTGCGGCCGCCCGTCGCGGTGACTTTGGTCGCATAGAGAATGGTCATGGTTGCTGCATCTCCTTGGCGAGCGGTTGCCTAAGGCATCCGCTCCTGCGCCTTCCGCGCGGCTTCCTCGATGACGGCGGCGACCTGCACGGGGTGGGATTCGTAGACGGAGTGGCTGGCGCCCTCGATGACGATGAAGGGCGCGCCGGCGCGTTCGTAGTAGAAGCGTTCGAGGCCTGGATTGATGATCTGGTCGTTGCCGGCGACAATTCCCCAGCTCGGCTTCGTCTTCCAGGCGGCGGCGGTCAGCGGCGTGCTGAACACCTCGGCCTTCGCGAAGACCTGGCAGCGCGCCGCGAACTCTGCCCGCTCGCGGGGCAGGTCGGGGGCGAAAAGGCGCGGGAAGAGCTCCGGATCGAGATAGGTGTAGCCGTCTGGGGTCATTCTGACCGCACCCTCGGTGCGGGCGAGCACGCTCGGCATCCGCCGGCCGAGCGCGCCCTCGTCCTCGCCGACATCCGGCGCATGGGCGGCGACATAGACGAGGCCGGCGACCTTCGGGTGCACCCCGGCCTGTGTGATGACCGAGCCGCCATAGGAATGGCCGACGAGGATCGCCGGACCGTCCTGCATGTCGAGCACGCGCCTGGCGGCGGCGACATCGGCCTCGAAGGCGGTCTCCGGCTCCTGCACCATCGCGACCTGGAGGCCGCGGCGCGTCAGCAGCTCATAGACCGGCTTCCAGCCGGAGGCATCCACCCATGCGCCATGGACCAGGACGACGTTCCTGATCGATCGGGCCTGGGCAACGGCCGGTGCGGCGAGAGCAAGCAGCGCCACGGGGACCAGGGCGGCGCTCGCACGGCGGGAGAACATGGCATCACCTCATTGGCTTGGCATGTGTGGCATCGGGACAGCCCGACCAGAGGAACGCTGACACGACCCAAGGGAAGAGGTGCGCAAAGACCCGAAAGGAATCGCAATACTTCGCGCCATTGCCGACGAGCCGCGTCATCGGCCTATGAGGTACCAGATGCGCGTATGTCGCTTTTCGCATCTACACAGCGCATTGCAGTGTCTTACGGGCAATCAGCTGCGCTGCAGGCCACTCTGCCATTGTCCCTACGAGCGGAGCGGAGGTCGTCATGAGCCGAAGGGCCGCGCCCGATAGTCCTGGCAACGAGCGTGCCGACTGTGATGCCGGGAAGGCGCCGCGCGACGCAGGCGGCCCGTGCGGCGACCAGGATCGCGAGCCCGCTGCGTGCCACGTCAGGGGCCAGGTCGCGAATGCTCTCACGGCGATCCTACTGCATGCCGAGGCCATCCGCCGCTGGTCGGCCAAGCATGGAGCCACGGAGACAGAGATCGTGGAATCGGCCCGACAGATCGCTACCAATGCCGGGCGCGTCTGGGCGGCGCTGGACGACGGCGTGCCGGCGACCAGCACTGACGGCGCGAGCGGAGGGGATGATCTAGGGATGCGCCCTCGATTCCGACACTCTTGCCTGCAGATGGCGGGCTCGGGGGCTCGCTGTGGGAGATGACTATGCTTGGAAGAGTCTGACGCTGACAGCACATGGCTCGCCGTGGAGACCGCGCGTCGGCCGTGGAGACGAACGAACCGTGGTGCCGGAGCAGGACGGTCCGTCGACAGTCCTCTAGGCTGGCAGCGCGGCGAATGTCCTGGCGAACACCTGTTCGGCAGCCGGCCTGTGGTGTGGTCGCACTATCGAATCTCGCAGATCCGACTACAAGCACACCCGGTCGGCGGACGAGCCACGAAGATCCTGCCCGATAGTTGCAGCCCGCACCGCACCCGCGCAAACGGACAGTCGGAACTTCCGCCCGTCCCGCGTGCGGTCCTCGACGAAGTCATACGCCCGTACATAGTTCGCCCGCTCTGGCCGCAGCCGTAGGCTGGAACCATCCGCCAGCCGCAGCCTGGCCCGCCTCGGCTGGCGCTGCGGCACCTTCAGCCCCTCCCAGTGCCGGATCCGCTCGATCCGGTGCCGAGCGCAACCGAGCCCGCGCGATACGACGCCGAGACGCCGACACCGCACTTCGAAGGAAACGAGGCGATGCCTGGCTGATCGATCATGGCCGTCCTGGCTCCTTCCGGCATGGTCCTGCTTATCGGGAAGGCGGCTCGAACCTGTGGATGGCGCGGTTCCACCAAGGTATGAAGACGGCCGGCCATGGCCGGTGCCGCGGCACTGTCGTGCAGCACCGGAAACCGTGAGGCGGCGTCGAAAGCGCCGGGCGGCGCTGCGCGGTTCGGCTGAGATCGGCTTCACCATCCTGTCGATCAGCCTTTCGCTGGTCGCTGTCTTCATCCCGCTCTTCCTGATGCCGGGCATCGTCGGCCGGCTGTTCCGGGAATTCGCCGTGGCCGTCACGGCGACGATCCTGGTCTCGGTGATCGTCTCGCTCACCCTTGCGCCGATGCTGGCCGCACGGCTGTTGCCGGCAACGAAGGCGACACCCCACCGATCATGGTTCTATCGCGTCTCGGAACGGGGCTTCGACGCGCTGCAGGCGGGCTCCGGGCGCCTGCTCGACATCGCGCTGCGCCACCGGATGGTCATGCTGACCCTGTTCGCCGCGAGCGTCCTCGCCACCGGCCTCGTCTTCATGCGCATCCCGAAGGGCTTCTTCCCGCAGCAGAATACGGGGCTGATCCTGGGCACGATCCAGACCTCTCCCGAGACCTCCTTCGCGGAGATGACCAGGCTCTCCCTGAGGATCGCGACGCTGGTGCAGGACGATCCCGATGTCGCCACCGTGGGGCTGAGTCTCGGCAGCGCCGCGGGTCTGACCGAGAACCAGGGACGCATCTTCGTCAGCCTCAAGCCGCGCGACGCGCGGAACGCCTCGGCCAGCGCCATCATCCGTCGTCTCGCCCCACGACTCGCGGCAGTGCCGGGAGCACGCAGCTATCTGCAGGCGGTGCAGGACCTCACCGTGGGCGGACGCCTCGCCAGCACGCAGTACCAGTACACGCTGCAGGACGCCAATCCCGCCGAGCTCGACGGCCGGTCCCCATGTCGTCCTTCGCGCGCTGGTCCACGCAGGCGACCAGGCCGATCGCCGTGAACCACCAGGCACTCTTTCCTTCGGTGACGCTCAGCTTCAACCTCGCTCCCGGCGTCGCGCTGAGCGAAGCGGTGGCGGCCATCGACCGCGCCGTGGCGGTGCTGCACGTTCCGGGCGGTCTGCGCGCGAGCTTCCAGGGCAATGCCCAGGCGTTCCAATCCTCACTGCGCAGCGTGCCGCTGCTGATCCTCGCCGCGCTCGCCGTCATCTACATCATCCTTGGCATACTGTATGAGAGCTTCATCCACCGGCTGACGATCCTCTCCACGCTCCCGCCGCAGGCCTCGGTGCGCTGCCGATCCTCTGGGCGGCCGGGCAGGATTTCGACCCGATCGCCATGATCGCGATCATCCTGCTGAGCGGGATCGTGAAGAAGAATGGGATCATGCTGGTGGACTTCGCCCTGGCCGCGGAAAGGCAGGCCGGCATGCCGCCAGCCGAGGCCATCCGTCAGGCCTGCCTGCTGCGATTCCGGCCCATTCTCATGACGACGGCGGCGGCGTTGCTCGGCGCCCTCCGCTGATGCTCGCGACCGGCACCGGCGCCGAGCTGCGTCGCCCGCTCGGCCTCGCCATCGTGGGCGGTTTGGCGGTCAGCCAGATGCTGACACTGTTCAGCACGCCCGTGATCTATCTTGCCCTGGACCGGCTGCGGCGACGTTCGTAGGGACCGCGAGTGCCCGACAGCAAGTCGAAGCGCCACGCTGGCCACGCAGGCTACAACGATGGTGAGCGCGGCAAGGATGTTCGGCACGGATCCGGCGGCGAGCACCATCCCGGCTATCGATGTCGTGAGGATGGGTTTCCCGCGGCGTGCAGGTGTGTCTGGGCTGACCTGCACGATCACGCGGCGCGGCGCGAACGACCTGGCGCTGCGGGCGCAGTCACTCGCCTGCGGGCCGCCCCTTCTCGCTCGTGAACGTCGCCTCGAAGGACACGAAGTCCGGGTGGAAATGGCCCAATGACCAATAGGCCACCACCCCGTCGCGACTGCGCAACGCGCGCTTCACCCAACCCACAGGCCCGCCGATCGATACGCCAAGATGGCGCGCCGTCAGGGCATCCGCCGCACCGAGGCGAAAGATCTGCCGCATCGTCGTGAGTTCGCCGCCTCCAAGCTCGGCCAGCAGCGGCAGAACCATCCCGGTCTCGAACTGCGCCGGCCGCCGGTCGAAATACGCGCGCTCGACATAGAGATCGACCAGGGCATAGGGCGGCCCATTGACCAGTCGGTGAACGCGCTTCATCCGCCGGTAGGATGTCGCAGGCATGCCATCGGCGGCCTCCAGGGGCGGCACCGCGTCATCCGCCTCCAGGATCTGGGCCCTGTTGCCTCGAACCTGTTCGGCCAGCGCCGGCCAGCCAAGTTCCAGGACCAGCGTCGGCCGGACCGGCGGCGCTTCGGTGACGTAGCTGCCGCTGCCATGCCGCGTCCGGATCATTCCTTCCTGGACCAGCAGGGCAAGCGCCTGGCGCACTGTTGCCGGCGCGACGCCGAACTGCTCGGCCATGGCGGCGATGGAAGGCAGCCGCGCGCCGGGCAGCAATCGCGCGGTCCCGATCTCGCTGCGGATCGACGCCGCGATCTGCCGATAGAGCAGGCCGGGATCCGCGTTGGCCAGATGCTCCCGCGGGGCAAGCGCCATCTGTGGAGAAGCCCTCATCCTGCGTTTCGCATCCCTTCCTGCGTCAGGCGACCGGCCGGCCGGGCCATCGCGTGACCATTAATGGCTCTTCACAGCCCCAAACAAGTGTGCTGGTTTTATGAATGAGTGAATTTCTTTGATCCTTACCCCTGGGGGCACGATGTCGACGCGCGCTGAGCCACGCCAGTTCACCATTCCCGGCTATGGGAAAGGTCATACCGCCCACCACACCGACTATCTGGTGCGCGAGATCGGCACGGTCTCCATGACCCCGACTGACCCGGTCGTGGCCGGCAGCTTCGCTGAGTTCACCATCGTCTTCACCGCCGGCCGCTTCGGCGTGGACGACACCGGATCCATCCGCATCTGCACCCGCCAGGTCAGCGATGTAGGCCGGCCGCAATTCACCGACCCCAAGGCGCCGAACTACGTCACGGCGGAAGCGAGCAACGGAGCGAAGCTCAGCCTCGACTTCAATCCGAAGCTCGCCATGCGGCCCTGGAGCCGCACGCTGACGGTGAACGTCAATCGCGGCTTCCTGTCCCCCGGCGAGACCATCACCGTGCGCATCGGCGACCGCCGCTTCGGCTCGCCCGGCTTGCGCATGCAGACGTATTGCGAGGAAGCCTTCCACTTCCTGGTGCTGGCCGACGTCTTCGCCACCACCAACTGGGCGCTGCTTGACGACCAGCCGACGGTGCGCCTGATCCCGGGCGCCGCGGCGTCGCATGTCGCGGTGCTGCCGACGCAGCGCCGGCCTGGGCAGGACTTCGCG
>Ga0209066_10004732_pt1 | contig 14641 bp, 14 predicted proteins | sample All_14_2_FD_187198 | JGI IMG/M metagenome (GOLD analysis project Ga0209066, IMG submission 187198) | Freshwater microbial communities in response to fracking from Pennsylvania, USA - Allegheny Zone_MetaG_DW_15 (SPAdes) (version 2) ...
GCACCACAACAAGGGTGTCAATAAAGTAGTCTCCGGTGTCCGGGTTGCGAGCCCGGATACGGTACTTTGAGCCAGCAGTGCCGAGGGCATTGGGCCAGAGGTGTAAAGAGCATGCCCCGTTGGAGTCAAAGACACCAGCGGTGTCCTTTGGTACCACTAGGCCTTCGTAAGTCTCAACAGCTGTTAGAGTGGCTACAAGCTGATAACCCTCCACGCTGCCCCCGTCCTGCGTGGAGGCTTCACACAGCACCTGTACGGTTGGGAGGGAAAGTCTAGGCATAGTCTCCGATCTGCCGGCAGTCTAGTTCGCACCGGTTGTGGGACCATACTGGACATCTTTCTCCCCCTGTGTAAATCCCTACGGTGAACGGTCAGCCTCGGCGCGACTCTTGAGCAACCTCACCTCGCTGGCGTGCTGCTCAGCTGCTGCTGAGAACTCAGCCGCCAGGCTTTCACCTTCTCCAAGTAGCTGGTCAGCTTCGCCGAGTAGGCCCCGGTAGAGGGCGGCGCGATCTGCAGCTCCTGCGCACTCAGCGGAGGCAGCTTCTCGGTCACGATCACCGGCGGCGGCGATGGCGTCGCGCAGGCGCTCACCAGAAGGAACAGGGCGAGGCACAGCAGCCTCTTTGCGGTATTCATCAAGGGCCTCCTGGGCAAGGGTCTCTCGTTCGGTGTAACGGCTCTGCGCCTGTGCCAGCGCCACCGCGTGTTGGCGGTGCACCTGCTCCAGCTCGACGCGCAGACGGTCAACGGAGCGCTCGGCGTCGAGCTTGTCCATGGCCAGCCACGCGCACAGCAACAGCAGGGCAGTGATCACGACGAGCAACGCTTTCGCAAACAGGCTCACGCGAAGCCTCCGGCCACGCGGTTGAACTGCCAACCGAACTGGAAGTCGTCCTGGGTTTGATTGGCCTCGGACAGCTCCATGTAACGGACCGACTGTTGCCCGTTGAGCATCCGGAACAGGGCGACCTCGCCCCGCTGGCCGCGACGCTTGAGGAACTCCTGCAGGCAGTAGATCGTCATCTTCCCGATAGCACCGTCAACGGCGATCTCCGGGAAATCCCGGCCGCGGTTGTTCAGGGTGTTCAGGGCGCGCTGGAGAAACTTGGCCGCCGTGCCAGGGCCCATGTTGACGCCGGTGTCGAACAGCTCCTCTGCAAGGTGGCCGGAGATCTGGTCGATGCGGTTGAACCCTGGTTGAATCCAGTAGCGGTCGAGGTAGATGCCGTAGGCTGTGGCGCGCGGCAGATCCCGCATCGAGCCGGTGTAACCAAAAGCGCGGGCCACCGCGACGGTGATGCCCCAGTTGGTCTCACCACCCTTATCAGACTGATGATCGACGTACCCGCCCTCCTTCCCCAGGAGGTCTTCGATGTACTTGTGGACGTGTGCGGCAGCAGAGACGGTCACAGGGCAACCTTTCCAAGTCGGTGCGCGCGGACCCGTTTGACAAGGGTGCCAACCGCGAAGACGGCCACCCCCGACAAGGTCCAGAGCATTGGGTTGGTGAGCGGGCGGGCTGTGCCCCCGGCGTAGACCACGAAGAGACAGCCCAGTGCCACGAGCACCAGGCCAAGTCTCTGGGTCAGGGTGTCCTGGTAGTTGACGTTCCAGATCGCCACGCAGACGACAAGGAAAATCACCAAGCTCAGCGTGATGGCGAGGATCTGAGAGGTGTCCATGTCACAGTCCCAGCTTCTTGAGGGCACGCTCCCAGAGGTCGGCGACCGCGGGTTTGATGTCCGTGGACTTGATGGCCTCGTACAGCGGGGCAATAACCGCCATGCCGAAGAGGCCGATGAGGAAGCCAACCAGGCCTGCGGCGTCAGCCATCTGGACCTTGTTGGCCGCCCAGGGGGTGGCGTAATAGCTGAGGACCGCACCGCCCGTGACCATCAGCATGCGTTCGGTCCAGGTGCCCTGAACCCAACGGAGGGAAATCACCGACCCGAGGATTGCCGGCAGCAGTTTTGCCAGCGTCGGGTCGACGGAGGGGGTCTCAATTGCCACATCAGCTCCAGAATCAGTGTTCTGGGGATACTGAGTCAGTCAACGATCTTTTGGGAATCCCCCTGTCGCAGTGTTCCCCGGTTGGGTCCAGTGGGTCGAGCAGGTGATGGCAAATCCACCTGGCCAGGCCGGTCTGGTATCTGTGCAGGGGCTCATCGCTCGGCGGGCGGTGCAGATAGTAGGTCAGGCGGCTGGTCACGAGCCAGTGCCGGGGCCGGTCCATGAAGACGATGGTGGCCAGCGTCATCTGCATCACGATGTCGACGAGAAACGCCACGGCCATGAGGGGGCCTCCCAACGAGATCAGGATCGGGCTCACCCTGCCCGCAAGTACCGTCCGGTACATGCCCATCATCAGGACATAGACCGCCCAGAACCCGTAGAGACCCCACAGGGTCCAGAAGTAGAAGTCGTCGTTCGGGCCCAACGCGTGCAGGGGCACCACGACGGCGAAGGTGCCCCCGAGGGTGGCCACCACATCGGCCACCTCCGGATCCCCCTTCCGGGTGATCAGGTCGTAGGCCTCCTTGGCCACGGCGACGGCCAGGCCAGCGATCACGGCGACGGCGGTGCCCAGTGGGTAGAACACGAGGGAGGCGATCATGCCCCCGAGGAAGTGAGCGATCTTGTCCATCAGCACCTCACTGCAGTTTCAGGGCCGCGCGCATGGTCGGCGCTTCGCCCAGCTGGATACGACGAAGTTCTTGCCCGCTGACGTCCAGCCGGCCGTCCAACGGGGTCGTGGACACCGCGCGGCGCAGGGCTTCAGCGAGGGATCTCTGGGTCTGCGTCGGGGTGTCCGCCCTCACGAAGAAACCGCTCCAGGAAAAGTCCGCTACACCCAGCTCGGCCAGGGTGCCCACCTGGCGAATCCTGCCGGCGTCAAGCATTGCACGCAGGGCACTGGCGTCGACGGGGCCGGTCATGTGGCTCAGGCGTCCACCCGCAAGGTCCGCGACCGCCTGGCCAAACTGCTTGTAGCCGACCTCCACACTCTGCAGGCCGAGGGTTCGATCCAGCAGTATCGCGCTCATGCTGCCCATCGGCGAGGCCACCCCCACGAAGGTCTGGCCCCCCGCCCTGAGGTCTGCGGGCGCCCTCACAGCAGACGCAGCCGGCACGAAGACGCCGAACTCGCCTCTGACAAGTCCCTGGAGCGGGGCGAAAGCGGCCACCGGGTCGAAGCCCATCGCCGGTTGCGTCAGCGCCATGTGCACCAGGGACGAGTTGCCCATCAGCACGGTGGCACCGTCCGCCGGGGCCTCCAGCGCAGCCCGCGCGCCGAGGATCCCCCCGGCGCCCGGAAGGTTCTGGATCACAACGGCCATGCCGGTCTCCCGCTCAATCGCGGGTGCCACTTTGCGCAGGGCCGTGTCCGTCAGCGACCCCGGCCCGGTCAGCGTGATCAGGTTCAACATGGGCGCCGCCCACGCGGCCGAAGCGGCCATCAGCAGCAAAACAGCAAGCAGTTTCCTCACAGGGTTTCCTCCAGGGTGGTGAAGCGTGACTCGACCTCGGCCCGGGTGTTGGCCACCCCCGCGATACGGGCGATGCGGCGTCGGTCGTAGACCCAGCGGGGGTGCAGACCGGCTTCCCGGACGTCGGCGGCCCGCGTGTTGGGGATCTCGCGATCCCAGTAAGGGCGCAATTCGATGTACACCGGTGCGGGCGCTGGCAACGGGAGGCCCAGCATGTGGGCAAGTCCTCGATCAGCGACGCCTGGGTGCAGGTGCGCGAAGCCGGGGTACATCCCGGTGGGGCGCGGATTCCAGTCCATGACCACCCACTGGCCGCCGTAAAAGACGGCCTGGATGTTGTGGATGCCGCCGACCACCCCATTCGCTGCGCAGAAGGTGGAGACGGCGCCCATCAGTTCGACCGGCACGACCCCGTCCAGCGTCATCCGCAGCGGTCGGTCGGCGGCGTCAAAGCCGTGGTTGAAGCAGTGCATCACCAGCACCTCACCCTGGCCGTTCACGGCGAAGTCGATCTCCAGGTTGTGGACCGGTGCCGGAAGCAGTGGGCAGGCCACCAACCACCCCTCGACCATCTCCGCGTACGCTTGGGCCGGAACATCGTCGACCGTGGCCCAGCCGGTGTGCTCGAGTGACCCGCCCCAGCGCGACTTGGCAAAGTTGTCCTTGGGTTTGAGGTAAACCCCGGAGGTTCCGAGGTGGTCGCGAAGTTCCTCCACCGAGGAAGCGCACACCGCCGGCAGTGCCGGCAGGTGGTCCCCGATCCGTACCCGATCCGTGACGATGGCCAGGGTCTCAGCCGGCATGAACGCCAGGCCCGGCAGACTCGCCAGAGTCCTCGCGCTGACGCCGTTCCAGGGCATTCCGTGGGTAGCGGCAGCCGGGAGGTTGGTGACGGTCGCGCCGATGCGCTCGGCCACCGCAGCCCACGACCATCGAACCTCGACCGGGGCCTCCAGGGAAATGAAGACAGTCTTCACGCCAGCACCACGCTCTCGGCGGCAAGGACCGCGGCAGGCACGTCGGTCACACCAGCCAGCGCGGCCTCAAGCTGTTGGCCGAGGTGCATCTCGGCGTCGAAGCAGTCCTTGACGTGGCGTGCGACCGCGGCAGCAATGGCTTCGACCTCCGTCAAGGTGAGCACCACCCAGCTCCCGTCTGCCGCCTTCCAGTTCACGCTGGTGAGCAGACCGTTCTTGAGGCTGGTGTAGGCGTTGTTCACCGCCGCCTGGCTCTCCCGGTCGGTCTTGATGGGCGCCCCGCCGAGCAACACGCCCGACACCTCCCGGGAGTAGCGCCAGTTCGCAATGTCCCGGAGTTTGCGCTCGCGGACGTCCTGCACTGTGTGCAGGCCCGAGGAGAACTCCGCCCCCATTGCCTGGAATACGGCACCGGCGCCAGACCCACCCTGCAGACCCACGACAGGCGGTTCGTACTCCGCACTAAGCGAATCCCAGTAGTTGGTCGGTGCGTACTGCTCCAGCATCAGGTCAAGGTTCTCACCCTTGAAGGGCAGTCGTGCGCCGACCGTGATGGCGGGCTTCCCTGGGGCCTCGAACACGACCTCCATGGTGTTCGTGTCCGTGTCGACACGCGCGACGGTGTAGGTGTAGTTGTAGGTGCTCATGTGACCGCTCCAAGCCGTGTCCCGAACAGGTTCCACGTGATGTTTGAGTTTCCGAGGACCGCGGCGCCGGCGGCCCCTCCCGCGTAAGGGCCTGCGCCGGCAGCACCTCCGCCTGTGGATGCAGCCCCTGAGGCCCCGGCAGCTCCGTACGCACCGCCGGATCCGCCGACTCCGCCCCCGGTGGATCCGTAGTACGTGCGGAAACCGCCAGCACCCGGCGCAAGGTTCGTCCCCGCGCCGCCGGCCGACGCGAAACCCTGGGCTCCGCCCACCGAGGGGCCCCCAGGGGCTCCTCCTGCCGAGTTAGTACCCGCGGAACGCCCGCCTCCGCCGCCTCCGCCCGGGTAGTAGAAGGTGTACGAACCGGTCTTATCCGTGTAGCTCTCCGCCCGGACCTCCCCACCGCCTCCTCCGCCACCGCCCCCAGCGATCGTCCCGTTGTTGGTGACGTTCACGGCTCTTTGCGCGCGGAGGCCCGGCCCGCCAGGGGATCCCGCGCTGCCGGCTACGCTTCCGGCGCCTTTGCCCCCATTGCCACCCATACCCGCGATGGTCCCGTTGTTGATCAGGGTGAGGGTGTCCCCCGACGCCCAGGACGTGTCAATGTCAAGGGCCGGGAGCGTTGTGGTGCTTCCTCCGACGGTGACCCCCGACGCGACAGTGAGAATGACGTCTGAAAGTCCCGGCACGTACCCAGAGGCCTTCGCCGTGTTGAGGACGTAGCCCTGCTGATCGGTGGTCAGCAGGATGTTGATCTGGGGCCGGTTCACCGCCCCGTAGAACTGCCCCAGCGAGATCGTCCCAGACGCGGCAACGGCAGCGTTGAGGCTAGTCTCCGGCACCCGCCCGCCACCCCGGTAATACTCGCTAAGCTCGTGAGGTGCCGTGCCACCAAACTCGGTGGCAATGTCCTGTATTCCGATCGGCCCCGTGCTCTGTAGTGCCATGTCAGCGAGCCTCCAGGGCCTCCACCCGATCGGCAAGCTCCTTGATGGCCTGCACCATCAGCCCCATCAGGTTCCCGTAACTCAGGGACAGGAACTTGTCGTCACGGCCAACGGCCTCCGGCAGCACGGCCAGGACGTCCTGTGCGAGCAGCCCTGTCTGCCGTTGTTTCGTGTCCTTGCGGGTGTAGGTGTAGCCGACCAGGCTCCGAACCTTGGCCAGCGCGTCCCGGATCTCCTCCAGGTCGGTCTTGAGCCGCGCGTCAGAGAACCCTCGGATGTCGCCGGCCGCCGTCAGGTTGCCCGTGCTGGGCTGAAACTGTAGCTTGGTGCTGGAGGACCTGAGGGCCGCGGAACCTGCGGCCACAGCGCCGAAGTAGACGTTGTGGACCGTTGTGGAGGCGCTCTCATCCGCCACGGTCGCTGTCGCGGCGTTACCGGAGACGCTGATGTTCCACGTTCCGGAAGCCCCTGTGCCGTTCGCCGCAGGGGCTCCCACCGTGTTGTAGGAAATCGTGCGGGCCGTACCCCCGTTGAAGGTGCTGCCGGATGCCGCCCCCACCCCGCTACTATCGAACGTCAGCTCCGTTTCGGTGTTCGCCATGATCGTGATCGGGGCGCTGCCGTTGAAGTTGACCCCGTTGATAGCCTGGGGCGTCTGCAGGGTGGTGGCCGTGGCGGCATTGCCAGAGATGGAAATGGCGTAGGTGGTGGCAAGGTCCGACCAGACGGGGGACGCTTGCGTGCCGGTGTTCTTCTGCCACTTACTGGCCGCGCTGCTCCAGCGAATGCCCGAGACCGCGTAGTTGGTCACCGTGGAGTTCGAGGGATCCGCGCCCCTGGCAAGGTCTGAGAGGCGCTCGTTGATCGTCTGGAGCAGCGCCGCGTAGGTTGCGGTCGTCTGGATGTCTGCGTGGCTGGCCATTTGTTGTTTTTCTTAGTAGCCGCGGGCTGTCCACGAGACGCTGCCGCCGACCCGTGTGCCGCTGGAGTTGAACAGTCGAACACGGAAACCTGCCCAATATGCTGTCACACTGCCGGACGTATTGGAAGCCCCCATGGCGACCGTGAAGGAGTTGGCGTTGGGCACCGAGGTGACGGTGTAAACCCCTCGGATGCCCAGCCCGCTGGAGAAGTCCAGGCGCACGTTCTGCCCGACGATCAGCTCGTGGGCAGTGGCCGTGACAGTGGCCACGTTGGAAGTCACAGAGTAGGTGCCGTTGAGCAGGGTGTCCTTGAACTCCGGGACAGCCGTGACCGCCACCGTCCCCATGCCCACCGGGGTGATGGACTCGATGTCCACGAACTCCGCGTTGAAGTTGACGACCGTCCCGCTGGGGGCTGCCGTGGCGTCACCGACAGCCGTGTTGCCCGAGTCGGTCTTCTGCTTGGACTGCAGCACCACCCGCAGGGTGTTGATCTGGTAGAGGTCCCCCACCGCTGTGCGAGTAACGTCGACCCGGATCTTCACGTAACGGAAGGCCGTGGCGAACACCGAAAGGGCCCCTGGGTAGTCCGTGTAGCCCCCGCCGTTGGAGAAGCTCAGGGTCACCACCACCGTGGGGTTGCCGGCCAGCTTCACCCCGTCAAGTTCCACCGAGACGTTGCTCGACCCCAGGGAAGAGTCGTAGTCGAAGATCTGCTCGTACGACGCCGTGGCAGTGCCCGGCTGGATGTACCGGGGGTAGCCCGCAGCGATCTGGTCGGCGGGCGAGGCCCAGGCGTTGTTCGTGAAGTGCTGCGCGAAGGTCTCCGTGGTGTTGACCAGCATCAGCAGTCCGGACCCCTCCTTCACCGAGTTGACCCGCGTGGCGTTGAAGTCCACAGGGAAGTCCCCGTTGAAGCGGAAGTCCGGCGGCTGCGAAACCGTGGCCGTCACGGAGGTCGGGGTGGACTCGTTGTCGTCGGTGTCCACCACGGCGACCCAGTAGGTGTAGACGCCACCGGCAAGTTCGGTGATGGTGGTGAACTCCCCGTCCTTGGTGCCAATGTCCACCGCCGTCTCCCACGCGGCGCCGCGTCGGATCTTGACGTGGGAGATCGGCAGGGACGTGCGTACCGGCATCTTCCAGTAGAGCATCACGACGTTGTCGATCACCTGGGCCTTGAGCCCCGTCGCCTGCGCGGGTGGCAGCTTCTCGGCAATGATCTGCAGGCCAGACGACTGGTTACTCGCCCGGTCGACGGCGCGGATCGTGTAGGTGCGCTGACCCAGCCAGTTGGCCGGCAGTGTGATGTGGTTCGTGGCCACCCGCATCGTCTCGGCTCCGTAGGTCAGGACGTAGTCCTTCAAGCCCAGCGGCGGGTTCACCGGTGCCCAGCTCAGCAGCACCTCAGCGCTCGTGAGGCTGGTGTCAGCGTACTGATACGCCCCGCTGGCGGGGTTGGCCACAGCCGGCAGGGTGTAGGTCAGCGGCAGGGAAGCCAGGCTGTAATTCCCGCTGGAGTCAAGTGCCCGCACATACCAGGTCCTCGAAGTGCCCGCCGCCGCCGGCTCCACCGGGCAGCTCAGGGCCGAACCCTTGAACACTGCGCCGGCGCCACCCCAACCCGTATCGCTGAGGCGGACCTCGTAGTGGGTGACGTCTCTGTCGGGGACCTCCCCCCAGGAGAGGTTCAGGTAGCCCTCGGACAGGGTCGTGGCCCCGCTCAGCACATTGGTCGGCGGCGCGGTTTTCCCAATGACCTCGTGGGCCAGATCCCTCCACTCGCTCTCGGCAAGTGAGCTCTCGTACCTGGCGCGGATCAAGATCACGGTCTGCTCTTGCACACCCTGCAGGACGACCTCCCGCTGTTCAGCGGGGACCCTGACGGTGAAGACTGGGTCGCTGTCACTCGCAGACGCGGCCCGATACTGGATCAGCATACTGGTCCCCGCCGGGACGCCCCCGGCCGCGTCCCACGTCAGGCGGACCGTGGGCACCACCGTGCCGTCCGACAGGCGAAGCAGGTCCTGCACGGCGCCGCTGCTGGCGCTCAGGCCGGAGACCTCCGGGATGTAGAACGGGTTCGGCAGCGTCGAATTTGGGGTCTGGTCCACCAGGGTCTGGTCGGAAAGATCCCACACCTCCGGAGCGTCCTCCTCCAGCGTGAGCATGACGGGGGTCTGGAGGCTGTAGGACCACTCGGTGATCCGGAAGGTCTTGAGCTGCTCACCCAGGATGATGGGGTATTTGACCCAGACCCGATCACCCGGCTGAAGGCCCCACGCCTCCGCGGGGGCGGGCCAGCGCAGGGTCATCCCGTTGCGCGACTTCTCCACCCGGATCCTGGACAGATTCTGGCAGCGGTACTCCTGGTTGGTGAACGCATAGGACACGTCCGCCCACAGGCGCTGACCATCTGCCGATTCAAGCGTACCGTTGATGTAGCTCGTGAAGTCTTTGGCGGCAGCCTCAGCGATCGGGACATAGTTGCCTCTGACGGAGTTGGCCAGTGAAGCCCAGGAGGCTCCGACCTGCACGACCTCCACCTGGCCATCGGCCTCGGCGATGTCGAGCGTAGCCACCGGCGCGGTCCAGCTGCCGGCAAGGATCCTCCAACCGCCGGCCACGAACGCGTCCCCCGCCATGGACTCCCGCAGATCCTCAAGCACCCCTTCAGGGTCCTCGTCCGCGCTGAAGGACCCGTTGCAGGTGTAGCGCTTGACCATCGTGTCGTTGCCCAGCGCGACGGAAAGGCCGTATCCGACGATCTTCCAGACCGAGCTGAAGTCCTCGGGTGCTCGAGTCACCCCTGTTCGGTTCGGGATCAGCTCGTCGCAGACGTTCGCGGCAGCGATCAGGTCCGACTGAACTACGCTGATGCGGGAGCTTCCCGCCCACATGGGCGACTGCAGGAAGTCGGCCGTGCAAAGAGCCGGGTTGTCGCTCCATGCTGTGAGGCCCGTCCGTGGGTCAAAGACCTTCTTGCCCTGGACCTCTGCCTGAATACCCGGTGGGCCGCCCTGGAATCTGCGGTCGTTCAGGTCCAGCGTGACCACCAGGTAGGAGTACCCCGCCAGGCGGTGGTTCGCCGTCCACTGGGTGGGCACCGCAGACATGAGGTACGCGTCTGCAGGCTCACCCGGGTAGCCCCGGTGCTTCTGCACCCTCACGGGTGCGAGCGAGAAATTGAACTTGACCGTGACGCGTACGGTCGCACCCACGAGGCTCGGGTGGACGGAAACAACGGAGCCCGCCACCGTGTAGGGGACGGCGGATGAGGTGCTTCGCCCTCGATCGTTGTCGAACATCCGAACCACCGAGACAATCTCGACACCCGGCTCCGGCAGGACAAGTTGCCCGTTCGCAGGCACCGTGTAGGCCTTGTTCTGGTAAAGCACCTTGTTTTTGGCGTACTCGCCCGCGGTGGGGTAGCCGTTCGCGTCAAGTTCCCCAAGCTCGAACCCGTCGATCTTGATGTTGCCGATGGCCTCGCACTCGTGAGCGGTTAAAACCACCACGAGGTGCCGGAGGGCGTCCTCGGTCTTACCCTCCATCTCAAACTTCTTGGAGAAGATGCCAGGGCCCTCAGAGTAGCCCCCCAGGTTCCAGGGCCCACCGCTCGGCAGCTTGGGCCTGTCGCTGGTGAACATGGCCACGATGGTGCCCCCCACGTAGCTGCGCCCATAGACCACTCGCTGGGGTGCATCGGCACTGACCATCGTGGCCATCCGGTCTGACAGGCCCGCGTTGTACTCCGCGCGCTGCCGTGCAGCCGCCGCCCTGGCCTTGCGCTTGGCCGCCGCCGTGGAATACAGGGCAAGGCTCAGACCGGCGATCGTCGCCCCATAAGTAGCAACAAACGTCGCCACAACCGCGGCCGTTCCATAGCTTGCTCCCAGAGCCAGCACGACGTTGGCGGCGATCGACGCTGGGTCTGCCAACGCCACCGCGGGCGCCAGCAGGAGCAGAAACAGGGCTAGGGCTTTGGTGCGGTTTTCCATGCGTGCTTGGCCTGGCTCATGGGCAGGCGTACAAGCCCCGCCTCGCCAGGTGCCAACACACTGGGGCCAACACAGATCCCAAGGGAATCCCCCACCCCCTCTGTACCGCTCACAAGGACCAGATCCCCGTAGGTCGCGAACCTGGGGTCCACCGGTGGGCCAAGTCTGCTGGTGGCCGCGGCGCTCAGCGACCCGTAGGCCGCAACCTCCCGTATCGCCGATCTCAGGTCCTCGGGGCGCCCCTCAGCGCCCAGAAGATCCGCTCCGTGGTAGGCCCGGACAAACCCTGCGGCAAAGGTGACACAGTTGTTCGACCGCCAGGAGAACGCCAGGCGCAGGTGCTCCTGAACGAATCTGTCGGCAGCCCGGTGGTCAGGCATCAGATCTCCTGGAACTTCTTGGACAGCCAGAGCTGCGGGGTGTTCACCAGGCCTTGGGCATATTCCAGGCCCTGGTCAGTAGGGTCTACGAGCTTCTGGTTGGCGGCGCTGACGCGCTGGCCCCCCGACTTGCGGATACCGTTCGTGCCCCCGGGGAGGCAGATCAGCTCGATCACGCCGGAATCCCCATCCTGCTTCACGGAAACCTGATCCATCACCCCGAAGTGCCTCAGGATGGGCTGCCCCACCCGCCGGTACCTGTTGTCGATAGGCCAGGCGTAGACGTTGACCGGCTTGCCCCGGTAACCCTCTACGTTGCCGACCGCGAGGGAAAGCACACCGACATCTACAGGGCTGAGGCGCAGCGTGACCTTGCCGCCAACCCCGCCCTCGGACTCCTGCAGCTCCGACACCGAGCCCAGCTGGCCAAGGCCCCTGTACGTTTGGCCTTCCCATTCCACGTCCATCGGCCAGTTGGTCCACCTCTGCGTGCCTTGCGTGAAGAAGGCCTCCACCAAGTAGAACGCCCCGTTGATGCGGCGCACGTCCGGGGTGGCGCCCTGGGGGTAGGCGGCGCGGACGAAGACCTGGTCGGCGGGGCGCGTGACAGCCGCCGTGGTGGTGCGGATGCGGCTGGTAACCTCCGCGCCTGGCTCAATCTGCACATGGTCGATGTGCACGGAGTTGCCCACCACTTCTGCCGGGCGCAACACGATATTGACAATGGCCAGCGACGTGGATATTCCGCAGCGGAACCAACCATTGGGCAGGGGGACAATAGTCCCCGAACCGCTGGTGATGGTTCCTGTGGAGAGGTTAAAAACCACGACCGTCTGAGCCGGCGAATCAATCCGCATGACAAGGATGCCGCCGACGCCGGCTTTTGCGTGCACCCATATTTCGCGCTGATCAGCACCCACGTTCGGCGTCTGATAAACATACGACGCACCTGCTGCGGGGACCGTCAACGTCGTGGATGGCGTCACGCCGTCCAGCCCGGCCGGCCCCGTGGACCTTGTGCAGTTGAGCGCCAACCATGGCGAGGCCCCGAGGTTGTTGGACTGCAGGACGAGGTTCGTCGCCTCCCTCTCCACCACCAGGCGAAGACCAGAAGCCACCGAGGTCGCGTACAGGCCAGACTTGATGTAGTCGCCGTAGGTCAGACCCTTCTCCACCATCACGCGCCCGACCTTGACGGAAGCGCCCGTCGTTGTCGAGGTGTGTGTGCCCGGGTAGATGTACATCATCGGAGAGGCCACCGCGGCCACCGCCGTGCGGGTGATCCGGATCAGCGTGGGGATGCTCGGATCCAGGTTGTTGACCAGGATCAGCGCTCCGTTGGAACTCGTGGTGGTGCCTGGTCCACTGATCACGTTGAAAGTGCTCTCGCCTACCGCCCCCCAGGAGGAGTTGTAGTACAGGCCCACCGCCACCTTATTGTCGGAGCCGGCGAGCAATGCAACCGTGCAGGTGAGGGACTCTCCCGCTGTCAGGGATGTGTCCGCGGCAGCCCCGAAATACTCCTGCGTCACCGTGGAGCTTTTGGCGACGGTCCAGAACGGCACACCAGGTGCGAACTCCTCCGCGGCGAGTGTCCGGATCGTGGTGCCAGTCCAGGGCGAAGAGGACAGCTCTTCTGAGCGCCTGATGTAATTTGTACGGACCGAAGTGGGCTTCCACCGCGCCCTGTTGGTGACGAAGCGCGTAACTCCGTCCGCGTCGGTGGTCTCGCTGGCCACGGGCTGCACGACACGCGAGACCGCGGACTCCGGGTAGTCGTAGAGCCCCGGTTGAAGTTGTTGCTCAAGCATTCCACTGCTCCGTTCCGTCGAAGGAGAACCCTCCCTGCACATTGCGCTCCGCCGACCAGGTCACCGCATTGGAGTTGGACTTGAAGTAGGTGCGCGCCTTGTCCCACGTCACGGGCGTACCTGCCGGGAAGGTCAGGCGGGCGGGGGACTCAAACTGAATCGTGATGGTGCCGGCCGCATCGGCAGTCGCAGGCCCCATCACCGCCACCAGCTGGCTGGTCCCAAGCCCTGAGCCGAACTGCAGCCAGTCCGCGTCAAGTAGTGTGCGTCCGGCCTGTCCGGCGCCGGCCGAGATGATCGCCTCCGTGTCGCCCTCCTTCACTGTGGAAGCCAACACCAGCGTCCCCCGGAGCGTGCCACTGGGCGCCGGGCGAGACTTGTCCCACGCCTCCAGGTGGTGGATGCGCCCGCCGACGCGCATGAGCAGGGAGACCCACGGCCCCGCGTCGGTGAGGCTCAGGTCCGAGGCGCTGGAGAACGACAGAGTCCACCGCGGCGGCCCCAGCAACCGGGTGGAGCTGGCGCCTGTGTCCGCGTTCGAGAACGGGAGGGCGTAGGTGTTGACCCCGAAGGCCATCTTCTCGATTTTGAGGGAGTCCGGGAGGGTGTAGATAGCCATCAGCGAACCACCCCGAGCGCCTTGAGCTGCTCAACCATCTGCTTGTTTCCTTCCTTGACCCCTCGGGCCACGAGCTGTTGAACCTGACCTTGATCCGAGCGACTGTCGATGCTGATCTGCGGCGCCACGGTGATCTGCAGGGACTGGCCACCCTGCTGGGGCGTGGTCAGCATCTGGCGCGATTCGTTGGTGTTGTAGACCCGGCCCGACTGCCCCAGCTCAAGCACCTCCGGCCCGTTCTCGCCCACCAGGTAGCGGTTGCCGGCCGACACCGGGCCGCCGGCCGCGCGCAGGCCGAGCACGCCGCCGAGGAACGAGCTCAGTCCCGCGCTGGCCGCCTCTGCGAATGGGTTGAACACCGCCTCGAGCATCAGCTTCAGCGGCTTCTTGATGAACACGTCCTGCAGGGTGTTTCGCAGCATCTCCGCCCCGCTCTCACCACCCTCGATGAACGCATCGGCAAGTCCCGACTTCAGTTCCTTGGCCGTCTCGGCGATCTTCGTGGCCCGGAACTCCTGCACGGCGCGCTCACCGGCCTGCACAGCAAGGTTCTTGGGCCCGTCGCCCTTGAGTTTGTCGAGCTGCTCACGGGCCTTGTCGGCCACTGCCGGGTCCGAGTTCTTGTACTTGTCGATCTCCATGCGCAGGCGCAGCTCCTCCTTGAGGAACTTCTCCTGCACCTCGCGCTCGGCCTGAGCCCGAACGACCTCGACCTCCGACATCAGCAGCAGAGACTTGCGGAAGCTCGAGGCCTCGGCCTGGTTCTCCGCGTCCAGCTTGGACATCAGCAGCAGGTCCGCGGCCGACTTGGTCGCGTCCACGATGCCCTTGGCCCGGCGGGTGCT
>Ga0209066_10004735_pt1 | contig 14637 bp, 8 predicted proteins | sample All_14_2_FD_187198 | JGI IMG/M metagenome (GOLD analysis project Ga0209066, IMG submission 187198) | Freshwater microbial communities in response to fracking from Pennsylvania, USA - Allegheny Zone_MetaG_DW_15 (SPAdes) (version 2) ...
GAACTAAATATACGGTTTAATCATTTTGAATTTCTTGTGCTGAGTCAAAATAGATTTTTAGTAGAGTTAAAATTCTGAAAAATGTTCTCAAAAAGTAGGTTGGATATTAAGAGCAGCAATGCAACTTCAGTGGAACTGAAATTAAATATAATAAACAAACAAGAACTTCAAAAAAAAACTACTTTTAAACCAATGAACCTTCCACACGATCTCAAAGTCTCTGTCAGTAAATTAAGCTCCTGCTTTCGAAATACAAGTGCAACCTATAAATTCTATTGGTTGTTGGCAATCATTGAATCGATAGAAGCAGGAAAAGAGGAGATTCCAAAGAAAGAACTTTTTGCTCGATTGATTGCGAATGCATGGTTTACGGTCAATTACTTTCATGTTTCTTTTGGTAAACAGGATAAATTGCAGCAGGCTATTGAGAAATTGAAAGACATCGAAGCGTTTGACGTAGATACTTCAAAACAAAAGATTCTTGATACTTTGATTCATTCCACTAACAATGAAACAATCAAAGAATTGAATCATTTTGACCATAATGTTCCTTTCAAATTTTTAAGTCCATGGTTGGGCGCACATAATGAGAAGTTAATGTATGAACTTTCACAAGAAAATTTTAATTACCCACCTTATTCACTTTACAAAGGAAGCATTCTGATTCAGCCAGATTGGTTAGATTATTTTAAACGAAATGCTGGTGTTTTGAAAGACTTTTGCTATTGGAATCTTGCCTTGTTTTTGCAAAGTAAAAATCCAAATGTTCCAGATTTACCAAATAAGTTAAAGCGCCCAGATAAACGTGGAAGTTTGTTAAAACACAAAAAGGATTTTTGGGACCTTGTGATTAACGAAGTTGGTTCTGTTGATTGTTTATACACAGGGAAGAAACTTACAACTGGAACTTATGCTGTTGAGCATTTTGTTCCTTTCCAATATGTAGCTCACGACCTCATGTGGAATTTGATCCCCGCTGACCCTAATTTTAACAGTATAAAAAGTGATAAACTCCCAAATTTAGATAGCTATTTTGATAACTTTTTCGAAGTTCAAAAAGAAGGAGTTAAGATTATAAAACAGTTGAACCCAAAAAATAAATTCTTAGAAGATTATTTGTCGATTTTTCCAACGTTAGATTTTTCAAAAGACAAGTATAGAGAAACCATTGAACCAATGTTGATGATTGCAAGTAATAATGGATTTCAATGGATGAAATAATGATTAAAATTAAGTGACTAACTTAAATGAATTAGTCACCCGACTTACCATAAATTTTTTCCAAATCAAAGCCCCAACACCTTCACAAAAATCCCAATCACTTTCAAACCAACCGTTTCATTATCGCGAAGAACAATAGGTTCGTAGGGCAGAGTGGACTTTGGTAAAAGCGTAATTTCTTCGTGTTTCCAGTTGTCTTCGGAAGTAGTTTTCTTACTGCTGTATTCTTTAATGGTGTAATTTGATCCAAAATCTGCATCCATATAATCGGTCAATTCTACAAGGGTGATGAAGCCATTGCGTGAACCGTGGGAATATTTTTCAAAGAGACAAATTGCACCATTTGGGATAATTTTATTCATTGATTCTCCAACAACTTTGCAAGCAAAGTAATTTTGTTGGTTCGCAATAGGATTGTCTAATTCTACGTAACGGATTGCTTCAACTGCTTGCTGATCAGAAAATGAACCTGCAGCAATTTCTAAATCATAATAGGGAATTGTAAAGTTCGAAGGAGCATCCACAATTTTCAAAACGGGCTTTTCTATTTCTTTGTCCTTGGTCGGAATAATCTTGCTTAAGTACTTTCTCAAATTTTCATTAGAAGCATAAATAAACGTTCCTTTTACGCCACGTAAAAGGATTGTTTTGTAAATATTGAGGATGTATTCCTTTAATATTTCGTCATCCTTAATGGTGTTTTTGCCCGCTTTGTCTTTGTATTTACTTTTGTCAACTACCAAACATTGTTTTTCGAAATCATAATCGAGTTCTGGACCAATGATAACTCCGGTGAAATTTAAATCATAACCTTGAGTTGTATGTATACAGCCAACTTCGTCAACTGAGTTTGGTGAATTTACCCAATCAATGGCAACACTGTTCCATCTCAATTTTGTATCGCCAATAACGATGTCGTAGGCAGATTTATCTTTATTCGAAATCCACTCCCAAGCATAACCAGCAACTATTCTTGATAATCCGTCCAAGGATTCACGTTTATGGATTTCATCCACCATGTGTTGAAGGTCATTAAACAAATAACATTCATATTCAAGTGATTCAAACTTGTTTTGAGACTGAACTCTGTTATTCAATAAATCATGGATTAACTTGACGTATTCATTTCCACCACGACACCTGAATTGCGTTTTTAATGTTTCAATTCGTGTAGTTGGTGCGTTTTCAAGTTCAATATAGCGTTTACGAAGAACATCAGAAGGTTTTATGGATTGAAAACGGTCATAAAAAATGAGTGCTTTTTGTGACTGAATCAATAACCAATCTAATTCAGATGCAGTCGCTTCGTCTAAACCTAAAACCTTACACGTATCATCAAATGGTTTGAAATAGGGGCCAAGATTTACTCTTCTTCTCAATCGGTGTCCTTCATCCACGATTACTAAATCGTACTTGTTTTTTGCTAAATCGGAAGGTCCAACCACCATTTTGGGTGATAAACCTTGGATATTTTTGAAAACTTTTGAAATAGTTTTTCTAAAAGATGCCATTGGAATAACCAAGGCCATTTCTAAATTTCCATACTTGTTCCTAACTTGCTTGAGTAATTCAAATAGTTCTAAATCCTCCTCATCAAAATCGGAATAATTAAAATCATCCAAATTCGTTTTAAGCAGTTTAAACAAAAAGATGGCTAAGATTGATTTTCCTGTTCCAGCTCCACCTTGAATCAAACTTACATTGGTGTTGTCATCTAACAGACATTCCAAAATCAGTTTCAAACTATTCACTTGTTCAGTTGACAATGATTTGTAGGGTGAATATTTAAATAAATCAGAATTGTCAATGTGATCCAATGAATGTCGTGCAATTCCAATTGACCTTAGTTCATCCCAGATTTCAGTGAATAATTCCCAATAAACTTCTTTTTGCTGATAAAATCGATGGTTGGCAATTCCTAGATTGGCATTCTTTAAATTGTATTGTCCGTCTGCATTGATGTAGCGAATAAGATTTGCCTCTACATCTAAGGTTGCCGATTTATTGAAATAGTCGCTAACAATCAAATTAACCGAAGTTAAATCCTTTTTATTGTCAGTTTTAGCATGTGCCTTCATGCGTTTTATAACATCTGTTGTTTCACCAACATATGCATGTTTCGTCTGCTGGTCATTTAAGAAATACACCAAAGGCCATGAAAGATGTTCACGGTGATTTTCAATGATTTCTTTTTCTAATTCAGAATCAAACTTGTATTGAGATATAGAGAATTTATCCTTCATTTAAAGTTGATCGTATTTGTCCGATTTCCCTTTCGCTTTATCAACTGGATATTTCTCAGCATTGCGTTTGATTTTTTCAGAAACAATTTCAAATGGATTTAATCCGTGTTTCTCTGCAAGTAAGAATGAAAAAGATAGAATATCGGCCAATTCCTCTTTGATTCGGTCAATATTAACTTCTTCAGATTGTTCAACTGATTTCCACAAGAAGAGTTCGTTCAATTCTGCTGCTTCAATAGATATTGCAACCGCAAGATTCTTAGAATCATGAAATTGTTTCCAATCGCGTTCATCACGGAAAGCAATTAATTCTGCTAGTGTTTTTTTATATTTTTCGTCAGACATAGTAGTTATCGTCTAAAGTTTTTATTTTTTCAGTTCCTAAAAATAACAAAAAGATCGCGCAAAAGCACGTAAAAAAGCGCTTTTCTCGGGTAAGGAGCGCCGAGATTAAAAAATGGGACTCTTCTTTGTCGCAGCAAGCCGTCTAAGATTCAAAACGTTACCAATTGAAAAAATAGCGATATTTAGAGCACTGTTTTAAAAGAAGAGAATGAACCGCTATCACTTGTTTCTTATTGCTATCCTTGTTTTCTATACACGTTCAAGTAAAGCGCAAACGGTTCATACAGATCAAGTCATCAATTTTGTCGCCTATACGGATGATCTTTCACGTCTGGCATTTTCGGATGAAAAAGAAATTCAGATTCGCCTGTCATCCGATTTATCGCTGATAGGATCTGTTCCGTTTAATCCAGCAAAAGTAGGCACTGTTCAATACTTGAAATTCGACCCGCGCAATACGAATTTACTTTGGATTCGCTTTGGGAAATTCACGCCTACAGATAGTAAATCGGCCTTTTTTGAGTATCCGGAAGATTCGCTCTATTGCTTCGATTATATCAACAAAACGAAAATCGCAGTTTTACCAGGGAACGCAATGCTGGCAATTCATGGAAACGGAAAAAATCATATCGGAGCAATCAATGATTTTATACCCTATGTCGATGACTATGGAGTACCGCGAAATGCAGCGAGAAAAGGTACTGGAGTTGTGTTAATTGATCCCAAAGAAGTTCCATTGGAGCATGTGGTGCGCTCAGTGACGCTCGATACCTTGCACAATCGCGTGCTTTTTGTGAATTACATCGATTATTCGGATGGTGCATTCAAGTATCAACTCGAAACGCGCGATATTTCAAGCTTTGAGATCATTCGTACATCTGAAATAGTGGCACTTATCGGCGAAGAACCCATTCTTTCCGACGACGGCAAATTCATCCTCTTCCAGTCCAAAGAATACAACCAAATTCATACACAAGCATTTTCATTGGACGAACTGAAAGTGGTGGATCTAGCAGAGGTCACCAATATCGCTGGATTGTTACAAGAGCATGTTTTTCTTGATTTGAAAGAGGGGAAATTACTCGCTCGAAATTTAAGCGATAATACAACAAAATGGACCTTATGGTCAAATCTTAGCGAACTTTTCAATTTGAATGGCGGAATACTACTTCCTGATAACCAATTAATTGTGTACGGTTCAACAGATCGATTAACCAAGAATTATCTTTATTCCAGCGGTGCTATTCAAAAGATCAATCTCAAGGATTTGGGCATTTATGTGGATATCGAAAAAACAAGGGGGACAGAAGTTAAATTTGTTCCTTCAGCCTTGCGTGTGAGTGATAATTCGAGTCAAGCAGAAATATTAGTGAATGTGGATGGAAGTGAGTTGCTCTATGCGCAAAAGGAAGGCTTAGTAGAGATTTGGTCGACCACCAGTCGCATGAAGTTGTATGAAGTGAAGTTGGAGCGCGCGTCGAAAGTTTTCCCCAATAGTAACGATAGCACGATGCTGATAATGGAAGAGTATAGAAAAGGCGCTGGTTTTAGTGATTTCAAACTTTCTCTTTTAGACTTAAAAACAGGAATCTCTAATTACAGAATTATACGAGAAGATCAGGAAGATATTGACTTCAATTACAGTTCATTTTGTGAATGTGTGCAGGCGAAAACCGAAGCGAATGAGTGGATCTGCTCAGATGATTCTGAAACATTGTGGAAAATTAATGGGAATTCACTCACAATAGCGCCCATCGTTGAATTTGGAAAGAACAATCCAGATCATGACAAGGGAATAGCCTCCTTAAGATCCATTCCAGGAAGTGAGTTGGTTTTCATCATTTTATCACATGGCACGAAGCCTGATAATGTGGGTATTAACACAGTTGAGGTGTTGGACAGTTTGATTTTGTTTAATCCTAAAACGCTCAGTACAATCCGCAATGCGTTCACGAAGGAAGCTACCTTTCCAATATCAGAAAAGGAATGTATGGTACTGCAAGGAAATAGCCTTTCAATAAACGCTTGGAGCAGCGGAACAGTGCTTAAAAAAGTAGATCTCAAAGAGTGGAAACCGAAAAAAGTCAACGTTAATCAGGCCTATGCAGTGGTTTTTTGTGCATCAGAAAAAACAGGCAAAGGCAGGGCATATCGATTTGAACGCTTATCACCGTTTAAAATAGATACCATCGAATTGGATCCTTCGTATGGTTTTTTTATTCCAATGATAAATCAATTTATCGGCCTGTATGATGGGGAAATCACCAGTTATTCCAAAGAACTAGATTATTGGGGTGCTTGGAACAAGAAAAAGGAATTTGTGTCAGCTAAAGAGCTTTTTCAATTTCTGGGAGATGGAAAGATGCTGCTTGGAAATTCCAAGGTAATAGATTTTGGGACCTTAGAAGAAAGAGAAGCAACTGTAACTTCAACAGATGAAGTTGAGGTAATTCCATTGCCTGGTTACCTGAATGCCATCGCATTAAAAGGTGAATTGACTGGGAAAATCATCTATGTTCGCTCAGTTACTTATGTTGATATTGGAGAAAAACCCTACGCTCAATTTGTCATTGCAGACGGGCGGAATTATCAAAAAGTGTATTGGGAAAGTGAAAAATACACGCTAAAAAGTGACGAATACTTTTTTCCCAGCAAGATTCAATTATCGAATTCAGGTAAGTTTGCTGGAATCGTATCTTCTTCCGACTTATTCGAGAGTAGAGGTGTTTTTATCATAGATCTTTCTAATAAGAATATTTACAACTATCCCGTTAAAACACATGGTGGAGTCTATTTCGGGTATGATGACAAATATGCGATTGTAAGTGGTTCTAATGGAGCAGGTGAAAGCAATTGGGTTGAGTGGGTGGTTGATTTATCAACTGGTAAAAAGAGTGTCAATACTCAATTCGACAAGAGTTTATTAAGAGATACTACCTTGTTAAAAGTAGAGTTTCAGCACCAAATTGTAACAGTCAGCAACTACGTGAATGGGGAATATGTAAAGTTAAAAGACTTATATGCACGAGAATACTTGAGGTGTGCCTATTATTCAAAAGGTACAAATCGCATTTTAGCAGGAAGTGCAAATGGGACGCTCTTTGTTTGGGAAAAAGACAATTCGACTCCCTTGATGCAACTATCGGCAGGGACTTCTCAAATTGATGATATAAGAGAAGAAGGCGATCATCTCTTCGTTACCTTGGAATCAGGTGAGTTGATTGTGTATCGCAAAACCGATATGACAGAATTGGCGCGTTTAATCGTTCAAAAAAATAAAAACGGAGAATACAGTTATGCTTGGTTTACGCCGGAAGGTTATTACAAAGCGTCAAAAGAAGAGCTTTCCAATTATCATTTTGTGCGCAATGGTCAAGCCTTTCCTTTATTGAACTTTGAAGTGTACTTGAATCGTCCCGATTACATTTTAGAACAATTGGGCTACGCAAATCAATCACTTATTTCTGCCTATAAAGAGGTGTACACTCGCCGCTTGAAACGCTATGGACTAGAAGAAAAGGGGATGATTGATTTTGATCACCTGCCAACGATTGAAATCACCAACAAAGAAGAAATTCTTCAGTCAGCTGTGATCGATTCAGTTGAATTAAAAGTCAATATTCGTTCAACTGACAACATCAAGAACGTCCGCGTTCAAGTAAATGGAATTCCAATTAGCAGTGTAGAATCGATGGCTATTAAGAATCAAAACACCAATCAATTAAGTGTGAGAGTGCCCATTGGTGCGGAGAAAAATGTCATCACCATCAGTGCCGTAAATGGTTCAGGAGTAGAAAGTATCCCAGATCAACTTACGCTATTTGGTAAAAAGCCAACTACCGCAAAAATTGTCTATGTTGGAATTGGCGTTTCCAAGTACCAAGACAGTACAATGAACTTAGTATTTGCAGATGATGATGTTCGTCGCATGTCACGTTATTTAAAAGCGAATAATAGTGATAAGGCCGACACGATGACGCTTACCAATCAATTCGCTACAAAAGAGAATATAATGGCGCTGAAATCGAAATTGATGAAAACATCCATTGATGATATTGTGATACTTTCTTTTTCCGGACATGGCTTATTGGACAGTTTAGGGAATTTCTATTTTGCCAATCACGATATTAATTTCGCACAACCTAAAAGCACAGGAATTTCATTTGAACAACTTCAGTTTTTATTAGATGACATTCCAGCTCGTCGTAAATTATTGTTGTTGGATGCTTGTCACAGTGGGGAAGTAGATCAGTCGAATACTGCAATTAAAGAAACAACGAATCAAGGAGCTGATGATGGCTCAAAAGGAGGGAAGGTTACTGTCACAGCAACGAATTTAACGGAACAGAATAGTTTTCAATTAATGTTGAGCAATTTTGGAGATTTCAGCACAAACAATGGCGCCTTTGTTATCTCTGCAGCAGGAGGAGAGGAAGTAGCATACGAAACAGAAGAAGTTGGTGGTGTCTTTACCCATTCTGTTATTAACGCACTAGATGAATTATCAAAAGATTATCGCAACAATGACTTTTCAGTAAGTGAACTACAGAAATTGATTTACTCCAATGTTCAAACGTTCGGAAATGGTCGCCAAACACCCACCACACGTAGTCAAAATGTCATTTGGGACTGGAATTTTGATTTGTATTGATTGCGTTTTAGAGGCATCTACGAAGAGAGTTTAACCACTGAGCCGCTGAGAACACGGAGGGTTTCTTAGTAGGGTAGGTGTTGAAAAATGGCTCTTGCTCAGTGCTTTCCGTTTCTCTGTGGTAAAAAAAAGCACCACGGACAACACACGGTTTAAAACGTTGCAAATGAAAAAAAAAGCTTATTTTTGATTCTTCTACAAGCCTTGTAGCAGAATTATCCTTTTGTTTTGCTGTGAATTGTTTGTGCTAAACAAATCTCAATGCGATTTATTTAACTGAATCTACTAATGCTAAATCAGGGAAAATCCTATTTTCTTTTATTCTTTTCCATTGGAATGGTGTTTTTCACTAGTACAATCAGTGCACAAGAAAAATCCAATGGTTTCGCAAAATACAACAATCGCAGAATAGGACCTTATACCACTTATTTCCATGAGGCACATATTGTTTCTGTCTATGGAATAGATTATTCTCATAAAGAAGCAGAAATTGGCAATTTCAGACCTGGAATAAATTACGGTCTTGGTCTTGGGTATTTATTCAAAATAAAAACGGATGATGAGCAGCAGTCAATTGGATTTGGACTAAGTGGTGAATACTATCCATCCCGTTATGTTAAGTTTAATGCTGGATTTGAAATCCTCGGTTTAGGCTATGGAAACGAACGATATTTCATTTCAGTACTGTTAACTGGCATTGATATGAATTTGATTTACACAAATGATTTTTCTGAAAAGGAAATGGGATGGACGTTTTACATGGCTCATTTGGCAATAAATAATTTTAACGTAAGATTTGGGTTTCAAACTTTTTCAGACATGTTCATTCCCAGCATTGGTATCGATGATACTTTCATCGTATTAAAGTTCAGCTATAAATTCAAATTCTAACCAGTGATTAACTTGACTCGATATATCTTGGTTTTGTTGTTCTTGACTTCGCTCGGTCATGTTCTAGTCGCTCAACGATTTAGTACGGGAGTGATGTTGACGGCTATTGGGTATCACAATTTAAAATTTGAAGACCGATTTGTTTTTTCTCCCCATTCATATGTAATCTATTATGCCGGAAATGAAAAGCGTGATTTTGAACCATCCTATGGTCAAACGTTTAATGGGTTTGGAGTGGGCTTGAATTTTAACGTGGATTATAAACGATACATGTTGAGTTTAGAATTGTTGGGAGGAGAAAACACAATCAAAACAAGTTTTATCGCTCCAACAGAACTCAATAATTACGTTTATGAAAAAAACACCATTGAATTCGAAATTTCTAAACGTTATACATCAATCGGAATACTTGGTCTTTATAAACTTTCAACAAAAGCAAATGGTTTATTTGTTCAATTGGGATGCAATGCGGCATTCACTATTATCGATGAGAAGACTGATTTTAGCAACGTTATTACCTTTACGATCTCACCTTACGAGATGTATGGTACACTTTACACGAATCAATATATCTATCTAAATGGTGTGGCAGGTTTGGGTTGGAAATGGAATGATTCCTACTTGAGTGGGCGTTTTTCCCAACGCATTCAGAGCGCTAATTTTGAACACCCCAGCGCATCAATTTTTCAAATAGATGTGGTTTATTCCAGAACCTTGAGTTTTCAAAAATTGAGAAAGGGGTATAAAATATATCTAGAAAAATGACGAAATCAATTATGTATAAATTCTCGATTCTTATACTGCTCATTATCCTTGAGACCTTCGTGTCGTGTAAAAAGGAGTATAAAGTGGAGGATAGAAACCTATTTCTCGGTGGTACAAGTAATGCTTATGTGCTGCAAGCAAAATACGTTTCACACAGTGGAGCAGATTTATTCGTTGATTTGGATATAGGCGTAGTTGGCGGAGGAAATGCCATTGACATTACATCCATCCCGGATAGTGCTTTTAAGAATAAACTTTTTGGAAATCATGAATTGATGATTCAGAGTATTGAGCGCATTCAATTGTCAGAAGCAAAAAGTTATTCAAACCTGATGACCATCGATATGAGTGGTGACTGGAATGAAATTGATCTCTTTAATTTGAGAACGCGTGCATTGCACAAAACGGTCATTGAAACACTTTCTAGTTCATCAAATGAAATTGCATTAGGCACCTTTGAGCGCGGCGAAGGAGCTTTTGTTGACACCAGAGACAATGGAGATCCATATCATCTTACTTACGAGGTGTATGGAAAAATCTTATTTGAATATTATTACCGCAATGGAACAACTAGCAATTTATATGATGCTATTGAACAGTATTTGGAATATGCGAAAAACCAAACGAATCATGCCAATAAAAACATCACTGTTGTAGTGCGCAATCTTCCCGATAATCAAAATAGCGTTTCAATTAATTCACTTATCAATACCGCGAATGCGTATGGTATTAAAATCAATATGATTGTCATTAATGGTGGATACAATTGGACCATGTATAATTTAGCAGCGAAAACGGGTGGGTTTTTAAATGTCGTTGGCTCTACTTTTGAATTTACATCCACTATAGGCACTTTAATGGACAAAGGCACTCCAATGTTAGGTTCAATCGATCGACTTTTATCGAAGGATGTGTATGTATATCGCCTTCATTTGAATTTGAAAAGAACCTCTGGTACTTGGACAAGTGGCGCCACTGTTTATGATAATTATGAAACCAATTTATTTTACACTGATGGTTCACCACGTTTAAATAATTACTTGCCCTTCTATGTTCAGATTCCTTGATAAAGAATTAGTGTTTTTAGTGCCATTTCTGTTTTCTATTTATGGATATTCGATTTTTGCACAGGTTGAAACAGTTGATATAGCTGTTCAACAAGGACATTCTAATGATATTGAATTTGTAGCTGTTTCTGAGGATTTAAAGTACTTCGCAACCTATGGAAAAGACAATCGACTTGTTGTGTGGGATTATCGTACGGGGAGTCAAATGGCATTTCGCTACCTAGAAGAACCAATTTCTGCCCTTGTTTTTGGAACTTCTTCAACGAATTTATTCCTTAAATCGGCAATTTCTGGCAGAGGATTAAAACTTGATATTGAGTCCATGACTTTTTCTCCTGAAGTTGTTAGTTCAATCATTTACAAAGACAAAAACCTAAGTGAAACTGCTCAATTCAACGTGACTATACAAGGCGCCAAAATAATTTTGACGAATAAAAAGAATGGTAAGAGCAAAAAGAGAACAAGTGATTACTTTGATCAGCCTTTTAATGCTGTCCAAATAAGTTCAAATGAAAAATTGATATTGGCAGCTTGCGAAGATGGATTAATTTATGTGTTTAATACAAAATTGAAGTTAATTGATCAGTACAAAGGACATAACTCTGGAGTAACTGATCTTAAAGTAACAAAAGACAATCATTACTTATTTTCGGTTTCACGAGATCGTTCGATCATTAAGTGGGATTTGCGCACAGGCAAACAAATTGAGCGTTATACAGGAAAAAGTTTCCCAATTTATGGACTTTCGTTAAATAATGAAGCAACAACCTTGTTATTCGGCGATGATGTCGGCTTTGTTAAACAGTTGGCAATCAATGACAGTAAAATTGAGATTCAAAGTGACAGAAAATCGCTGCATCCAATCTTGTTTACACATCAAATCTCTGATTCAGCCTTTATGTATTCTGGACAAGATAATGGCTTGTTTTACAATTGTCTTGGAAAGCCTTGTGAAAATTTCCATTCAATCAAATACAATCCGAAAAGACTCGCTGAATTTATCTACACAAAAGGGTTTAATTATTACCGTCCGCCATATAGTGTTTTTCATTCCTATTCGCTTTCTCCTTCAAAAAATCTACTTGCCGTATCTACAGACTTTAACACCAAGAATCCAGAGTATTCAAAAATCATCGATTTTTCAGATATAAACAACTTGAAGGAATCACCAAGACTCTTTCCAGTTGGGCACAAAAATTTGTCTGTAGTATGTTTCTTAAATGATTCAATAGTCGCTGGTACTTATACAAATCAGTCAATTATTTTTTGGAAAACGGCCCAAAATAACTTGGGAAAAGTGTATTCAAAAATACTTGACACACCAGCAAAAATTTCCCATTTGACGAGATTAAATGATTCGATATTAATAGCAGCAAATAGTACCACACTTTTCTTTTACACAGAGCGAATTGGATGGTTTGATAAAATGGACCAATCGTCAGTGCAAAGTATTCACCATCTAGACGATAATTTGTTTGCTGTTGCGGATATTAATAATTCCTTTTTTGTTTTTACATCTGTGAACGGCATTATTCAAAAATCAGGTCCTTTTATAGGTCATTTAGATTCAATTACGTCAATTAAATACAATACTGCGCGAAACTTGATTTTTAGTACTTCTTTGGATGGTATGATCATCGTTTGGGATAAAAATAGTCAACAACAAAAAGTAACGTTCATCCCAGTAGGAAGTCAGGATTTCGTGTGTTTAACCCCCGATAATTATTACATGACCTCTGGTAAAAACATGAAATCTTTTGGTTTCAAATTGGGAGGTCGATTTATCTATCCAGAACAGTTTGATCCGTATTATAATCGTCCTGATATTATTCTCCAACGATTAGCCTATCACGACAGTACGCTGATTGATGCCTATCACAGAGCATACTTGAAGAGATTGAAAAAACTGGGTTTCTCAGAAGAAACAATCAGTGCAGACTACGATTTACCGGAAATTTCAATTCAAAATTTAGATACATTACCGTCAAGTACAAATCAATCAACGATTCATTTAAATCTTGGGATGAAGGATGAAAAATTCAATTTAGATCGATACAATATATGGGTAAATGGAGTTCCCACCTTAGGTATGAATGGGCAATCGCTCAAGAACAAGAATGTTCAATTTTTTGACACGGTAGCTACAATCAAATTTTCAGAGGGAATAAACAAGATACAAGTTTCCTGCACCAATATAAATGGAGCAGAGTCGTTCGATGAGACTGTTCTAATAAACTATGTCCCTATCAAAGAATACAAACCTAAAACTTATTTTATAGGAATTGGTATTGATCATTTTCAAGATAGCATTTATAATTTATCTTTTTCAGTAAAGGATATTAGTGATTTAGCCAAAGCACTAAAAAAGAAACTAGGCGATCAACTCACCATCGACACCCTTTTCAATCAAAACGTCAGCATTTCGAATGTTACTGCCCTGAAAAAGCGCTTGTTGGAAACCAATATTAACGACAAAGTAATTATTTCCTATTCAGGTCACGGATTGTTGAGCCAAGAATACGATTACTATTTATCATCCTACACGGTCAACTTTGAACAGCCCGAAATAGGAGGGATACCTTATGAGGTGCTGGAAGATTTATTGGACAGTATTCCCGCACGACAGAAATTGCTTTTAATTGATGCCTGTCACAGTGGGGAAGTGGACAAGGAAGATTACCGAGAAATGGCGGCTGTTGCCGGATCAAAAGGGATTGTAAAATCAAAAGGCGCAGGTGCTGAAAATACTTCAACTACCCACACCGTCGGACTTCAAAACAGCTTTCAACTCATGCAAGAGTTGTTTGTAAACGTACAAAAAGGTTCGGGTGCAACCATCATTTCAGCAGCAGCGGGAGATCAGTTCGCCCTCGAAGGCGGTAAACTGAAAAACGGATTCTTCACCTATGCGATTTTGCAATACATTGCCAACAATCAATCAGTTGGTATTAATGAGTTGAAAAAATATGTTTACGCAGAGGTTGAACGCTTATCTGGCGGATTACAAAAACCAACGAGTCGCATTGAGAACTTGGAATTGGATTGGAGGATGTGGTAATACTTTGGAGACTAGAAACTGGAAACTAGAGACTAGAACAAGGAACAAGGACTTAATTGTTTAAACCAATCTATCCAACAGGATTAGAAATTCAATGGTTCAAAGGATTGAGTCTAAAAGCGACTCGCACTGAGCCTGTCGAAGTGAGCGATCTAAACAGAACATGGAACATGGACTTAATTTTCTAAAACCAACTTATACTTTAGGATTGAGAACCGAGAGCCAACCGAGTGATCCGACGCGGCGGATTGTATCGAGGGTGGCGACGAGAATTGAGACTTAATTTTTTAAACCAACTTATTCTTTAGGATTGAGAACCGAGAGCCAACCGAGTGATCCGACGCGGCGGATTGTATCGAGGGTGGCGACGAGAATTGAGACTTAATTGTTTAAACC
>Ga0209066_10004736_pt1 | contig 14637 bp, 13 predicted proteins | sample All_14_2_FD_187198 | JGI IMG/M metagenome (GOLD analysis project Ga0209066, IMG submission 187198) | Freshwater microbial communities in response to fracking from Pennsylvania, USA - Allegheny Zone_MetaG_DW_15 (SPAdes) (version 2) ...
ATGAGCGCCCCGCGCCGGCGGGGGAGCGTGAGGCGGAAGCACGAGCCCTCGCCTGGGGCCGACCACGCCTGCAGCCACCCGCCGTGGAGCGCCGCGTCCTCGAGCGAGATGGCGAGGCCGAGGCCCGTGCCGCCGGTCGTGCGCTGGCGGGAGGGGTCGGCACGCCAGAAGCGGTCGAAGACGCGCTCGAGGTCCGCCGGCGCGATGCCGACGCCGTGGTCGCGGACCGCGATCGCGACGGCGTTCGCGTCGCTGTCGATCCAGACGGAGATCGTGCGCCCCTCGCCGTGGTCGATCGCGTTGCCGAGGAGGTTCTGCACGATTCGGCGCACGCGCCTCGGGTCGACCTCGGCCTCGAACCAGCCGCCGTCGGCGATGAGCCGCAGTGGCGAGCCCTTCGTCGCGGCGAGCGACTCGACGGCGGCGATCTCGTCCTCGACGAGCCGCACGAGGTTCACCGGCTCGACCTCCATCTCGACGGCGCCGGCGTCGAAGCGCGACATCTCGAGCAGGTCGGCGAGGAGGGTCTCGAACCGCTCGACCTGCGTGTGGAGGAGCTCGACGGTGCGGGCCGTCTCGGCCGAGAACTCCTCGCGGCGGTCGTAGAGCACGTCGCCGGCGAGCCGGATCGTCGTCAGCGGCGTCCTGAGCTCGTGCGAGACGTCGGAGACGAACCGCTGCTGCACGGTGGAGAGCTCGGCGAGCTGCACGATCTGGCCGCGGAGGCTCTCCGCCATGCCGTTGAACGACCGCGCGAGCGTCGCGAGCACGTCGTCGCCCTTCACCGGCAGGCGCACGTCGAGGTCGCCGTCGGCGAGGCGTCGACTCGTCGCCGCCGCGACCTGGACGGGACCGACGACGAGCCGGAGCACGAGGAACGTCACCCCGCCGATGAGCAGCAGCAGGGCGAACCCGGCGCCGACGAGCGTGCGCTGCACGACGGCGAGGGTGTCGGCCGTGTCCGTGATGTCGTAGACGAGGTAGAGCACGTAGCGCTCGCCCTGCGCGTCGAGCATCGAGGCGGTGACGAGCGCGGGCGCGACGGCCCCGCCGTCGAGGGCGAGGCCGGCGGACTGCGACCACACGCGCGCCTCCGGGTCGTCGACGACCGCCGCGGTGAGCTCTGGGGTGACGATGTCGTCGATGTCGAGGCCGCGCAGGCTCGACTGCGCGAGCTCGCCGACGACCGGCTGCCCGGGGGCGAGCTCGATCGCGTACATCGTGTTCCCCGACGTCGTCGCCGCGGTCGAGAGGATGACGCGCGCCGCATCCCTCGCGACCGCGTCCGCCTCGGCGGCGGAGTCCTCGGCGGCGCGGTCGACGACGAGCTGGGCCTGGACCGTCGCGTTCTGGCTCAGCGTCACGAGCTGGTCGCGACGCGACTCGAAGAGGCTCGTGCCGACGCTCGCGGCGATCGTCACGCCGACCGCGACGGCGGCGACGCTCGAGAGCGCGACCGTCATCGCGACGGTGCGCAGCGCGAGCGACGACCGCCACAGGCGCGCGACGTGCGCCCACCACGCGCGCACATCGAGCCAGACCGGCATCGCGCTCGCTCAGCTCCCGGCGCGGTAGCCGACCCCGCGCACGGTGGTCACGATCCTCGGGTTGTCCGGGTCCTCCTCGACCTTCGCGCGCAGTCGCTGGACGTGCACGTTCACGAGGCGGGTGTCGGCCTTGTACTGGTAGCCCCACACCTGCTCGAGGAGCATCTCGCGGGTGAACACCTGCTCCGGCTTGCTCGCGAGCGCGAGCAGCAGCTCGAACTCGAGCGGCGTGAGCGCGATCTTCGTCGCGCCGCGGCGCACCTCGTGGCCGGCGATGTCGAGCACGAGGTCGCCGATCACGACGGTGTCGCCCGCCGTGCGCTGGGCGGGCCGCAGGCGGGTGCGGATGCGCGCGACGAGCTCCTTCGGGTTGAAGGGCTTGACGATGTAGTCGTCGGCGCCGGCCTCGAGGCCCCCGACGACGTCCTGCGTGTCGGACTTCGCCGTGAGCATGATGATCGGGACCCCGGACTCGTCGCGGATCGCGGAGCACACCGAAACGCCGTCGAGACCGGGGAGCATGACGTCGAGGAGGACGAGGTCGGGGCGCGCGGCGCGGAACGCCTCGAGGGCCTCGGCGCCGTCGGCGCAGAACGAGGGCGCGAAGCCCTCCGCCCTGAGCACGATGCCGATCATCTCGGCGAGCGCCGGGTCGTCGTCGACCACCAGGATCCGGTGTTCCATGGCTCCTCGCAAGCACGCGGCCCGCCGAGACGGCTGACCTGGTCGGGGTTCGCACCAGCGTAGCCGAGTGTGGAACGATTGACCGGGAGCCGGCTGAACGCCACCAGACCCGAGGAGGCTGCTCGTGAGCGATCCAGAGACGTGGCGGCCGCCGGCCGCGTCGCCGTGGGCGGCCCCCGTCGGCGACGGGGCCACGCCACCGGCCGGCGCGACGGGCACGCCGGGGGGCGTCGGCCCGTCCCCGGACGGCGCCGCGCCGACCCCGGGGTGGACGCCGCCGCCGCGCCCCGGGATCATCCCGCTGCGGCCGCTCACCCTCGGCGACATCCTCGCCGGCGCGTTCCAGGTGATCCGCAGGAACCCGCGCCCGACGTTCGGCTTCGCCCTCGTCGTCAGCCTCGTCTCGACGCTCGTCGTCACGCTCGTCACCGGAGTCGTCACCGGGCTCCTGCTCGCGAGGATCGACTCGGCCGCCGCCGCGGACGTCGAGACCGTCACCGCCGGCTCGGTCCTCGGGATCGTGATCACGACGGTGGTCGCCTCGACCCTCTCCGCGGCGCTCACCTCGCTCGTGCTCGGCGTCATCTCGCTCGAGGTGGCCAGGGGCGCGCTCGGGGAGCGCCACACGCTTCGCGGCCTCTGGCAGGGGATGCGCGGCCGGATCTGGCCGCTCGTCGGCTGGACGGTGCTCCTCGTCGCGGCCGTGTTCCTCGCGATCATCATCGTCGTGGCGCTCATCACCGTCGTCTTCGCCGCCGCGGGCACGACCGCCGGTGTCGTCGTCGCGGTCATCGTCGTCATCGTCGGTGGGCTCGGCGCGACGGTGCTCGGATTCTGGCTGACGACGAAGCTCGCGTTCGTCGCGCCGGCGCTCGTCGTGGAGCGGCGGCGCCTCGGCGATGCCATCGCGAGGTCGTGGCGGCTCACGAGGGGCCACTTCTGGCGCATCCTCGGCATCCAGCTGCTCGTGTCGACGATCGTCGGCATCGCGGTCCAGGTCGTCACCGTGCCGCTCTCGGTGGTGGGACAGTTCGGCGCGCTCCTCATCAACCCGAACGGCTCCGAGGGCGCCGGCATCGCGATCCTCGTCGTCATCGGGCTGCTCACCCTCGCCCTCGTCTCGGTCGCGACGGCGGTCGCGCTCGTCGCGCAGTCCGCCGTGCCCGCGCTGCTCTACCTCGACGTGCGGATGCGCAGCGAGGGGCTCGACCTCGAGCTACAGCGGGTCGTCGAGGACCGCGCCGCCGGGCGCCCCGTCCCCGAGAACCCCTACCTGCCGCCGACCGGCTGAGCCGTGCCGTTCGCCTCGACGCCCGCCTTCGCCGTCGCCGCGGCGTGGCGCGGCGACGTCCCGGTGGTGCCGACGCCGCCGATCGCGACCGACTGGCTTCGCGAGGAGCTCGCGGATCCCGCGTACCGGGCGGCGCAGCCCACGGTCGTCGACCTCATCGGCCGGGCGATCGCCGACTGGTTCGCCTCGCTCTTCCAGGGGCCGTTCGGCGCGCCGCCTGAGCTGCTGCCCGTGCTCCTCGTCGCCGCGGGGGCGGTCCTCGTGCTCGTCGCGCTGCTCGTCTTCGGGGTGCCGCGGCTCCGGGCGCGCACGCGCGTGGCCGCAACCCTCTTCGGCGACGACGACCGCCGCAGCGCCGGGGACCTGCGGCGCGACGCGGCGGACGCCGCCGCGCGCGGCGACTGGGTCGCCGCCATCGCGGACCGCTTCCGGGCGCTCGCGAGGTCGGTCGCCGACCGCGAGGTGATCGCCGTGCTCCCCGGCACGACGGCCCACGCGTTCGCCGCGAGCGCGGCTGACCCGTTCCCGGACGAGCGGGCCGCGCTCGCCGCCGCGGCCGACGCCTTCGACGCCGTCCGCTACCTCGAGCGCGCCGGCGACGAGGCGCAGTACCGCGCGATCGTCGGGCTCGACGACCGGATCGCCGCGGCGACGCCCGCGCTCGACGGCGCCGCCGCGGGCACCGCGACCGCGCCGGGAGCCCAGGCGCGATGACCAACGCGACCGCGGACCGACCGACGGCGACGCCAAGCACGACGACGACGGCGCGCTCGACGCTGCGCCGCGCGGGCGGGTGGATCGCCGCCGCCGCGCTCGTCCTCGTCGCCGCGGTCGTCGGGCTCGTCGCGACGGGGTCGGGGGCGGGCGCCGAGCGCCTCTCGCCGGAGGTCGCCGCGCCGCAGGGCGCGATGGCCGTCGCGGAGGTGCTGCGCTCGCAGGGCGTCGACGTCGTCGTCGTGCACACGACGGACGACGCGCTCGCCGCGCTCGGGCGACGGTTCGGCACGACCGTCGACCCGTCCGACGACGCGACGCTCGTGCTCCACGACCCGAACGGCATCCTCGACGCCGACCGACTCGCCAGGCTCGACGACGCCGCGGGCACGACCGTGCTGCTCGAGCCGGCCTACGTCGAGCTCCAGGCCCTCGCGCCCGGCGTCGCGCCGGCCGGCATGACCGAGGGTGCCGCCGACGCCGGGTGCGCCGACCCGACGGCCGACCGCGCCGGTCGCGTCGTCGGCGACGACGCGACCTACCGGGTCATCGACGACGCCGTGGACGCGATCACGTGCTTCGGCGTCGCCGACGACGACCGGGCGAGGCTCGTGGTGCTCGACGACGGTGAGCGACGCGTCGTCGTCCTCGGCGCGACGACCGCCCTCACGAACGAGGGGGCGACGACGGCGGGCAACGGCGCCCTCGCCCTCGGGCTCCTCGGGGAGCACCCGCGCCTCGTCTGGCTCGTGCCATCGCTCGACGAGCTCGCGGACGAGACGCCGCCGACGCTCGGCGAGCTCTCGCCGCCGTGGGTCGTGCCGTTCGCGATCCTCGCGATCCTCGTGGCCGTGGCCACCGCGGTCGTGCAGGGGCGCCGGTTCGGGCCGCTCGTCATCGAGCCCCTGCCGGTCATCGTGCCGGCGAGCGAGACGATGCGCGGCCGCGCCCGGCTCTACGAGCGCGCCGGCGCCCGGCTGCGCGCCGCCGACGCGCTGCGGATCGGCACGATCGGGCGCATCGCGAGCACGCTCGGCCTGCCGGGGTCGGCCACCGTCGACGAGGTGATCGCGGCCGCGTCGGCGATCACCGGCCGACCGCCAGGCGCGCTGCGCTCGCTCCTCGTCGACCGGATGCCTGAGCACGATCGCGAGCTCGTCGCCATCGCCGACGAGCTGCGCGCCCTCGAGCGCGACGTCGCCGAGCGGGCGGCCCCGTGAGCCGGCCGATCGGCACGGCCGGGGCGCCGACCGCCCGACGAGACAGCGACCGACGACCGATCGACGGGAGAATGGACCCATGAGCACCGCACCACAGGACCAGGCAGCGCTCCGCGAGGCGTTCACGCGCCTGCGCGCCGAGATCGGCAAGGCCGTCGTCGGACAGGACGGCGCGGTCACCGGCCTCATCGTCGCCCTCCTCGCGGACGGGCACGTGCTCCTCGAGGGCGTGCCGGGCGTCGCGAAGACGCTCCTCGTGCGCACGCTGAGCCACGCGATGTCGCTCACGACGACCCGGGTGCAGTTCACGCCGGACCTCATGCCCGGCGACGTCACCGGATCGCTCGTCTACGACGCGAAGGCCGGGGCCTTCGAGTTCCGCGAGGGGCCGGTCTTCACGAACATCCTCCTCGCCGACGAGATCAACCGCACCCCGCCGAAGACCCAGTCGGCGCTGCTCGAGGCGATGGAGGAGCGCCAGGTCTCCGTCGACGGCGTGACGCGACCCCTGCCGTCGCCGTTCCTCGTCGCCGCGACGATGAACCCCGTCGAGTACGAGGGCACCTACACGCTGCCGGAGGCGCAGCTCGACCGCTTCCTCCTCAAGCTCGTGCTCGACCTGCCGGAGCGCGAGGCCGAGCTCGAGGTGCTCAGCCGCCACTCGGCCGGGTTCGACCCGCGCGCGCTCGCGGCGGCGGGCGTGACGCCCGTGCTCGATGCACCGACCCTCGCGGCCGCGCGAGCGGCGGTGCGCGCCGTCGGTGCGACCCCCGAGGTGCTCGGCTACGTCGTCGACCTCGCCCGCGCCACCCGCCGCTCGCCCTCCGTGAAGCTCGGGGTGAGCCCCCGCGGCTCGACCGCGCTGCTGGCCGCGTCGAAGGCCTGGGCGTGGCTCACCGGGTTCGACTCGATCACGCCCGACCACATCCAGACCATGGCGATCCCGGCGCTGCGCCACCGCATCCAGCTGCGCCCAGAGGCCGAGCTCGAGGGCGTGACGCCGGACGCGATCCTGCGCTCGGTCATCCAGCAGGTCCAGGTCCCGATCTGAGCCGGCGACGATCATGGCGGTGACGGGATGGTTCGTCGCCCTCCTCGCGGTGGGCGCGATCCCGATCGTGGCGATCGGGCAGTGGTGGGTGCTGCCCGTGTGGCTCGCAGCGGTGCTCGGGCTCGCCGCGCTCGATCTCGCGCTCGCCGCCTCGCCGCGCCGGCTGCGCGTCGAGCGCTCGACGGGCGGGCGCACCCGCCTCGGGACGGCCGTCGAGACGAGCGTCGGGATCGCGAACCTCGGCCCACGCGCGATGCGCGCGATCGTGCGGGACGCCTGGCCCCCATCCGCGCAGGCGGCGCCGAGCCGCCATCGGGTGCGGATCCCCGCCGGCGAGCGGCGCACGCTGCGCACGACGCTCACCCCGTTCCGGCGCGGCCGGCTGGCGGCGGCCGACGTGACGGTGCGCTCGTTCGGTCCGATGCGGCTCGCGGCGAGGCAGGCGACGCTGCGCGCCCCCGGCGAGGTGCTCGTGCTCCCGCCGTTCCACGCGAGCCGGCACCTGCCGTCCCGCCTCGCGCGGCTGCGCGAGCTCGACGGCGCGACGAGTGTCATGATCCGCGGCCAGGGCACCGAGTTCGACAGCCTCCGCGACTACGTGCGCGGTGACGACGTGCGCTCGATCGACTGGCGGGCGACGGCCAGGCGCGACCTGCCCTCGCCCGTGCCGCAGCCGCGGCTCGTGGTGCGGACGTGGCGGCCCGAGCGCGACCGGCGCGTCGTCATCGTCATCGACTCCGGTCGGCAGTCGGCGGCGCGGATCGCGAACGAGACGCGCCTCGACACGGCATTCGAGTCGGCCCTGCTGCTCGGCGCCCTCGCCTCGGCGGCGGGCGACCGCGTCGACCTCGTCATCGCCGACCGCCGCGTGCGCGGTCGCGTGCGCGGCGCGACGGGCGCCGACCTGCTCTCGACGATGGTCGAGACGATGGCGACGATCGACCCGGAGCTCATCGAGCCGGACTGGGCGGCCGTGCCCGGGCTCGTGCGCTCGGCGACGGCGCAGTCCGCCCTCGTCGTGCTCTGCACCGCGGCCGACTCCCCCGGCGGCGTCCGCGGGCTGCTCGCCGTGCTCCCGCAGCTCACGAGGCGCCACCGCGTGCTCGTCGCCTCGGTGATCGATCCCGACGTCGCCGCCGCACGGACGGTGAGCGGTCGGATCGACGACGTCTACCTCGCCGCCGCGGCCGAGCGGGCGATGCTCGACCGCACGCGGGTCGCGGCGGCCGTCCGCCGACTCGGGGGCGACGTCGTCGACGGCACGCCGTCCGCGCTGCCGCCGGCGCTCGCCGACCGCTACCTCGCGCTCAAGGCCGCCGGCCTGCTCTGAGCCGCGCGCGCCCGCCGCCCGTCGCCCGCACCCGCACTCGCACCCGCACCCGCCCGTCGCCCGGACTCAGTCGAGCACGACGCGCAGCGCCGCGATCGCGTCGATCGCGAGCTCGACCTCGCGGTCGTCGCCCGGCCCGGCACCGACGAGCCGGAGGCGCATCCCCGACGGCGTCTCGGCGAGCACCTCGAGGCGCACGTCGAGACCGATGCCCTCGGCGGCGAGGTGCCGGAGCACGAGCGGATCGCGGTCGCTCACGCGCGCGACGACGCCGAGCACGCCGGCGGGAGCCCCGGCGAGCGGCACGGCGGCCGGCCGGCGCACGCGCCCGTCTGCGGCGGGGATCGGATCGCCGTGCGGGTCGCGCGTCGGGCGGCCGAGCCGCGCGTCGAGGGCGTCGAGCAGCCGATCGCTCAGCGCGTGCTCGAGCACCTCCGCCTCGTCGTGGACCTCGTCCCAGCCGAAGCCGAGGTCGGTGACGAGCCAGGTCTCGACGAGCCGGTGCCTGCGGACGATCGCGAGCGCGGCGTCGCGTCCCGCGGCGGTGAGCTCGACCGCGCCGTAGGGCTCGTGGGCGACGAGGCCGGCGGCGACGAGCTTCTTCACCATCTCGGTGACGCTCGACGCGGCGAGGCCGAGCCGCGCCGCGAGGGCGCCGGAGGTCATCGGGCGGTCCTGCCACTCGGTGTGGGCGTAGATCGCCTTGAGGTAGTCCTCGAAGACGGTCGGAGTCGCTGGCGGCACGGGACGATTCTCACGCACCGCTGACGACGAGCACGATGAGGAGCACGTTGAGCGCGGTGATGAGCGCGGCGGCGGCCCACCCGGCGATGCGCAGCCATGCGGCGTTCGCGTACTCCCCGAGGGTCGCGCGCGAGGACGTGATGGCGACGAGCGGGATGAGCGCGAACGGGATGCCGAAGCTCAGCACGACCTGGCTCATGACGAGCGCCGCGGTCGGGTCGACCCCGATCGCGAGGATCACCACCGCGGGGACGAGGGTGATCGCGCGTCGCGCGAGCACGGGCACGCGCACGCGGAGCAGCCCGCCCATGATCGACTGCCCGGCATACGTGCCGACGCTCGTCGAGGCGAGCCCGGAGGCGAGCAGGCCGATCGCGAACACCACGCCGACGGCGGGGCCGAGCGCGGCGACGATCGCGGCGTGCGCGCCCTCGATCGTGTCGGTGCCGGCGATCCCACGGAGCGCGGTGGCGGCGAGCACGAGCATCGCGATGTTCACGGTGCCGGCGATCGCGAGCGCGGCGATGACGTCGACGCGCGTGGCCCGCAGGAGCGTGCGCACGCGGTCGGAGGCCATCGGCTCGGCCGCGCCGCCGGGGCGGAAGCGGTCGCGCGAGAGCGCGGAGTGCAGGTAGATCGCGTGCGGCATGACGGTCGCACCGAGCATGCTCGTGGCCAGGAGCACGGACTCGACGCCCGCGAACCGGGGCACGAGGCCGGCGACGAGCGCCTTCGGGTCGAACCCGGTGACGACGAGCCCGGCGACGAAGCCGACGACGACGACGCCGAGGAGGGTGATGATGACGGCCTCGAACGCGCCTTGGCCGCGCCGCGACTGCAGGCTCAGCAGCGCCATCGCCGCGATCCCGACGATGAGGCCGCCGAGCCAGAGCGGCACGCCGAAGAGGAGGTGGAGGGCGATCGCGCCGCCGAGGACCTCGGCGACGTCCGTCGCCCCGGCGACGAACTCGGCCTGGACCCAGTAGGCGCGGCGCGGCCACGTCGAGAGGCGGTCGCCGAGCACCTCGGAGAGGCTCATGCCGGTGACGATGCCGAGCTTCGCGGACTGGTACTGCACGAGGACGGCGACGAGGTTCGCGAGCACGAGCACCCAGAGCAGCAGGGTGCCGAACGTGGCGCCGGCGGTGAGGTTCGCGGCGACGTTGCCGGGGTCGACGTAGGCGATCGCGGCGACGAAGGCGGGCCCGAGCAGCAGGAGGCCGCGCGCCGGCCGCCTGATCGGGCGCGTCGGCTCGTCGGCGGTCGTCGGCATGCCGACACCGTAGCAGGATTTCGGTGCACCGAAACCAGTGGAGACGGCGCGGCCGATCCGGCCGGCTCAGCCCCCGAGCAGCCTCGCCCGCACCCGCGGCATGAGGGCGTCGAACGCCTGCCGACGGTGGCTCAGCGCGTCCTTGACCTCGGGCGCGAGCTCGGCCGCGGTCACGGCGGCATCGTGCGGGAGGAAGATCGGGTCGTAGCCGAAGCCGCCGACCCCCGCGCGCTCGCGCGCGATCCTCCCCGGCCAGCGCGCGAGCACGACCTCCTCGTGCGCGATCCCGCCGGCGCCGTCCGGCACGGCGAAGGCCGCGGCGCACGCGAAGTGCCCGGCGCGGTCCTCGGTGTCGCCGAGCTCGGCGAGCAGCCGCAGCAGGTTCGCGCCGTCATCGCCCTTCGCCCCGTCCGACTCGGCCGCATACCTCGCCGAACGGATGCCCGGGGCGCCGCCGAGCGCGTCGACGCAGATCCCGGAGTCGTCGGCGATCGCCGGCGCGCCCGAGTGCCGCGCCGCGGCCCGCGCCTTGATGAGGGCGTTCGCCTCGAAGGTGTCGCCGTCCTCGACCGGCTCCGGACCCTCGTACCCGACGAGGTCGATCCCGGCGAGCGCCGGACCGAGGATGCGTCGGAGCTCGGCGACCTTGTGGGCGTTGTGCGTCGCGAGGACGAGCCGCACCGGCCCGTCCCCCTGCGTGGTCATCGGCCGAGCACCTCGGCCTGGATCGCGGCGAGCTCGCGCGTGCCGGCGAGCCCGAGGTCCAGGAGCGCGTCGAGCTCGGCGCGGACGAATGGGGCCCCCTCCGCGGTGCCCTGCACCTCGACGAAGGCCCCGGCCCCCGTCGCGACGATGTTCATGTCCGTCTCGGCGCGCGAGTCCTCGACGTAGGCGAGGTCGAGCAGCGGCACGCCGTCGACGATGCCGACGGAGACCGCGGCGACCGAGTCCGTGAGCGCGACCGCCTTCTTGCCGACGTGGCCGCGCTCGCGGCCCCACTCGATCGCGTCGGCGAGGGCGACGTAGGCGCCGGTGATCGCCGCCGTCCGCGTGCCCCCGTCCGCCTGGAGGACGTCGCAGTCGATGACGAGCGTGTTCTCGCCGAGCGCGCGGGTGTCCACCACGGCGCGCAGCGAGCGGCCGATGAGCCGCGAGATCTCGTGGGTGCGCCCGCCGATGCGCCCCTTCACCGACTCGCGGTCGGTGCGGTCGTTCGTCGCGCGCGGCAGCATCGCGTATTCGGCGGTCACCCAGCCGGTGCCCTTGCCGGTGAGCCAGCGCGGCACGCCCGGCGTGAACGACGCCGTGCAGAGCACCCGGGTGCGGCCGAACGAGATGAGCGCCGAGCCCTCGGCCTGCTCGCTCCAGCCGCGCTCGATGGTCACGGGGCGGAGGCGGTCTGGGCTGCGGCCGTCGGCGCGCAGGGTGGGGTCGGTCATGGGGTCCTTCCGGTTGGCAGTGGGATCGTCCCGGTCTCGAACGACTCGACCCGCAGGATGCCGGGGCCGAGGAAGCGCGCGGCGAGCCGCATGAAGCCATCCGGATCGTCGCCCGTCGTCTCGAAGGCGTGCGCCGGCGGCTCGGGGGCGGTGCGCTCGAGCCCGTGGCGCACGAGCACGCGGTAGACGTCGAAGGCGGTCTCCTCCGCGCTCGACACGAGGGTCACCTCGGGGCCGACGACGTACTGGATGGCGGCGGCGAGGAGCGGATAGTGCGTGCAGCCGAGCACGAGGGTGTCGATGTCCGCGGTGCGCAACGGCGCGAGGTACTCCTCGGCGACGTCGAAGAGCTCCTGGCCGCTCGTGATCCCCGCCTCGACGAACTCGACGAACCTCGGGCACGCCCTCGTGACGATCTCGAGGTCGCTCGCGGCCGCGAACGCGTCCTCGTAGGCGAGCGAGTTCACCGTGCCGACGGTCCCGATGACGCCGACGCGCCGGTTCCGCGTCTGGCGCACCGCCGCGCGCACCGCGGGCTGGATCACCTCGACGACGGGGATCCCCGCGGCCTGGGTGAACCGCTCGCGGGCGTCGCGGAGCATCGCCGCGGACGCCGTGTTGCAGGCGATCACGAGGAGCTTCACGCCGGAGGCGACCATGTCGTCGAGCACCGCGAGGGCGAGCTCGCGGACCTCGGCGATCGGTCGAGGCCCGTATGGACCGTGCTTCGTGTCGCCGACGTAGAGGATGCGCTCGTTCGGCAGCTGGTCGAGGATCGCGCGCGCGACGGTGAGTCCGCCGACCCCGCTGTCGAAGACTCCGATCGGCGCGTCGTTCACCGCACCATGGTAGCCGCGGCACCCGTCGGCGACGCCGACACGGCACCGACGACGCCGAGTTGGTTATGGTCGTGCCATGGCTTCGACGGCGCTGCTCACCGACCGATACGAGCTCACCATGGTCGACGCGGCGCTCGGGTCCGGCACCGCCGACCGCGACTGCGTCTTCGAGGTCTTCGCGAGGCGGCTGCCGCCCGGGCGCCGCTACGGCGTCGTCGCCGGCACGGGGCGTCTGCTCGAACTGCTCGCCGACTTCCGGTTCGGCGACGCGGAGCTCGAGTTCCTCCGCGAGGGCGGGATCGTCGGCTCCCGCACGCTCGAGTGGCTCGCCGACTACCGGTTCGGCGGCAGCATCCGTGGCTATCGCGAGGGCGAGCTCTACTTCCCCGGCTCGCCGATCCTCGTCGTCGAGGGCACGTTCGCCGAGGCGGTCGTGCTCGAGACGCTCGCCCTCAGCGTCCTCAACGCCGACTCGGCCGTCGCCTCCGCGGCCTCGCGCATGGTCGTCGCCGCCGACGGCCGCCCGTGCGCCGAGATGGGATCGCGGCGCACGGGCGAGACGAGCGCGGTCGCGGCCGCGCGGGCGGCCTTCATCGCCGGGTTCGCCGCGACGAGCAACCTCGAGGCTGGCCGACGCTGGGGCGTGCCGACGATGGGCACCGCCGCGCACGCCTTCACCCTCCTCCACGACTCGGAGGAGGCCGCGTTCCGCGCCCAGGTGGACGCGCTCGGGCCAGGCACGACCCTGCTCGTGGACACCTACGACATCGCCACGGGGGTCGAGACGGCCGTCCGCGTCGCCGGCACCGACCTCGGCGCGGTCCGGATCGACTCCGGCGACCTCCCGAAGCAGGTCGCGGCGGTCCGCGCGCAGCTCGACGCCCTCGGCGCGACGGGCACGAGGATCACCGTCACGAACGACCTCGACGAGTTCACGATCGCGGCCCTGCGCGCCGCCCCCGTCGACTCCTACGGCGTCGGCACCTCGGTCGTCACCGGCTCGGGCGCCCCGGCGGCCGGCATGGTCTTCAAGCTCGTCGCCAGGCGCGACGACGACGGCGCCTGGGTCTCGGTCGGCAAGACCTCGGAGGGCAAGGCGACCGTCGGCGGCAGGAAGGTGCCGGTGCGCATCGTGCGCGGCGGCGTCGCGGTCGAGGAGCGGATCCTCGTGGAGGAGCCGCCGGGCGAGCTCGGGGGGCGCCGGCTGCACACGGACCTCGTCGCCGATGGCGTGATCGACGAGACCGCGACCGGGCGCGAGGGCGTCAGGCAGGCGCGGCTACGCCACGCCGCGTCGATCGCCGAGCTGCCGGAGGACGCCCTCCGTCTCGGCCGCGGCGAGCCCGCGATCCCGACCGTGTACGTCTGAACCCGGTCGCTGACCGCAGGGCCCGACCGGCCCCGGTCAGGCCTTGAGCTTCTCGTAGACCTCTTTGCAGGTCGGGCAGACGGGGAACTTCTCCGGATCGCGGGTCGGCACCCAGAGCTTGCCGCAGAGGGCACGGATGGGCTTGCCGGTCACCGCGGACTGCACGATCTTGTCCTTCGGCGCGTAGTGCGAGAAGCGCTCGTGGTCACCCTCCTCGACGAGCTCGCCGTTGAGCAGCTTCTCGAGCTCGCGGTCGAGGACGTCGGTGCCACCGCCGGTGTGATCCGTCTCGCTCATGCGGGCATTCTAGGCGCTCCGCCCCGCGAGGCGGCCGGTGCGCCGGTCAGTTCCGGCGCGCGAAGGCGAGCAGCTCCGGCGCCGCCTCGGTGACGACGCGCGCGCCGGACTCGACGCCGACGACGAGCGCGCCGAGCGCCGTCGCCGCGCCGACGACGACGGCCCAGATGCTCCAGACCGGGTCGACGAGCTGCCCGAGCGCGATGAGCCCGGCGGTCGGCAGGCACAGCAGCGCCGCGAGCAGGAGCGACCACCCCTCGCTCGCCCCGCCGCCGTCCCCGGACTCCTGGGGCTGGGCGAAGGGTCCGTCGCCCGGCGCGACCGAGGGATACGGCCAGCGGGCCGACACGGCGCTCGAGACGCCGAGCGCGCTGCCGAGGGCGGCGAGCGAGAGGGCCGTGAGCGGGAGGATGATCGTCGCCTCGTCGATGACGAGCGCCGAGAGGACCGACCCCGCGACGGCCACGACGACGCCGAGCGACGCGGGCACGACGAGCCGGCCCCAGCGGTCGGCGCGGCCGTCGACGCCCGCGACGACATGAAGCCAGAACGCCGTGCCGTCCATCGAGACGTCGTTGTGCACGAGCCAGCCGATGAGCAGGCACACGATCGGCACCGGGAGCCAGACGGTGACCATCGGGGGCACGCCGGCGACCGCGAAGGCCGCGACGAGCACGATCGGCACGACGGGGAGGATGAGCGGCGGCACCGAGTACCTCGGGTCGCGCACCCAATAGACGAGGCTGCGTGCGGCGATCGCCCCGCCCGGCGTCGCGGGGAAGGCCGCGAACACGCCGACCCCGGCCGCGCGGCGCACCGTGTCGACGGCCTCGGGCCCG
>Ga0209066_10004737_pt1 | contig 14636 bp, 9 predicted proteins | sample All_14_2_FD_187198 | JGI IMG/M metagenome (GOLD analysis project Ga0209066, IMG submission 187198) | Freshwater microbial communities in response to fracking from Pennsylvania, USA - Allegheny Zone_MetaG_DW_15 (SPAdes) (version 2) ...
ATATTTAATTAATAAAAGTTGTTCTGAATCTGAATTGTTTCAAATTCGCTTATTTTTTGATTAGTAATTTGTTACTGATTATTTTACAACGGGAGGTAGACTTCCGATTCCCCAGTTTTTATTTGGTTCATTCCCCAACCATATTTCGAGTGTTCCTCCCTTTGCAAAATCTTCGTGTGTAAACCAGAAATCATTCAATTCTTTCCCATCCAGACGGGCTTTTTGAATGTATGAATTTTCCTTTGAATTATTGTGGGTAAAGATAGTAAACGTGCTACCCTTGTAATATTTCGGATCGAGTTTTATTGTAATGCTATCGAAGATTGGGCTTGTAATTTCATATACCGGTGTTACCGAAGCATTGCCCTGTAAACTGAATAACCCGATTGACATTAAAGCACTCAGCGCACCCATTTGTCCCTGATCCTCATCATGACCGCCATATCCAAGATCGGTAGTAATGCCACCGTAAGCCTGTTCCCTTACTTTCCGCACCCAATACTGAGTTAACCAGGGTTGGCCGGCATAATTGAATACATGTGCATTCGATAATCCAGGCTGGTTAGCATAGCTCACATACCCGTCGTTGTATGCAAAAACAAAGTTTTGAGGCGCGGCCATTTCGAATGCATAATTCAATTTACTGCATAATTTTTCGTTGCCGCCCATTAAGGCAGCTAAACCGGGAATATCATGCGATACACCCCACGTGGCCTGCCATGCGTTGGCTTCTATCCAGCCGGCACCACTTAAAGGATCGTTGTGTGTAAAATTACCGCTGCTGTCTTTTGGAAATAAAAGGTTTTGTTCAGGATTAAAACATGTTTTCCATCCCTGTGCCCTTTTCGAAAAATAAGTGTAATCTTTCTTTTTGCCAAGTTTATAAGCCATCTGGGCTACAGCCCAATCCTGGAAAGCAGCTTCAATTGTAATACCGGCATTATCCTTCCAATAACCGTTTTTTATGTAAAATGTAATGTCTTCCTTGCTTCCCAGCATTCCTCCGGGCATCTGGTTACGTTTCAATACTTCGAATGCATGGTTTGCATCCAATTTAGTAAGCAGACCTTTCTGAAAAGTTCCGGCAATAAGGTTAGCCGTCGGATTGCTGGTCATGATGTAGGAATAGCCGCCACCGCATGGACCGCGTGGTAAAAGCCCGCCATTGTCAGCATATTGTATCATTGACGATGACATCTCGTCCTGCACTTCAGGCCAGCCAAGTCCCCACAAAATATTTACATTCCATTGCGACAACCAGAAAGCATCAGAGTTATACATATGGTATTTCAAGTTGCCATTTGAATCTTTCGGAAGCTGCTTCACTTTAAAAACTGCATCAGTGAATGTACCTTCGCGCGTACCGGTGGTTCTGTCAGGGTAATCGCCGGATACATCATTTATTTTATGACGGCCAAGCAGAACATGCCACAAGTCGGTATAAAACTTGATTTTCTGATCCGGTTCGCCACCATTTACTTCGATCTTTCCCAGCCATTCGTTCCATATTTGCCGGGTTTCATTTCTAACGGCATCGAAATCCCAGGTAGTGCATTCCGCAAGCAGGTTATTCCGTGCGTTATCAATACTGGTGTATGAAATCGCCACTTTCATATTCAGCTGATCTCCGGCTTTGACATCGAACTTTGCAGAAATGCCGGCACTATCTCCCTTTAATTCAGTAATGGCATTGATCAGCTTTGTTCCTTGCCAGCCATCCAGTGATTTGGTTGTTTTATCGAATTGAACTACAAAATAAACCTTTACGTCTTTTGGCCCTCCCCAAAAACGTTTAACCGAACTGAAAGAGCCTTCAAATTCTTTATCATTCACTTTTTTAACGACGGCATCTGCCATTGTGCTATTCCCGATGTAACCTCCAAGGTTTACCAGAATTTGCGTCGGCATGTCCTGTGTATATCTGAAACGATAAAAACTGACTCTCTCGGTTGCAGTTAGTTCAACCCAGGTTTTGGGCTGTTGCAGGTAAACACGCTGATAACCAGGCTGCACAATTTCATCATCATGGCTGAATTCCGATTTCCAGGCATTTTCGCCGCCGGTAGGATTTACAGAATTATTGGCTGGCATTATTTCAATCCCCGACATCATCCAGGCATGGATATTTCCGAAACCCAGAATTTCATTCTCATTGTAGTTATACCCGCCGCCGTTCTGATTTTTATTTCTGGTATGCGGCGCTGCTCCAACCATTCCAAAGGGAGTGCCACCGGTTATAAAGAAAAAATACCGGCCACGGTTTGTTTCAATATATGGATCTACCCAACCGACATAATCAGTGTTTGCTTTGCGGGCAGGATAAACTTCAATTTCGGAAAACCCCAGATCTTTACCATCGCCATCCGTGGTTACAAAACGAACGGAGGTTACCGTTTTTGTTTCAAATTTCACGAGTTTGACAGTTCCATCATCAGGAATCTGATTCACCCATACTTCGCTTCCATCACTAAAAACAAGTTTACCGCCGGCTGTATGCTCATTACGCGAAGGCCGGTCGAAAAGGAGAATTTTGTCAATGGATTGCGGCTGTTCCCAATCAAGCTGAATCCAGGGAAAACGAACATATCCCCAATCAGTAGTAACTCCCTCGCACGCCCATTCTCCTTTGTTTTCAATACCAATCAAACCATCCGTTACATTGCCGGCTTTAAACTGATTGTTCAAACTTGACGATGCACTCACTTTTGCAAACGAAGCTATATTGTCAGTTCCGGCAATTGCTGACAGATTAAATAGAGCCAGCAGAGCAATTATACTGATGTGTTTGAGGTTATGTATCACGCAAATCATTGGTTAGGTAAGAATCTGAAAATTAATTAGTTATTCGATCGGGTTTTAATACCCTTCATTTTGCTTTAAATTTTTATTGTTATCCAGTTCGCGCTGGGGAATAGGGAAGAGGTAGTTAATTTCTTTAGGATCTGCTGCATCGCCTTTGGCGCGTTTCACACTTTCTATCAGTGTGCCAGTCCGCACGAGATCGTACCAACGCTGACCTTCATTGACAAACTCGTGTCTGCGTTCGTTTAATACAGCCAGCGAGAAATCTTCCTTGTTTAAGCCGGCCAGATCGGGAAGCACATCTGCATTTCCGTTTCTTGCCCTGGCACGAACCTGGTTAACGGCATCGTATGCTTCAGTGGTTGGTCCGCCCATGGCTTCGTTCAGCGCTTCGGCATAAATAAGAAGAATTTCGGAATAACGCATTACCATAAAATTTGCACCCGACTGGCTTGTGGCTGCAGGTTTGTATGCTACCTGATCCCAATATTTCCAAATGTGTGGTTCAAAAGTATATGTCCAGTAAGTATCAAAAAAAGTAGCTTCCACGCGGTGATCTCCTTCTTCGAAACTATTCATCAGATCTTCTGTTGGTAGCATAATTTCTACACCTGCAGCAAAAAGTCCCGGTATCGACGGCAAGCCCGAAATAACCATCTGCGAATTTTCGGCATTCGCATTTTTAAAGAATTGAACTTCAAAAACTGACTCTTTCCCATTTTTATTTGCTTCCTTAAAATTGGAAGCATAATCGGCATGCAAACTGTAATTGCTTGATTCTATGACTAAATAGGCGGTTTTATGTGCATTTTCAAAATCTTTGGTGGTAAGGTAAACTTTAGCAAGAAGACCGTTGGCAGCTCCGCGAGTAGCCCTTCCTTTATCATTCGAGCTTGAGTATTTAAGTGGTAATTTAGCAGCAGCCAGGCTGAAATCTTCGATAATCTGTTTATAGACATCATTTACCGATGATTTTGCAAGATAAATTTCTTCGTCAGTAAGACTCGGCGAAACAGGAAGTGTGATAAGCGGAACTTCGCCAAATAAACGTACCAGGTTGAAATAGTACAATCCGCGTAAAAACCTTGCTTCACCCAGGATTCTTTCTTTCAGTGCTGAATCCATTTTTATATCGGGTACTTTCTCCAATACAACATTTGCCCTGCTGATCCCCAGGTACGATCCCTGCCATATCAGTGCAAGGTAATTATTGGTGGTCTGAAGATTGTAGGTGTTAAATTCGTGCAGATTTGGATCATTTAAAGTAGCACGTGCATTGCAATCGTCGGATGCAATGTCCTGAATCAGCCACAGGTAGCTCGAATACTGGTTTACATAACCGAGTACATCATAGGTAGCATTTACCGCGCTTACAGCGTCGTCGCCGGTTTGGTAAAAGTTATCGTAATAGATAAGGTGAGGTTCCTGATCGAGCTCTTTCTGGCATGAAGTAACCAATACCGAAATGAACAGGAGTGCTATTGTTGCTATATTTTTCATAATCGTTTAGTTTCGTAAGATTAAAAATTAATGCTTGCGCCGAAAATCAAAGTTCTCACCGATGGGTATGAACCAAAATCGTAGCCCAAACGCGTGTTATCCATTCCAAAAGAGCCGACTTCGGGATCGAAACCGCTGTATTTGGTAATAGTAAAGAAGTTCTGAGCGGTGGCGTAGAGTTTGACTTTCTGAATGCGAAGGAATTTCATTACCGGATCGGGCAGATCATACGCCAGGGTAATTGTTTTCACCCGAATGTAGGAGCCATCTTCGAGGTACCTGTCCGACATCTGAAGGTAACTGGCATTGCGGTTGGCGCGTGGATAAAGATCAGAAGGATTTTCGGGTGTCCAGCGGTCGAGCATGTTAATGGATGCATTCGATAGTCCGTTACCACTTTCAAGTTCAAAACGGTTGCTGTTAAGAAGCTGGTTTCCATGGCTTCCCTGAATGAAAATATCAAGAGAGAAGTTTTTATACGAAAAGTTATTGCTAAGTCCCCAGGTGAAATCGGGCAATGCATGGCCGATTATTTCGCGGTCTTCAGCATTAATTACCCCGTCGCTATTGGTATCGATATATTTAAAATCGCCTGGCTGAGCGCCGTAGGATGCTGCTTCTTCGGCTTCCCCGGTTTGCCATATGCCATCCGACTTCAAACCATAGAAGCTTCCCATTTCTTCGCCTTCTCTGATAACTGCCCAGTTGCCGATTTTTAATTTGTAAGTGTCGTTATTGATGAAAAGCTCTGTGCCTTGCAAATCGGTAATTTCATTTTTATTTATTGAGAAGTTTGCGTTTGTATTCCATTTAAAAGCTTGTATTGTATTTACTGTATTCAGTGCGAATTCAAAACCACGGTTCCTCATTTTTCCGATATTTTCGAGGTAGGAGTTGTACCCGGTAATCCATGGCAGATTTGAATAATAGAGAAGGTCGGAGGTGTTTTTAATGTAAAAATCAACGGTTAAACCAATGCGGTCGTTAATAAAATTTATATCAAGCCCTAAGTTAGACTGGTTTGTGGTTTCCCATTTCAGATTGTCGTTACCCGGATTGCCGGGTGCGTATCCTGATGCTGCAAATGAGTTATTGAAATAATAAATGGATGAGCTGATTGTGCGTATAAAAGCGTAATTGGCAATGCGGTCGTTTCCGCTCTTACCGTAGCTTACGCGTAATTTTAAATTCGAAATCTGATCCACGTCTTTCATAAAATCTTCCTCCGAGAGTCTCCAGGCAAAAGCACCTGAAGGGAAAAAAGCATATCGGTTGTTTGCTCCAAATTTTGATGAGCCGTCAACACGGCCTGTTAAGGTTACCAGGTATTTGTCCTTCAGGTTGTAGTTTACTCTTCCTAACCAGGAAACCACAGCCGATTCGCTGAAAGATGAATAGATGGTAGGGAAATTGGTAGCATCCTGTATGCCGTAATATCCAAGGATATCGTTCGGGAAACCGGTAGCAATTTCGATAAAAGTACGGGAACTGTTATTTTGATACGTGAATCCGCCCAAGGCGTTTACCTTATGGATTTTGTTATAGGTTTTGTTGAAAGTGAGCGTATTTTCAAAATTATAGTTCTCAAAATCGGTGGTGGCAAAGCGGGCCTGCCCGTCGTTAAACGAGCCGGAATAAACATACCGCGGAGTGTACATATCCTGAACCGAATGATAAATATCGGCACCCAGGCTTGTCCTGAATTTAAGATCTTTCAGGATCGAATATTCCAGATAAACGTTTCCAAGCAAGCGGTTCACTTTATCAATGGCATCCACATCCTGAGTTACAGCTACCGGATTATCGAGCCAGGCATCCGCGTTAGGATCGGTAAGTGTATATTGGCCGCTGGCATCGAAAACAGGCAATGCAGGGTTAAAAATCAGGGAAGTATTAACCACCCCGGGGAAAAATCCCCCTGGTGTATCCGTCGGGACAGTGTTTGCAATTGTTTGGGTATAACTTAAATTGTTGCCGACACTTACTTTCGCGCTTACTTTCCTGTCGAGGTTTAACCTGAAAGAATACCTCTTGAAATCGGAACCTTCGATTATCCCTTTTTGATTGTAAAATCCTGCACTGAGCGAATAAGTAGTTTGCTCGTTGCTGCCCGAAAAATTAAGCTGGTAGTTTTGCATGGGAGCCATGCGGTATATTTCCGACTGCCAGTCGGTACCTTCACCAAGGCTATCCGGATTAGGATATAGCGGAACATAGAACTCAGGATCAGCATTATACCCGGCTTCGTCGTAAAGCTTAGCAAACTGACTGGCATTCATCACTTTAATATCTTTAGCTTTTTTCTGTACTCCGAAATAGGTTTCGAAATTCAGATTGTCCTTGCCTGCTTTTCCTCTTTTGGTTGTGATAAGTACAACTCCATTTGCACCCCTGGCGCCATAAATAGATGTGGCTGAGGCATCTTTAAGTATTTCCATCGACTCAATATCGTTGGGATTTATAGAGCTTAGCCCGTTTTGCGAAGGCGAACCAATCCACGACATATCAACCTGGCTTTCAATAAGTACGCCATCAATAACATAGAGCGGTTCATTGCCAGCCATAATTGAATTTCCTCCACGAATGCGTATTGACATAGCTCCGCCTGGTTGCGACGACAATTGTGTTACCTGCACGCCCGATACCTTGCCTTGTATGCCCTGGTCGAATGAATTTACGGGAATTCGTTTCAAATCGTCGGCTCTGACTGAGGCAACTGAACCCGTTAGATCGCTCTTTTTAACAGCACCGTAACCAATTACTACAACCTCTTCAAGGTCTATTTTTTCATCTTCCAATACCGCATTTATAACGTCCGAATCTTTTATAGTTATTTCGAGCGTTTTCATTCCCATAAAGGAGAAAACAAGCGTTTTGGCATTGCTATTTATTTTCAGGCTATAGTAACCTTTACTGTCAGTGGTTGTACCATTTACAGTACCTTTTTCCATAATGGTAACTCCCGGAATGGTCCGGCTATCGGCTGCACCTGTTACAGTGCCCGAAACAATTCTGTTTTGAGCGATTGCCAATGATGCCGCCAGTAAAAGGAAGGAAAAAACAATAGTTGTCTTCATTATCTGAGTTGTTTGCCGTAGTTAGGATTATTCATTTATAGGATGATATACCGGTTTAATTATTACAGGTTTACACATCGCGTTCACTTTCAATTGTATATACAAAGCTGTCGGCTCTGTAGTATCCGATATTGTATTCAACAGGTCGGCCTCCGGGATCAAAAACAAATCGTTTTCGTTTCAGAATGGCATCGCCGGGATTTATATTTAGTTTCGCAGCCAGGAATTTATCAGCCGCCCTGGCCGATATTTCTTCTTTTGAGGTTTTAGCAATTACGGAATGTTCTTTTTCGAGGATTTCATATAAGGGTTTCGAGAAATCTTCGTTTCCGGTAAGCCCTACCATGGGATGAAAATAGGATATGAAATAAACGAAAGGGTATTCTTCGCGTCCGCGTAAACGCGACATTTTCAAAATCTTTTTACCTTCAGGAATCATGAAAAAACCGGCAATTTCTTCGGTGGCTTCAAACCATTCAGTCTTGATTTCATAATTTTTTATTTTAATGCCTTTCGATTGCATCTCCTGTGTAAAACTCAACCAGTTATTAATTCGTGTATCGACACTCTGATCTGCAGCCTTGGTGCCTACACCTTTTTTGCGAACCAGCAGCCCCTCATAAACCAGTTTATTAGTTGCCTGCCTTACCGTATTGCGTGATATCCCCAGTTGTTTGGCAAAATTTATTTCGTTGGGAAGGAGTTTCCCGTTTTTATATTCATCGGATGCTATTAATTCACGCAGCAGGTTTTCGACCTGGGCATGAAGAGGAACGGCACTCTTATGGTTAATTGAAAAACTCATTTTGTAGTTTTAGGGAATTGTATTTTAACTGTGCTGAAAACCGTAATGACCAATAAATCAACTAAATGGTTAATTTTTAATCAGCCTTAATGAAGTGTCATTTATCTGATAACTGTAAATTCCACACTTTAAATTGCTGACATCAATATCAATATGGTAGTTTCCCGGAACCAGAAGTTTATTCACGTAAGTGTGAATTAATTTACCATCGGGACTGTATAGTTTCAAGCTCACAAATTCTTTTTGGGAAACTATAAATTCAACTTTAGTAAGTGTATTGGCCGGGTTAGGGTAGTTTTGCAGCACCATTACATGATTTTGTGAGTCACTTTTTTTTTCCTGATACTCTTCAACCGAAACATAAGTTGGATCAATCATGGTGAAGGGAACCCTTATAAACAGCGGACGATAGGTTTCAACGTTATTGAAAATGCCCCAGAAATCGCCGTTCGTATTGTACGAAATCAGCAGTTCATCGTCTTCGTTGAATTGAGGATGAGGGAAAGCGTTGTAAGTAAAAGTGCCTGGATAAAGGAGAGGAGTTTGATAAAGAAGTTTCCGGTTTGAATATGGTCCATAAAGGAAAGCGGATGTCAGTGAGTGTATTTTTCGGGAAAACCATATCTCCTGAGTAACCAGCACATACTTTTCGTTTAGTTTAAAAACGCCATATTGCTGCGAAACTGCTTCACTTGCTATTTTCTTTGTTTCTGCCGGATCACTAACCCAGCTTACACCATTGTAAAATTCCCATGGAGCAAAAATATTTCCTACAGGAACCCTTGCAACATGAGCGTAAGAAATATGATAAACCGTATCCGTTTCTTTGCGACCATAAATATAGGTATAACCGTTTTCGACCATTACGCTGTTGCCATAGCATACACCATTACTATCATAATAGGGCAAACGGGTTAAATCAACCAACACGATTTCGGGGTATGCAAAGCGGGCAAGGTATGCCGCATTGTATTTGAAATTAAAACCTGCCGGGCCCGGGCCGAGTTTAAATTCGGAGAAAAAGATTTTAAGCGTGTCATTTTCAATAAGCCCATGTTCGGGCCAGTACCAGCTCGAATCGGGTGTTAATGAAGTAACAAAATCAGTTGGGTTTGCGAAAGTGCCTCCATACAACGAAACAAGAGAATCTCCTTCCTGAAGAATAGCACAGTTCCTGATCATTTTTGCGCCGGTGTTAATTGAACTGTCGGCCGAATTCACTGTTCCGATAAAACTATCACCGAACAGCCACAAAGTTTTATCTTCAGGAAGTGCGAAGGAAAAGGTAGCATCGCCGGCAATCCATCCGCCGCTTGCATTCCGGAGTAATGCATTAAAGCCCGAATCGGGCTGGGCCTGCGAATAAGCTTCCTGGAATGTTAAAAGTAAAACGGCAATACAGCTTATGTATAATCTTTTCATCATGATTATTTGGATAAAGCAACGGATATCTTACCTCAGTAGTAAAGGTAAGATATCCGGGGAAGTTTTATTTTAATGGATTAATTAAGCACAACTTTAGTGCTCGATTTATTTGCCCCGTTTCTGAGCTCTACATAATAAACTCCTTTGGGAAGATCACTTAAATTGAATTCGCTCTGACTTTTCAATATTTCATCAGTCAGCACGAGTTGTCCTTTGGAATTGAATATTTGAATATCAATGATTTCCGATTTATATCCGTTCAGTTTTATATTAAGAATTCCTTCGGTAGGATTTGGGAAAACAGATATATTGGCTTTTTTCAGCACTTCGTCAATTCCAACTCCGCTGATGATCGTAATTGGAATAGGATTGGAAAGGCCGCCACCGTAATTATATTGATCAGCAGGATTTCTGTCCCAATAATCTTTATCACCGATGGCATACCTGAGATAAAATGTGCCAACCTGATGGTTGGTCCTGATGCGGGGTGTAAAATACAGACTGTCGAATTGGGTTAATTCAGCAGTGCGGTCTGTTTTAGCTCCCCACCAGTAATATCCGGGCAAAGCTGGAATTGAGTCCTGCAGTGTTTTGGAATGGCCTAAATCATAAATGAGGAATCCTGAATTGTTCAGCGATGGATCCTTTGAAATAATAGTGTATGGAATTGAGTTATCAACTGTCCAGCCATTAGGAATCATAACTCCGAACAGACCAATATTACGTAAGGTATTTGCCCATTCGTCATCGCCCAGGCCAGGATCTTCGTCGCGCTCGGCAACAATAGGTACATCGAAGTAACTGTTTGTAAATCCGTCACTGGGTTGATTAATAGATCGAAACTGGTAACAGCCGATGAAGAGTACTGAAACAACAAAAAGGATTCCGGCCAGGGAAAGGAAAGTCGTTTTTTTGCTACCGGTAAAGGAATTGAAAGTAAACATTTTTTTCATGGTTAATGGGGGATTAATTGGTTACTTTGTATGAATGTTCATACATACTATTTTCTAATGCAAATATAACCATTTTTTAACAACCGAAGGAATAAATATTTCAATTCAGGAAAAATAATTTTTATCAACAAGATAACTGGTATGTAATTATAAATCATCAGTTTATAGCCTGTATGAAATTGATGTTTTATTTACAGATGCGGCGAAGAGGCAATTCGGCTGCGCTCAGTGCAGGATTGGCGAGGAGCAATAACCAAAATGTCAACTTGAACCTCTATCAAGGACATTTCCCTGCCTGCAAGATGCCTGCCTGCAAATGCATTCAGGCAGGAGACTCCCGAATAACATCTAGTGACTTTTTACTCAACTAAGAGTATTTATTCAGCAAATTTTAATTGTCTGTTAAACGCTAATCAATTTTCAGTAAAAAGTGGTGCGCCGCATTTCTTACAGAATCTGGCATCATCATCATGCTTGTCGAACATACATTTAGAGCAGGTTTGGGTGTTCAGGTTTTCGTGTTTGCCCATCAGGCTGGCAGTAACAATTCCTGTAGGTACCGCTATAATCGAATAGCCCAGTATCATTACAAAACTTGCCAGAAATTGTCCGATACCGGTTACCGGCGACAAATCGCCATACCCAACGGTTGTGAGCGTAACTATTGCCCAGTAAATACTGGTTGGGATATCAGTAAAACCATGTTCTTCACCCTCAATTAGATACATAAGTGTTCCGATAATTATTGCCAGAGTGAAAACAAAAAGTATAAAAACTATTATTTTTTCTCTGCTCCGCCATATTGTAGCTGCAATCAAACGACCGGCTCTGGTGTACCGCCCCAGTTTTAATATACGGAAAACCCTGAGTAACCGAAGGGCACGGATAACCATAAGGCTTTGCCCGCCTGTAAAAATTAATCCAAGAAAAGATGGAAGTATGGCTAGCAAATCGATAACACCGTAAAGACTAAAAATGTATTTCCGTGGTTTTTCAACAGTCCATATCCTTGCAAGATATTCAATCGAGAAAATGATAGTGATTATCCATTCAAGTATCCTAAGCTTTTGCTTTACCTCGGCCCTTACGCTTCCTAAGCTTTCAATCATTACCAGAGCTATGCTTATTAGAATGGTAACAAGCAGTACTTCATCGAAAATTTTTCCTGCGCGTGTGTCAGCTTCAAAAATAATTTCATGAAGCCTTTTCCTGAACTTTAACATAAAGAAATATTTTGGATAAAAATACTCATTTTAAGTATATTTTAAAGTTTTTGGGAAGCGTTTTGTTGAGCGTATCAGCCCGAAAACCGGTATTGCATTCGTAGGAGGTCACTTTCACAAGCAGGTCTAAAACCAATATTTTGTCCACAGATCATAAGCAAAATATAGCAACCAGCTATAATTGTGTAAGAACTACTATTCAATTCAAACTTGCTCCTGCTTCTCTTTTTTCTGTCGGTTCAATTACAGTCCAAATTAATGGCTTATTAATTGTTGTTATAATGAAGCGCCGCTACCTGAAAGTATCGGATTCCTGAAAGGTAGATTGGTACTAATAATCTCTCTGTTTAATTCATGAACTTAAAGCGGCATTCGATTGTTGTTAACGGATGTTCAAAACTATGATTTATGGGATTTTCAACTGGTTACAAAAAATTCAGGCTTACCCGATACAGCCTTATATTCATTCTTATTGCAGGTATTTTTACCACAACAGGTTGTAACAAGGATAGTACGGACGAAACTCCTCCGGTTGTAAATGAAACTCTGGTTTCGTACCTCAAAATTCTTAACCATCCTGTTGAAACTATCAAACAACAACTTGGGGTATGGCAATCGGTTTATCCGGATATCGTTCCAATTATTAACAATACATCATATGGAGTTGATGTGTATAAAATCACCTATAACACAACTTACAAAGGAGAAACTGTGTTAGCTTCAGGATTGGTTTGTGTACCCCAATCGGAAAGTGCTTTCCCTATAATCAGTTTCCAGAATGGTACCAATACTCTCAAAACCGATAGTCCCAGCATGAATCCGACCAGTTATAATTACACACTGATGGAATACATGGCCGGTAACGGATACATAATCACTTTCCCCGACTATATAGGCTTTGGAGCATCAGCACAATACCTTCATCCTTATTACGATAGAGAAACTACTGATGCAGCCGTTGTTGATATAATAAAGGCATGTCACGAATTACTTGAAGAGAAGGATATACTAGCTAAGTTTAGTGGCGGTCATTTCCTGATGGGCTACTCGCAGGGAGGATGGGCAACGTTATCGGGTCTTAAAAACATTGAAACAAACCACAAAACTACAATACCTGTTACTGCCGCATCGTGTGGCGCAGGGGCATACGATATGATGGCAATGTCATCGTATGTTTTAACACAACAGGTATTTCCAGGTCCGCTCTATCTTCCATATTTCATTTATTCGCAGCAGCTATATGGATCACATGCTGATCCGCTAAGCAAATTTTTTAACGAACCCTATACTTCGCTAATCCCGGAACTTTTCAACGGCTCCTATTCCAATACGCAGGTAAATGCTCAGCTCAACGATACTATTTCGGTATTTCTAAAAAGTAATATGATAACTAACTTTGCCGACGGCGCTGACTTTGCGCAGTTACGATCGCTGCTCGTTAAAAACAGTGTCACGGCATGGCAGCCAGATGCAAAAATTAATTTCTACCATGGTTCAACTGATCTCAATGTGCCACCTGTGCAATCGCAGCTTATTTATAATAATTTCGTAAACCTTGGAGTAGGTCAGGATAAAGTTCAATATATAACTTTGCCCGGCACTGATCACGAATTCAGTCTGTTGCCCTGGGGCCTAAAAACTATTAATTGGTTTAATGAGTTAAAGAAGTAGGTGGTCAGGGATACTATTCACTCAACATAAAGGTGATTAAGTTGATGAACTAAACCATGTGTTAACTGGTTTGCCGGCAAAAGGGAAAAAACAGTGTTGTAGAAAAGTGAATTTCCCGGTGATTTTTTTTAGGATTGCGATCTTGGCATTTTTCTTAGTTTGAGCATGAATTTTTTGCTTAAAAAGTTTTTTAATTATCAAAGTATAGAGCAGCTGCTTACTATATTCATTTTCAGTGATATTAGAATAGAATCAGTGGTTAACCGAGAAACGAGCTAAAATAGTATTTTGCTTAGAATCAATCATTTTACTTCACTGTTATTATCATAAATTTTTATATTTGTTATCAAGAAAATTTTTGGGCTCTTTCTGTAACTGTCCTTAAGGTTTTGTATTGCTTACAGAATATGGAAATGAAAAGGAGGCTGACTACCCCGTAAAGTTTTATAAACACGTTGCAAATACCCTGTTGTTATGCATAAAAATTTTAGCAAATCGCTGTTAATTTGGCTTTTAGTGTTTATGGCACTAATTATAACTCAACAGAAGGCCCGGGCTCAGCATTCAGAGATTGGAATTAAAGTAGTACTTAGTGGTGCTTTAATGTTTGGTCCTTACTATGCCTACCGGTTTGATGAGCATAACTCTATTGACGTCAGTGTTTTTGCTGCTTTAGAAGATCAATTAGTAGTACCATTTGCACTGAATGCCGGATACAATGCTTTCTTTTTCCATAGTAAATTCCGACCTCAACTCGGGCTGCAATATTCCTATCTTATTTCGCCCAGAAGGCATAAATCTGCAACTGATCCCAATGGTATTTCAATTCTTTCGCTGGTGCCTGGTGGCCAGTATCAATGGGATAATATGAACCAAAACATTCAGAGCAGGGTATGGCTTGCATATTTTCTTGATAAACCACAAAAGGAAAAGAAATTAAAGATTATGCCTATCGGATTGGATTTTTCGTATGGGTACAAATTTCATTGAAATAGCCAGTAATTAAACGATTCAATAGCCGGCAATTTGCTGATACACTAATAAGTAGAACGAACATCATACTCCAGTTAACTATTGTTTGAAAATTGCATTTTAAAACTGCCGGCCTGATTTTATCTGTAAACTAATAGTCAGTCCTTCAGGTATTCAATACTCCGCTAAATTTTTATTTGTACTATAA
>Ga0209066_10004738_pt1 | contig 14635 bp, 11 predicted proteins | sample All_14_2_FD_187198 | JGI IMG/M metagenome (GOLD analysis project Ga0209066, IMG submission 187198) | Freshwater microbial communities in response to fracking from Pennsylvania, USA - Allegheny Zone_MetaG_DW_15 (SPAdes) (version 2) ...
ACATCCTGAAGAAAAACAAAAAAGGTTTCTTCCTGATGGTGGAAGGTGGGCGTATTGACCACGCGCACCATGCTGGTAATGCCTATCGTGCGCTGACCGATACTATCGCCATGGATGATGCCGTCAAGAAGGCTTTGGAGAAAACTGATCTGGAAGATACGTTGGTTATCGTAACTGCCGATCACAGCCATGTGTTTACCATTGCGGGCTACCCAAAACGGGCTAACCCGATTCTGGGAACGGTGGTTAATCCAGGTCAAACCACACCAGCGCTTGCGGCGGACGGTATGCCTTACACCACGGTGTCATATGCGAACGGTAACGGCTATCACTTTTTGCCAGTGGGCGGCGATACCTCATACAGCCAACCCATTCAGGCAGGGCGCGTAGTTAATCTGGCAACGGTGGATACCGAAGATCAGGGCTTTCACCAGGAAGCACTCGTGCCTTTGTCTTCAGAAACTCACGCGGGTGAAGATGTAGGCGTTTTTGCGGGTGGTCCTAAAGCACATCTGTTGCATGGTGTGCAGGAACAGAACTACATTTTCCATGTGATGAAAGATGCCTTGGGCCTTTAATTGCGCTTTAGCCATTTTGGCAATGTATTGTCATAAAGGGGAGGCCGGATGGTCTCTCCTTTTGATTCTGGAGAATGTATTTATGACATCCAAATCTATTTTTAAAGTCACGCTGTGGTTTGCTTTATCTTCAATGATGCTATCGAATTCAGCGAGTGCTGCACCTCAGACTGCTGTGCCTCAATATGCCCATGTCGCTGCGCGTTATTCGACCACGAGCTGCACAATGCCATGCGAAAAACCACAAGCCAGCGACTGGTATTTTTGGCGTGATGAAAATCGTGTGGAAATACGAAATGCCACCCAGGACGTAGGTGAAATCTGGCGGCGTGAAAATAAAACCCGGCTTAGCTTTGTGTATGTCGAACCAGCACATAAACGCGGTATTGAGTACAACGATACTGACCTGCGCATGATTAACCACAAACGATCCTGGGATCGTCTTGCCAGCATCGTCTCGCTAGAAGAAATAGCAAAATTGAGTTCGGTGGGTGAAACAGAAATTCTCGGTTACAAGGCACAACGTTACAGCGGGAAAATTGATACACGCACCGTTGAAGTCGTGTGGATACCGGATCTTCAGCTTACTGCAAAAGTCGTGAATGTTTATCCGGATCGGCAAGTGACAACCGAACTCAAATCATTTCTGACGAAACAGGATGATGCAGTTGCAACGTCTGACGATCAATTATCCAGCTACACGCTGGTTGATTTTGCCGATCTGGGCGATATGGAAACCAAGGAATCCATGACGTGGCTGAAAAAGGCCACGATGGCGCCGGGGCATGATGTGCACGAGCACTAATAAAAAATGGTGGTGGGAAGCCCGTATTCGGTACAAGGGTTTATGTTGATACAGGTAGTCATTATCGCCGTCTCATCAGCGCCGACTTTTCAGTGATGCACCATCGGTTACATCCTGTGTATGTCTCGCTGGCTTCCGGGCGAGTGATTCACGTGTTAATACGCTTGTCATCTAGTGAGCCGATAGTTCCACAAGGCAACTTTGTGCCTCGCTCTCTCAAGAATGATGGGCGAGGCAGGGCAGTAAATGGCAAAGTTAACTAACGGTTAGATGCCTTTTTTCGAGGCTTATTCTCTTATTTTGTATGGCATTGCAACGATCCTCGACTGGCGTTCCCTATTGGCCGGACGCCTCCGCACCAACTGAACCGCCACCATCCGATACCCGGCGCAGCATGCTGCGCCGGGCGGTATTTTTTCTGTTGCTGTTTGCGCTTATGCAAACTTTGTATGGCGCAATGCGCGGTACCTGGCTCGAGCGCTTGGTTATCGACCAAATGACGGTGCAAACAGCCGCCCGGCTGATCGACATTGTGAGCCCGGCAGTTAGTGTCAAGGCAGTTGGCTCCCGCCTGCGCGCCCCGGGTGGTGGTATCAATGTGCTCAACGGCTGTGAAGGTACTGACGTGATGTTCCTGATGGCGTGCGCCATGCTTGTCGTGCCGCTTGCCTGGCGTCATCGCTTGATAGGGTTGGTCATTGGCGGTTTTATGGTCTTCGTGTTGAACCAGATTCGCATACTCGCTTTGTTTTATGCTTTTCGTAGTGATAAGGCGTTGTTCGACCTGCTACATGGGGTCATCGCCCCTGTGCTGCTTATCATGGTAATCGCCGCTTTTTTTGCCTTTTGGATGGATCGATACGCAGCGACTGCATCTCACCTGCCTAACGCATGACAGTGTCTGGTTCATCCTCCCTCAGCAAAAGCGCCTCACCCACGGGTATTTTCGTACGCTTGGTGCTGGCATCCAGTGTGCTTTTGCCACTGGCTGTGCTTTATAACGAAGCGCTAATCGAGGCGTGGCTACCCGCCTATCGGCTCGTCTTCGCGGGGGTGGCTAACGATTTTCAACTGCTGAAGCTGGTGCTGGATTACGAGGGTGCGGATCGGGTGTTACGCGCCACAGTTACCTGGAAACATATTGTGGTGCTGGGTGAACACGTTATCAGCCCTGACCCGCGCGGTATCGCGAATGCCTCCACGCTCATCGCGCATGCCTTACAAGCCCCCCTGTTGGCGCTGATCGCGATATTTTCCTGGCCGGCAAATCGACTCCATGAGTTCGTCTGGCGAACAATATGCCTTACGCCGATGCTGGGCCTATTGATACTTGCAGACATGCCTTGTGTTTTGGCCGCAGAACTCTGGCAGATCGCCATTGATGGCTTAGCGCCAGGGACATTATCTCCATTGATAGTCTGGAAGGACTTTCTCCAGGGGGGAGGGCGTTATGCCTTGGGGCTGGCAGCAGCTATGGCGGCGGTGCACTGGGCTCGGCGATAAGTGGCAGCCTATTTTCCTCTGTAGCTCCAGATGGATAACCGGTATCGCTTGAGCAAAAATCACGCACCTGCAAAACAGGCTTGAAGAAATACCGTCACATAGTGGGCATGGACTATCTAAATATCATTTGCATATAACAATGTTGTCATGCTGATTTGCTAGCCTTGACCATTCGCAAAAGCACAGATTTCCCCCCTTGCCTGAATACCGAGTCGCCATGCGCTACTGTCCTTTAAGTTTCCGCCAACTGTTGTCATTGATTCTGCTAGCCGCAACACTGCTATTGCCGACCATGGCGAAAGCTGCCTCATGCAGCTACACCAATTTCAGCATCGGAACCGAGTACGTGGCAGTTGAAGCAAACACGACGACCGGAGAGTATCGGTATGTCGCTTCACCGATTCTCTGTAATGGCAGCGGCACGATTGGGTACGACCCAGGCACGGGCTTTGGTGATGGCTACGACATGGGCTGGAGAGTTCCTGCCGACTTTTTGGCGAGTGTGAGAGCCGGTGCTGGCAGCAATTACCGAATTTTTGCTTCGGGCTGCAATACGCATATTTTGCTGGTCAATAAATACGGCCCCTCCAACAAGACGATTGACGGCATTTCCATGGCCGCCTATCCGATCCGCTCGGCGCCTTACATTGGCATCTATCCCAAGCCCGTTTATCAAAAGCTTGGCATCAATTTCGCCATGGCCCAGGATCCGGCCACCAATGCCTGCCTGTTGCGTACTGACAGCGGGCAAAATGCCGGCCCCGGCAAAGGCGCGGTGAGCTGCAATGGCACCAATCCGATCAACCCTGCCTGGCGCGGCAATAAATTTCAGCCCGAGCGTGATTATTTGAGCGGCGGCATGGAGACGCTGGGCTACACGCGCTACTACAACAGCCGTGCGGCACGTGTGGCGGGCTTGTCGCCGATTGCCTCCGACAGCGCGGTAGCCGGTGTCTGGACGCATAGCTACCGGCGGTCGGTTCAGCTATTTGTTGCACCGGACACAACCGGCATCAATACAGTTCAATCCGCCGCCGTCTCACGCCCGGATGGATCAATCATCGTCTTCCGGCCTTCCGGCGCGAACTGGGTGGCAGCACAATCGCACACCACCGAAAAGCTCGCGCGCCTGGCCACTAATGGCTGGTTATTCGTCAATAACGACGATGAAACCGAAACCTTTGATCCCGCAGGCAAGCTGGTCGGCATTACCCGCCGCGACGGATTGGCCAACACGCTCAGCTATGACATCAATGGGCGCTTGCAGCAGGTTGCCGATCCCTTCGGCCGCACCCTCGCATTGACCTACGATGGCAGCGGCCGCTTGGCGACCCTGACCGGCCCCGATAGTGCGCTGACCCAATATGGCTACACCGGCAACAACCTGACCGCAGTGACTTACCCCGGCGGTCTGGTAAAAAACTATCTCTACGAGAACGCCAGCTATCCCGCCGCGCTCACCGGCATTCAGGATGAAGAGACCCAGCGTTACGCGACTTACACTTACGACACACAAGGCCGGGCGTATATCAGCGAGCATGGCAGCACTGGCAGTGGCATCGACCGGCACGCCATTACTTATAACGCCAATGGCAGCGCCACGATTACCGATCCGCTCGGATCGGCGCGCACCTACACCTATCAAGACCAGTTTGAAACCGCCAAGCTGGCGGGTTCCACCCAGCCCGCCGGTTCTGGCTGTGCCGCAGCCGCCCAGGCCATCAGCTATTCATCCAGCGGTTTTGTCCAGACCCGCACCGACTTCAACGGCAACCAAACGCAATACACCCACAACGCACGAGGCCTCGAAACCCAACGCATCGAAGCCAGCGGCACGCCCTTGGCCCGCACCATCAGCACCAACTGGCACGCCTACTGGCGATTACCCGTCAAGAGCGCCGAACCCAAGAAACTCACCACCTATGTTTATAACGGTGACACCTACAACAGCAGCGTTGTCACCTGCGCGCCCACTACGGCCACCGTGCCCACCGCCACCGGCACGCAACCCATCGGCGTCCTCTGCCAGAAAATAGAACAAGCCACCACCGACCCCACCGGCAGTCAAGGTTTCAGCGCCACGCCCACCGGCACAGCGCGCATCCACACCTACACCTACACCAACTACGGCCAAGTCCTGACCATGGACGGCCCACGTACCGATCTGGCCGATATCACCACCATCACCTATTACCCCACCACCGACCCCAGCCCAAGCAAACGCGGCAACCCCGCCACCCACACCAACGCCCTTGGCCATCAGACGCAAATCACCGCCTATGACGCCAACAGCCGCCCTCTGACGCTCATCGACCCCAACGGCACCACGCTCGCCTTCACCTACACCCCGCGCGGCTGGCTGCAAACGAGCAGCATCGGTGGCCAGACCACCACCTACCTTTACGACAACATCGGCCAGCTCGACTCTGTCACCCGTCCCGACGGCAGCAAGACCAGCTACACCTACGACCCCGCCCACCGCCTGATCGCGATTACCGACCTCAAAGGCAACAGTGTCAACTTCACCCTGGACGCCCTGGGCAACATCACCAGCACCCAATGGCTCAACCCCGACAGCTCCTCCGCCAAAACCCAGGCTGGCACCTACGACGCCCTTGGCCGCCTGCAAGCCGCCATAGCCACCCGCAACGCCATCAACTACACCACCGGCTATGGCTATGACGCCAACGGCAACCCCAAGACCACCACCGACCCCAAGAACCAAACCACCAGCACCCAATATGACGCCCTGAACCGGCCCACCCGGATCACCGACGCCCTCACGGGCCTGACCACCCTGGCCTATGACGCCCGAGACCAGCTCACCCAATTCAACGCCCCCAACAACGCCCAGACCCACTTCACCGTCGACGGCCTGGGCAACGTCAGCAACGAAACCTCGGCCGACCGCGGCAACCTCGCCGCCACCCATGACGCCGTCGGCAACCTGCTCACGCTGAGTGACGCCCGAGGCGTGATCGAGACCCACACTTACGACGCCTTGAACCGTCCCCTGACCATTACCTACCCCGCAACCGGCGAGAACCTCGCCACCACCTGGGACAGCGCCCCCGGCTGCGCCCACGGCATCGGCCGCCCGTGCCGCATCACCGACAACGGCGGCAGCACCCTGTTCAGCTACGACGCACGCGGCAACCGCGTCAGCGAAACCCGCAGCGAAGGCAGCCTCACCCTGCCGGCCACCCAATACACCTGGGACAGCGCCGACCGGCTCAGCACCGAGATTACCCCCACCGGCAAACTGCTGGTCACGCAACGCGACACCGACGGCCGCATCCAGCAACTCAGTACCGCCGTGGGGGCGACGCCGCAAGTCAATCTGGTCAGCAATGTACTGACCGATGCCGCCGGCAACACCAAAGCGCAAAGCTTCGGCAACGGCGTGACCGAAGCCCGCAGCTATGCCGAGGACGGCCTCGCCCTGAATGCGGCGGTGACCGAACCAGCGGGCGGAGGCGGCGAGATCGGCGGCGATGGCGACGTGCCGACCCTGCCGGAATGGGGAATGATCATTCTCGGGGCGCTGCTGCTGGGCATCGGCTACCGCAAGCAGGGTGGCGGCGGTGCCGGCGGGCCCGCTCGTCTGGCCGGCGTGCTCGCCGTCCTGTTCCTGCTGCCATTGCTTGCCACAGCGCCGGCGGCGCTGGCCAACGAAACTCTGAGCTACGACGCCAACGGCAACGTGCAGACGCGCACCCTGTCGGGCGGCACCACCACCTACGGCTACGACGCCCTGAACCGGATCAACAGCGAAGCCGGGCCGGCGAAGACCCAATCCCTGACCTACGACCCCAACGACAACCGTCTGAGCGACGGCGCCGGCAGCAAGACCTACAGCCCGAACAGCGACCGCATCGTGACCGAGAACGGCCAGACGTTCACGCTGGACGCCACCGGCAACATCACCCAAGCCCGCGGCCTCACCTTCGTCTGGAATCAGCGGGCAGGGCAGCTCAAGACGGTGAGCCAGGGCGCGACGCTGCTGGCGACCTACTTCTACGACTACCAGGGACGCCGCACCCGCAAGGTCACCACCGCATCCGCCCCGCAAGGCGCCGGCACCGTCATCTACACCTACGACCTGTATGACCGGCTCAAAAGCGAACTGGACGGCGCAGGGAACCCGCTGAGAACTTACGTCTGGCGGGACGACGTGCCGGTGTCCATCATTCTGCATGGCACTGCCGAGACGGCGCTGTACCTGGAAGTCGATCACCTCAACACGCCGATCGCGGCGCGGGACCAGAGTGGCAAAGTGGTGTGGAAGTGGGAGAGCGATGCCTTCGGGACAACGCTGCCGAATGAAGACCCGGACGGGGATACCCAGACGGTGACGATCAACCTGAGATTTCCCGGCCAATACTTTGACAAGGAATCGGGACTGCATTACAACTGGAAGCGGTATTATGATCCGAGGCTTGGGCGGTATATGAGTCCGGATCCGATTGGACTGGCGGGGGGCGCGAATTTGTATGGGTATGTTGGGGGGAATCCGCTGAGCAGGGTTGATCCGCTGGGATTGTCTGACGTGACGTTTGACCGTAGTGCTGGAACGATCACGATCTACGACAACCAAGGCAACCAAGTTGGCCAGTATCCCGCTGGGAACAATACGACATCCACCAGTAATGGTGCTTGGCCGGATGGGACATACGACTATTCACACTATGTCCCACATCCCGAAAGCGGTGCTACAGGCCCATATGGATCCAATGGCAATTTTGTGTTCGACGTTCCCGGACGAACTGGGATGGGCATTCACTCTGGCCGTAAAGGGCCTCAATCGAAAACGCTGGGTTGCGTTCGCACGACTGATGCTGCGACGGACTTCCTAAAGGGGCTTAATCAAACCGATTTACTCAAAACGATTACGGTGAAGTGATGACAAAAAAGCCGAGTGGAGGCTGGTCTATTCGCGCGATGGCGTTGTGTCTGGTCGCAGTGCCGTTGTCTTTCAATGCTTTGGCAGATGGTCGCATTTGCACCAAGCAAGAGGCGCGGGCTGCGGAAGCGGTGGCCGCGACAGCCCTAACATTGGAGCAGTTGCATCGGCAATTTGAGCGCTATTCGCACTGCGATGATGGAGCGATAGCCGAGGGGTTTAGCGAGGCCGTTACTTGGTTGCTGGCCGAACGGTGGCAAGATGTTCTGCGCTCCTACAAGATGCTGAAACATGATTCAGCTTTCCGCGTGTTCGTCATCCGGCATATTGACGAGACCGTACCGACCGAGCGTTTGAATCAAATTACTGAAAATGCGAGCAACAGGTGCTCAGGGAGTATGAAAGATTTTTGTCGCGATATTGAAATGGCGGCAAAGAAAGCTGCGAACGCGGAGTCTGATACACCATCACGTGATAAGGTTCCAGGCTCGAATTGAATTCGTATACCCGTTAAACTCGGCGCTGCCGACACGGCGAGAGTGTGCAAGGCGAAGTAAAAAACCTACCCCAAGGCCGGCGGAGCAGAAAGATCACCACCGCATCCGCCCCGCAAGGCGCCGGCACCGTCATCTACACCTACGACCTGTACGACCGGCTCAAAGGCGAACTGGACGGCGCAGGCAATCCGCAGCGCACCTATGTATGGCGTGATGAGGTCCCAGTGAGTATCATTGTGCACCGCACGCCGGAAGCGGCGTGGTATCTGGAGGTGGAACACTTGAACACACCACTCGCCGCAAGAGACCCGACCGGCAAGATCATCTGGCGCTGGGAAGCGGACGCCTTTGGCAGCACACAACCGAATGAAGACCCGGACGGGGATACCCAGACAACCACGATCAACCTGCGATACCCCGGGCAGTACTACGACAAGGAATCGGGACTGCATTACAACCACCGGCGGTACTATGACCCGAAGCTGGGACGGTATCTGAGTCCGGATCCGATTGGCTTGGCGGGGGGCGCGAATTTGTATGGGTATGTTGGGGGGAATCCGATTAGCTTCACTGATCCTGATGGACTCGAACCTGGTGGGCTTGGTTCGTCGCCTAGACCAGGATTCACGCCGGCACCGACGCCGTTCGATGTATTTGTTCCGGGTACTCCCGCGAATAATGCATTCGTCAAGAGTACAACGAGGGCAATCAACGCAATTGCCCAGATGTGCAGCAACGATGACAGCAAAGAGGATTGTCTCAATAAGTGCTATGCCACGTATACAGCACAGATAGCGGTATGCAAGCAAACAACGCGCACCCCGAACGCGCGCAGACAGTGTTACTCGAACGCTGCGGACTTGCTAGGTCAGTGCCAAAAGAACTGCAAGTAAGCTTGGAGTCTCTTATGCAATCTCAATTTGAACTGATGCTTGAGCGAGTTTTTTTGCTTATTAACGATGAAACCGGTGAGAGCAGGCGATTCGTAATAAAGATGGGACGGCCTTATTGGACAGAGCCAGAGGTGGAAGCGGCGTGCCCCATAATCATTGAAGGGCTGCTTGATAGGCAGCAAGAAATCTTCGGCATTGATCCACTGGATGCTATTGAGATGGCCATCAAGTTTCTTAATTCGTTTCTCTCAGAGCGCCCTGCGACAGAGAAGGTATGTTGGTCAACTGGTGATCCATATTTTGATAACGAACAAGGTTAAAGCGATGCGTGATAAGGTTCCAGGCTCGAATTGAATTTGCATACCCGCTAAAAGTCGGCGCTGACGACACGGCGATCGTCTGCTGGGTGAAGTAACCCCCCCCGCAGCGAAGGCAGCCTCACCCTGCCGGCCACCCAATCTATGCCTGTATTCGCCGCTGCATGAACGCTGTTGGCTGCGGTTTCTAAGGAGATAAAGATGGATCGTGCTGTTGCAGAGAAGGTTCACACGCTAGTGAAAGACATGTTCGCGCGAGCTAATGATGTGCTCTACATCACCAATAATTCGGGTGACGCCGAACTTCGGAAAAAGACACAACGGGCTATTGGAGTAGTAATCGCCGAACTAGGTTTAGAAATTCTTGAGCCGATCTATAAACAGTTCCCCGATCTCCCGCCGCCTGGAGTGGAATAGCAACGATTTGGCAACGATTCGGGGGCGGTTTCGCAATAACCTCCATCACAGCATGACCGCCGTCCCGCCAGCACCGACTCTTGCCCCCATTGTTGTTACAGACTCACGCGCCGCCACTGGCGTGACTGGTCGCGTAGCCGGCCTGCTCGTGCTGCCGCTGCTCGGTGCATCGCCCGCCGCGCTCGCCGACGAAGCCCTCACCTATGACCCCAACGGCAACATCCAGACAAGAACCCTGCCCGGTGGCGCCACCACCTACGGCTACGACGCCCTCGACCGGCTCACCAGCGAAACCGGCCCCGCCAAAACCCAGATCCTCACCTACGACCCCAACGCCAATCGTCTCAGCGACAGCACAGGCAGCAAAACCTACACCACAAATACCAACCGCCTCCTTACCGAAAACGGCCAGAGCATCACCCTGGACGCCACCGGCAACATCACCCAAGCCCGCGGCCTCACCTTCGTCTGGAATCAGCGGGCAGGGCAGCTCAAGACCGTCAGCCAAGGCAGCACCTTACTCGCCACCTACTTCTACGACTACCACGGCCGGCGGAGCAGAAAGATCACCACCGCATCCGCCCCGCAAGGCGCCGGCACCGTCATCTACACCTACGACCTGTACGACCGGCTCAAAGGCGAACTGGACGGCGCAGGCAATCCGCAGCGCACCTATGTATGGCGTGATGAGGTCCCAGTGAGTATCATTGTGCACCGCACGCCGGAAGCGGCGTGGTATCTGGAGGTGGAACACTTGAACACACCACTCGCCGCAAGAGACCCGGCAGGAACTGTGGTGTGGATGCTTTCCGCTCTGTTTATGGAGTGTCGGATTGTTGTGTGGCCTCGATTCTGTTTCTGCCTAGATTGGTCAGTAACAATGCCAACACGCCTGAAAGCAATAGTAGAGACGAATCAGGCTCCGGCACAAGCGCTTCTATGTGGTAAGTATAGGGGGCATCTGCATAACTAAATTCAGGTTGATAAGGGGGCGTAAGGCCGCCCAAGGTCTCTAACAGCCCAGTTTGAATTGAATTGAATGCGCCATCAAGTATCAAGTTGTCGCCCGTCAAGAAACCTGTGATTGACATAAAAGGATCTTCCCAGCACCAAGAAAAAAATGGGCAACGTTCCCTTTGCAGTAAACCGGACGATGGGTCTAATGACAAGATCGAAGGAATGCTGAATCCGAGTAGATCGGGAGCGGATGAAATAACGCCGAGAGAATCGATATTCAACAACCAATTGGACAAGGGGGAATTTGATTGCGATAGCTTTAATTTTCCGCTGATATCGAACTGCTTATTCTGGGAAGTGAGCGTCCATTGGTATCCCCCTAATTCATTGCCATCTGGTTTGATAAACCACCATGGCTCACCCTGCTCCCAAGTTGGAACAGGAACTGAAATATAGCTGCGGGCTGGGTCAATTGTGAAAATTGTGGCGGAGGATATGCTTGGAGCAAGTCCCAAGAAGGTCAGTACATATATTAATGCTATTTTCATAAGCATTCTGGAGGGAATGGATTTGATGGTTTGATCGGCCGGAAATTGCAAATTTTGGTTGCGAAATCTATTAATGGAAAAGATATGCATTTCTCATTACGCTATTTGCATCGACAAAATGGCGCGAGTTAGGTCGTTTGGGCTATGGCAATCGGAATACCTGGGGTTTTTCTGTTAACCTATTTATGAGTTTTTTGCAAAACTCTACCCTCAAGCCTGATTTATTTTGCTGGGAATTGGCTGTGCTTGATGACCGCTACGGGATAGTGCAGCTTGGGTTGATGTGCCGCTTGTGTTACTAGGAGAACTCTGGGCGATTTTAGTAGATCGCTTCGCCCCAGCGAACTTTTCGCCGTTGATCGCATGGAAGAATTTTTTTCAGAACGAAGGGCGTTTGGCGCTGGCATTCGCGATTGGCATCATCGTTATCGGTCTAGCGCATCCTGGACGGCTAAACGGACTACGGAAACGATAGCTGCTCTTAAAGCAGGCGTTACATAGGGCGAGTACGCTCACGCTAATTCCTCCAGATTCCCGCAGCAGGGCTCGGCATGACATCTTCTACTTCACCCGCTTGGGTGGCGCGACTTCCCGCATTTTCGCTATTGGTGGCATTGCTCTGGGCCAGCATGGCCTCCGGTGCGGATATTCCGGCTGCATCGCTGCAAAAGCTGCTGGCAGGAGAGGCGGTAGACCTGATTGTCGAATATGACGCCGCAGCGGTCGAGGCCGAGGCTGCGGTACGGCGGCTACGCACGCCACGGCGCATCGATGATGCTGCAACGCTCGCCTTTCGTGCCGAAAGTTATCAGGCGCTCAGGCGCCAGGTGGATGCAGCGGTGGATCCGGCCAAAGTCGTTCAAATCAAGGACTACAAATATCTGCCCATGGCGCTCAGGCGCTTTCGCTCGGCTGCTGCGGCGCAGGCCTATGCGGCCTTGCCGGGGGTGAAGGCGATGTTCGAGAACGAGCAGTTGCATCTGGTTCTCGCGCAGAGCCTGCCGCTGCTCGGCCAGCCGACAGTGGCGGGTGCGGGGGAGACGGGATCGGGCGCCACGGTGGCGGTGATCGACAACGGCATCAACTACACGCGCCCGGAATTTGGCAGCTGCACGGCACCGGGCGTGCCGGCCAGTTGCCAGGTCGTGGCGTCGGTCGAACTGGGCACGGGGAGTAGCGATAACAACCACGGCACCAACGTATCGGCTATCGTTCTCGGCGTGGCGCCGGGGGCGCGCATCGCGATGCTGAACGCCTTCTCGGGAACCTCGGCCTATTTTTCGGACGTCATCGATGGCATTAACTGGGCTATCGCGAACCAGGCTGCCTATAACATCGTGGCGATCAACATGAGTCTTGGGGATGGCAAAAAATACACGGCGTCCTGCAGCAACGGCAATGCTTTTTCGACGCCTGTGACCAATGCACGGAATGTCGGCATTACGGTTGTTGCTGCATCGGGGAATGAAGGCTTTACGGATGGGATCGCCAAGCCGGCCTGCACTCCGGGGGTTGTTTCGGTTGGCGCGGTTTATGACGCCAATGTTGGCGGCTTGAATTGGGGCTTGTGCACGGATTCGACCACGATGGCGGACAATGTAGCTTGCTTCTCAAACAGCGCCAGCTTTCTCACCTTGCTGGCGCCAGGCGCGTTAATCGTGGCAGGTGGCTTCACTATGGGCGGTACCTCGCAGGCGTCGCCGCACGTGGCCGGTGCGGTCGCGGTGTTGCGCGCGACATTTCCCGATGAAACGCTGAATCAGACGCTGATGCGCTTCACCAGCAAGGGGAAACCGGTCACTGATCCGCGCAACGGTATCGTCTTCCCGCGTCTGAACCTGCTCGATTCGGCACGGCCAGCTAATGATGCTTTCTCCAGTCCGTTTCTGCTGTCCGGATCATCCGGCAGAGCTACTGGCGTGAGCCTTCTTGCTACCAAGGAAAACGGAGAGCCCGACCACGCGGATAATGTTGGCGGCCATTCAGTGTGGTGGCGCTGGACGGCGCCGGCGGCCGGGCAGGTCAGCCTCGATACGCACAACAGCGGTTTCGATACGCTATTGGCAGTCTATGTTGGCAACAGCGTTGGCGCGTTGCAAAAGGTGGCCGCCAACGACAACGATAATGGAGCGGCGGACGGTACCAGCAGTACGTTGTTTCAGGTGACAGCAGGAACGGAGTACCGTATGGCCCTGGATGGTGCCAACGACGCGGCCGGATCCCCGGTGATCAATTGGAGCCTTAACACGGCGGCGAAGGCGAATCTTGCCTTGGGCATTACCGGATCTTCCTCGGGGCCGGGCGCTTCGATCCATACCATCACTGTGAGCAACGCCGGACCTCAGGCAGCGACCGGTGTCAGTGTCACGATCAGCCTGCCGTCCGGTGCAAGCTATTTGTCCGGGTCGGCTGGATGTCTTCTCGAAGGCACGGTTGTTATCTGTACCGTCGGCACCCTGGCCAGCGGTGCCAACGCAGTGTTGTCGGTAAATTTAAGCTGGAGCACGGGCGGTACGACGGCTTCGATCTCTGCCAGCGTCACTTCGGAGCTGCCCGATCCGATGGCAACCGATAACACGCAGGTTTCCGAGATTGCGCTGAGCAGCGTCGATGGCGATGTGCCTACGCTCCCCGAATGGGGAATGATCGTGCTGCTGATCCTGCTCGGAAGTCTGTCTCTGCTCGGCCCGGTGCGTGGCGCCCGGCGGTGATGAGGCATATTTATATAAGAAAAGTTCCCTTAAGGCTTAAGATGCTTTTTGCCGTGTAGAAGCAGTTGTTAATCTCACAAGCAATATGACAATCATCGCTGCGGCGACATCCGTTAGAAGATCCATAACATCTGACTGTCTTCCAGGCAGGATTGCCTGATAGGCTTCATCCGCAATGCCGATCGAACAGGTGAGCAATAGTGCGAGAAAAAGGCGAGAATGGCCCAATCCGATGGCAAGAAGAAAAGCAATAGTGCCGTAGAAGGCGAAGTGTCCCAGCTTGTCCCAAGGCGGTACAAGCATACCGCCGGTGGATGGCGCGGAGATAAACAAGGAAATAATCAGTAACGCTGCTGTAATCATGCTTATTAAGCGGCTTCGGCCTGCCAGATTAATATGCATGCCGGTCACGTACTACGATAAGAATAGTTTTCATGATGATCCATAAGTCGAGTCCTAGCGACCAGTGGCGTAGATATTCCAAGTCGTACTCAATGCGTTTTTGC
>Ga0209066_10004739_pt1 | contig 14632 bp, 10 predicted proteins | sample All_14_2_FD_187198 | JGI IMG/M metagenome (GOLD analysis project Ga0209066, IMG submission 187198) | Freshwater microbial communities in response to fracking from Pennsylvania, USA - Allegheny Zone_MetaG_DW_15 (SPAdes) (version 2) ...
ACCGTCGACGTGCCGCACGCCGGACGGATCCCCGGACTCGAGCCGGGCGCCCTCGAGACCGAGCTCGTCGATCAGCCGCTCATCACCCTCGCCGCCGACGGGCAGACCGCCCGCGGGCGATGGCTCAGCATGACCTTCTCGGGCGACGGCCGGGGCGGCACGCGCATCGAGGGCGGCATCCTCGAGAACCGCTACGTGCGACACCAGGGCGGATGGCGCATCGCCGAACGCGGCTACCACCGGCAGTTCGAGGGCGACCACGCGCGCGGGTGGACCAACGTCGACGGCACCGACCTGCCCATCGTGCCCTTCCACTTCACGGTCGACGAGACCGGCGTCCCGGTGCCGCCGCCGGCCGGCCCCGCGCCGCCGAGCGACGCGACCCTCGACGACCTCGAGCGGCGCATCGGCGATCTCGTCGACGAAGACGCGGTGCGCAACCTCGTGCACGCGTACGGCTACTACGTCGACCGCCGGATGTGGCGCGACGTCGACGACCTCTACGCCGAACCCGACCCCGCGCGCGACGCCGACCGGGGGCCCGAGGGCTTGCGCCACGGGCAACTGCACGACCATCCCCTGTTCGCCACGATCGTGCGCATCCTCCCGGGCGGGCGGGAGGCGGTCGCGCGGAGCATCGAGGTCGCGATGCTCGGCGACGCGACGAACGGCACCGCCGCGTGGGAGTTCGGCGTGCTGCGGGTGCGGGCCGTGAAGCGCGACGGGCTCTGGCGGATCCGCCAGGTGCACCGGCATCCGCTGCTGCGCGCGGACTACGCGCTCGGATGGGGGTTCGGAGGCGAGCTGCCGGCGGTGACCGACCTTCCGCCGTTCCTCGACGACGAGCCGGCGGGCGACCTCGACCCGGGCGAGCCGGAGGCGCCGGTCGGCGACCCCGCCGACCGCATCGCCGTCGCCCGACGGCGGCTCGTGCGCGCCCAGGCCTACGACGGAGTCGAGAACGTGTCGGCGGCCTACGGCTTCTACCTCGACGACTTCCAGTGGCCGCAGCTCGGCGCCCTCTTCGCGGCGAACGGCAACAAGCAGTCGCCGTTCGCCGGGTACTACCTCGGCCAGGAGCGCATCATCGGCTCGGTGACCGCGAACTGGGGCGCGCCGCCGGCGACGCGGCCGGGCATCTCGTACCACTGGCGCACGCAGCCGGTCGTGCACGTGTCGGCCGACGGCCGCTCGGCCCACCTGCGCACGAGGCTGTTCCAGCCCCGCACCTCGAGAGAGCCGAGCCGCGCGGGGGACTTCTATGCCGCGGGGTTCCACGGCGGGATGTACCCGAACGACCAGGCCGTGCTCGAAGACGGCGTGTGGCGGCTGTGGAGCCTCACGATCGACGAGCCGTACTTCACCTCGACGGACTGGGCCGGCGGCTGGGCGTCCGTCGTGCCGACGGGCGTGCCTCCGCGCCCGAGCCCGCTGCTCGAGAAGTACCCGCCCGACATCCCGATGACGGCGCTCGGCCGGCGCGAGGAGCACTTCCGCGGCGGGACGGGCGAGCTCGTCGAGTGGCCGGGGATCCTGCCGATGTGGTTCCACTACCGCAACCCGGTGAGCGGGCGCGAGCCCGAGCGCTTCTGGCCCGACTGCGTGCCGAGCGAGGTGCGCCCCGAGTCGCGGATGACCGCGCACGGCTACCAGATGCCGCCCAACGGGCCCGAAGTCGACGGGGTCGAGGTCACTCCGCCGGAGTGAACCGCCCGTCGCTCCACGCGAAACGCAGTTGCGGCGGGCGGCCGCTCACCGGGTTCGCGTAGTGGAAGCCGAGCGGGGCGACCTCGGGGAACGGCGCGAACGGCAGCCCGCGCAACGGGGCATCGGGCGCCGGCTCGAACGCCGCGATCGCCTCGTCACTGGGAGCGAACTTGCGGGCGAGACCCGGCGTGACGCTCGCCCAGCCGCCCGCGAAGTCGGCAACGACGAGGTACTCCAGATCCATCCCGTGGATGCGCCAGACGCCGTCCTCGAGCACCACCTGCTCCTCGTACATCCCGGTCACCATGCTCGGGGGGATCTCCCAGCCGCTGTTGACCTGGAACATCTTGAGCCGGATCTGCGCGCGCATCCCGTCGGCGGAGACCGTCACGACCGGCTCGGTCTTCTGGTGCAGCGGCAGGAACGCCGGGTTGCGGGTCTTGCGCCCGTAGCGCGCGACGAGGGAGTCGCGGATGCGTTCGCGGCCGAGGTACGTGCCGACGAACGAGAGCTCCTTCCAGCCGTCCCGCGCGAAGAGTTCGGCCGTCTCGTCCCAGTGCGCCTCGTCGAGGAAGTAGCCGTAGGCGCTCGCGACGTTCTCCGCGCCGTCGAACGCGCGCGCGATCGCGAGCAGCCGCGTCGCCTCGGCGAGATCGTCGTCGATCGGGTCGGGAGGGAGCGCGGGGTCCCGCACCGGGTGCGGGAAGGCGATGGGGGGTCCGGAGTGCTCGGGGAAGGCCGTCGTGTTCGGCGGCAGTTCGGGGAGATCGCGATCCCACCCGATTGCGTGGTCGGCGAGCAGGCGGGGCGAGATCCGCAGCCGTTCGATGCGCCATCCGGTGCCGACGCGCGCGATCCGGAACTCCGCGATGCGGATGCCCCAGTGCCCGAACTCCCCGTGGCGCGCGAGCATCTGCAACTCGACGGCGCGCACGTCGGCGTGGGAGCCGTCAGCGGCGAGCGTCACGATCGGCATGAGCTGCACGTGGTCGAATAGCTCACCGGGCCGCAGCCCGAGGGGACCGTCGATCTCGAGCGCCGAGCGGATGCCGGCCCGGCCGTGCCAGGACTGCTCGCCGATCTGCAGCACGCCGTCGTCGGCGAAGAGGTCGAGCACGTCTTCCCAGAGCTTGCGGTCGAGGTAGTGCCCGTAGGCCCCGACGAGGCTGATGACCGAACTCTCGTCGACGGCGGCGCGCGCCCGAGCGACGACGTCCGGCGTGGTCGGCTCGCCGCCGCGGGCAGCGGGCGTTCGCGCGACCGGGGTGCCCGCTCCGTCGGGCGTGAAATGGAAGGGCACGAGCGGCACGGCATCCGAGACCGTGCGCCAGCCCTCGGCGTGGTTCGCGGCGAACTGCGGGTGGTAGTTCAGCAGCGCGAGGCGCCACACCCCGTCCTCGAGCACGTACTCGTTCTCGTGGATGCCGCCCGCCCACGAGGAGCGGCGGCCGAACCGGCCGGTGAGGGCCACCTCGTGCCAGCGCCCGCGGGCCGAACGGCCGTCGGGCGCGATCGTGACGACGGGCGAGAACAGGAGCGGCACGTTGAGCCGATCGGTCGGGTAGCTCGGCTGGCCGTGCCCCATGACCGAGACCAGGGTCGCGAGGATCTCCTCGCGACCCCGGGCCTCGCGCGGAGGCAGGACGAGCCGGCCGTCGCGGGCGAACAGGTCGGCCATCGCCGCCAGATCGCCTGCCTCCGCGTAGTGCGCCCAGGCGTGCTGGAGCCGCTTCACCGCGCGCACGGCGGCGACGTCCGCGACCGCGGCGGCGAGTGACGCGAGCTCCTGCACGGCGCTAGCCGACCAACGACATCGACTGCCAGGGCATGCGCTCGGCGATCACCCGCGGGTCGTCCTGCCCGTTCCACCGACCCGTGTAGATCGTCGGGTAGGCGCCGTCGAACCACGCGACCGGGAGGTAGAAGAGCGTCTCGAGCGCGCGTTCCTGCAGTACCTCGAACGCCGCGGCGCGATCGTCCTGATCGGCGGTCGAGAGCGCCTCGGCGGCCGCGGCCTCGAGCTCGGCGTCGCAGATCCCCGACGGGTTGTAGCCCGAGGTGAGCTGCGGCAGGCAGATGTAGCGCGTCGAGATGCCCAGGCTCGGGTCGGGTCCGACGCTCGCCCGTGAGAACGCGAGGTCGAAATCGGAGGTCTGGTACAGCGTCTCGCTGTAGACCGGTCCGCCGCCCGGGAAGAGCTCCGTCTCGATGCCCACCTCGCGCAGCATCGACTGCGCCAGTTCGACGCTCGAGACGACCTCGGTGAGGGTCTGGATGTAGACGACCTTGAGCTTGAAGCGCGTGCCGTCGGCGCCGCGCGGGAAGCCGGCGTCGTCGAGGGCGGCGTTGATCGCGTCGACGTCGCGCGGGAACTCCTCGAGCAGGTCGATGTCGGGATCGACCGCCCACGCGAAGGCGTCGGGGAGGAAGCCGGTCGCCGCTTCGCCGACGCCCGACATGGCGACCTCCGCCATCTCGACGCGGTCGAGGGCCGCGAACACGGCGGCGCGCACGTCGCGACTCGCGAGGGCGGGGTTGCGCCCGTTGAAGGTCATCGTGACGACCTGCGGGTAGTCGCCGTGTTCGACGAGCTGCACGTTCGGATCATCCGCGACGCGGCCCTGCTGCGACGGGTCGAGAATCGCCTGATCGATCTCGCCGGCGAACAGCGCCTCGGTGCGCGCGTTCGGGTCGCCCATGACGGTGTAGATCGCCCGGTCGACCTGCGACTCGCCACCCCAGTACCCGGGGTTCTTGGCGAGCGTGAGCGACTCGCCGCTGACGTACGAGTCGTACCTCATCGGACCGGTGCCGATCGGGGCCTTGTTGGCCTCGTTGAGCAGGTAGTCGGTGCCCTCGTAGACGTGCTTGGGCAGCATGTACTGCGTCGCGACGGTCTCGAGGAACGGGCCGAACGGCTCGACGAGAGTGATGACGACCGTGTCGTCATCGGTCGCCTCGACCGAGGCGATGCGCTCCGCGAGCACGGCGCCGTAGGTCTGCAGCGGCACGATCTCCTCGTAGTTGAAGACCACGTCCTCCGCGGTGAACGGTTCCCCGTCGTGCCAGTTCACGCCGCCGCGCAGATCGAGCGTCAGCTCCAGCCCGTCGTCGCTCAGCTCCCAGTCCTCGGCGAGACCGGGGTTGAGCGACCCGTCCTCCGGCGACAGGAAGATGAGGGTGTCGAAGATCTGCGCGCTGAACAGGCTCGGGACGGTGCCCGCCTGCAGTTGCGCGTTGAGGGTGACGGCGAGCGGGTCGGCGTTGAGCGCGCGCACCCAGACGCGCTCCGCATCCTCGTCGCCTCCCCCGCCGCCCGTGCACGCGCTCAACGCGAGCGCTCCCACCAGGATTCCGGCGGCGACTCCGCCGCGTCGTACTCGGTTCATTCGCATGTCTCTCGTGCCTCTCTGCATGAGTGGAGCGTTGATCCCGGCTGAGCCACTCAGTCGGGGTGGTGGTCGGGGCGACCGACCCGGCGGTCAGTCGATGCGGAAGATGCTCCGTGCGATGTGGCGCACGCCACCGTTCGCCTGGATGGCATCGTCGCGACGGTTGAAGTAGTAGACGGCGCCGACCACGCCGGGCTCGACCTCGAACGCGTTCGGGTATCCCAGGTCCCACGAGCCGCCGTCGTCGCGCACGACGAGCTCCGGCCCCCAGGTGGCGCCCTCGTCGTCGCTCACGACCGCGCGGATGCCGTACGGCTTCTGCCGGTACCCGTAGACGACGACGAGGCGTCCGTCGCTCATCTCGACGAGGCTCCCGGGCGCGCCGAAGTCGTTGACGCGCGAGAGGAAGCTCCAGGTGAGTCCGCCGTCGTCACTCGCGTAGACCTCGGTCCACATGACGCCGCGCGGGTCGCGCTGACTGCGCAGGGTGCACAGGATGCGGCCGCTGCGCAGCAGGACGCCGCGCGGGTAGAACCAGCGGTGGCCGCCGAACCGGTAGGTGCTCTGCCAGTCGCCGTCGGCCGCGCCGAACGGATCCTCCTTCGGAGTGATGAAGGAGAGGAAGTGGAACTCGGTGCCGTCGTCGGTGCTGCCGTAGACGAGCGGCCGACGGGTCCAGCCGTCGGTGCTGACCGAGGTGAGGAACAGCAGGGCGCGTCCGTCGGGGCGCACGAGCGCCGAGTTGATGCCGAGGAGCGAGTCGAGCCCGTCGAGAGGAAGCTCGGCCGCGGGCGACCAGCTGTGGCCGGCATCCTTCGACACGCGCACGAAGGAGCGCCCCTCGGGCTTGCCGAAGTCGGTCGTGCTGTTGCCGAGCAGGGTATCGCCGTCGAGGTAGTCGATCGGGCCGAACGGCGACAGGTCGTCGGGCCGATCGGTGTCGCTCGCGCGGATCGACGGGTACACGTCGAACTCGGGCTCACTCCAGGTGCGCCCGCGGTCGCTCGAGCGCACGGTGACGATGCGCGTGCCGCGCCCCTTGCGTTCGCCGAGCTGGTCGTGGCTGACGTTCGCGGGGTCGCCGTAGTCGGCATCCAGGGTCATGACGCATTGCACGAGTTCGCCCGACCCGGTCTCCCAGAAGCCCATCGTGTACGGCCACGCGGTGAACTCGTCGTCGCGGCGGTAGACGACGGCGTGCTCGACGTCGGTCGCGGGGCGGGGCTTGGCGAACTGCCGGATCATCGGTCGTCTCACTTCTGCGCCGCGTAGACCGCGGCGGCGTTGTCGTGCAGGAAGGCGCGAGCCTCGTCGTCGGTGAGGAAGTCGGCCGCGGCCCGCGCCATGGCGACCTTCTCGGGGTAGGTCCAGAGCATGCTCTGGCCGTAGTCGGAGCCCCACATCACCCGATGCGGGCCAAAGCTGTCGACCATGCGGCGCACGACGTGCGCGGCACGGACGCCTTCGGCCTCGAAGCGCTCCATGTTGATCTCGGTGATCTTGAAGTGCACGTTGGGGGTGTCTTCGAAGAGGCCGATCGTCGTGTCGATCCCGAAGTGCGGGGCGCGCGGCAGCACGACCTCGCGGCCCGCCTCCTTCGCGAGCCCGACCTCGTACTGCGTCATGCCGTACGGCATCCCGCCGTGGTCGAGCAGGATCGGCAGCTCGGGGAACTGCTGGGCGATGAGCTTGATGAGCGGCAGCATGTAGGGCAGCTGGTTCATGAACAGGATGAGCGTCATCGGCGTGCCGAGTTCGGCGCACGCCTTCCAGACCTCCATCGACTGCGGAGAGCTCATCCACGCCGTGTCGAGGAACCACGGTCGCAGCCCGGCGAGCCGGAAGCCGCGCACGCCGCGATCACGCACCAGTTCACGGTAGACGTCGGGGGTCGCCGGATCCTGGGCGTCGAGGATGACGACGGGGTGCAGCCGGCCGCGGTACTTCTCGGCCGAGTCGAGGATGTACGAGTTGTCGTACCCGTAGAGGTGGCCGCGTTGCACGAGCGCGGCCTCGGCGACACCCTGTTCGTCCATGAGCGCGATGAGCGCCTCGACCGTGACCGTGTAGTCGGGCTTCTTGGGCGTCGGCAGGTCGGGCCGCAGCGCCTTCGGCTGATAGGTCGCCCAGTCATCCGAGATGAGGTGCGCGTGGGTGTCGAACAGGGGATGAGCCATTTTTCTCAAACTTTCACTTCGGGATCGCAACGCGGTCGTTCGCCCGGGCGGCGGCCGGCCACCACACCAGCCGCCACCCGGGGAACAGTCACTGCTCGGTCGTCACTCGACCGGCGTCATCTCGAGCCACGGCATGCGCGACGTCATCGGCGGCTTGACGTTCTGCCCGTCCCAGCGCGAGGTGTTGACGGTGCCGTTGGCGCCGTAGTACCACGCGAGGGTGCCGTAGAACATGAGCTCCCTGGCCCGCTCCTGCAGCTCCTGGAGCGCCTCACCGCGCACGGCCTTGTCCGACGTCGCCAGGGCGGCATCGGCGGCCGCGTCGATCTCCTCGTCGCAGACCCCGGACGGGTTGGTCGCCGTCAGGTTGTTGGGGTTGCACGTGTACCACCGGGTGATGCCGACGCTCGGGTCCGGCCCGAGCGAGGTGCGCAGGAACGCGATGTCGAAGTCACCGGCGTAGGTCTGCTCGTTGAAGATGGCGCCCGACGTGCCGAGGATCTCGGTCGCGATGCCCACTTCGGCGAGCATCGACTGCGCGAGTTCGACCGTGGCGCCGACCTCGGTGAGCGGAGTGATGTAGTTGAGGCGCAGCGTGAACCGCGTGCCGTCGGCACCGCGCGGGAAGCCGGCGTCGTCGAGCACCTCCTCGATCGCCTCGAGGTCGCGGGGGAAGTCCTCGTCGAAGTCGATGTCGGTGTTGAGCGCCCAGTCGAGCGACTCCGGGAAGAAGCCCGTCGCCGGGTCGGCGAGTCCGGAGAGCGCCGTGTCGACGATCTCCTGCCGGTCGAGTGCCGAGAAGATCGCGGCCCGCACCTCAGGATCGGCGAGGTACTGGTTGCGCGAGTTGAACATCGCCACGACGACCTGCCCGAAGAGGCCGCCCTCGAGGAGTTCGAGGTTGGGGTCGTCGAGCACCCGCTCCTGCTCGGAGGCGTTGATCGCGGCCTGGTCGATCTCGCCCGCGAAGAGCGAGACGGCGCGGGTGTTGGCATCCGGAAGCGTCGTGTAGATGAGCCGGTCGACCTCGATGTGGCCGCCCCAGTAGTCGGGGTTCACGACCATCGTGACCTGCTCGCCCGACGAGTACGACTCGAACATGAACGGGCCCGTGCCGATCGGCTCGTTGTTGGCCGGGTTGGTGAGGTAGTCGGTGCCCTCGTAGATGTGCTGCGGGATCATGAACTGCGACGCGACGGCCTCCAGGAGGGGTCCGTACGGATCGCTCAGGGTCACGACGACGGTCGAGTCGTCGACGACCTCGGTCGATTCGATGCGCTCCGCGAGCGGACCGCCGTAGACCTGCAGCGGCACGATCTCGTCGAAGTTGAACTTGACGTCTTCGGCCGTGAACGGCTCGCCGTCGTGCCACGAGACGCCCTGGCGGATCGTGAGGGTGAGCTCGAGGCCGTCTTCGCTCACCTCCCAGCTCTCGGCGAGACCGGGGGTGAGCTGGTAGTCGTCGGAGAGCATGATGAGCGTGTCGAAGAGCTGGGCGCTCATGACGAGCGAGATCGGGGCGCTCGAGAACTGGCCGTTCATGCCGAACGTCACCGGGTCGCCGCCGAGCGCCTGCACGTAGGTGCGCTCGATGCCGTCGTCGACGGGCTCCTCGGGGCCGCTCGTGCATGCGGTGAGCACGAGCGCTCCCGCGAGGACGGCCGCAAGCGCGCCGCCCCTCATCCGTGTGATCTTCATTTCCTTCTCCTGCCTCTCTGCATGAGTCGTGGTCGTCTGACGGGTAGGTGATCGGGTGGTTCAGTGGTGGCGGGGTCTGCTGAGCACGGGGGCCGCGGCCAGCAGGGTCTGGGTATAGGGGTGCTCGGGCGCGGAGAAGATCCGGTCCTTCGGCCCCTCTTCGACGATCTCGCCGGAGCGCATGACGTAGACGTAGTCGGCGACCTTCTTGACGAGCGGCAGGTCGTGGGTGATGAAGACGTAGCCGACCCCCAGCCGGTCTTTGAGGTCGGCCATGACCCGCAGCACGCCGGCCTTGACCGACGCGTCGAGCGCGGAGACGGCTTCGTCGGCGACGATGATCTGCGGGTTGAGCGAGATGGCGCGCGCAATGAGCACGCGCTGACGCTGGCCGCCGCTGAGTTCGTGCGGAAAGCGGTCGAGGAAGGGCTGCGCGGGCGACATGCCGACGAGTTCGAGCACCTCGATGACCTTGGCGCGTACGTCGGCGGGGCGGCGGGCGATGCCGTGTAGCCGGATGACCTCGCCGATCGTGCGCTCGACGCGCTTGCGCGGGTTGAGTGACCCCGCCGGATCCTGCAGGACCGCCTGCACGACGCGGCGGTAGGTGCGCCGGGCGGACCCGCGCAGTCGGGTGATCGGCTGGCCGTCGAGTTCGACGGTTCCCGACGACAGCGGGATGAGGTCGAGCAGCAGGCGCGCGAGCGTCGACTTGCCGCTGCCGGACTCCCCCACGATCGCGATGAACTCGCCGGGGCGCGCGCGGAGGGTCGCGTCCTTGACGGCGTGGACCGTGCCCGACGCGCGTCGCGCGCGGAACACCTTGGAGACGTTTCTGGCTTCAAGAAGCATGGTCGGCCTCCGCATTGAGTTCTCGCCGCAGCGACGGCGGGATCGAGTAGAGCTCGGTGTCGGGCTCGGTGATGCTGTGCACGCTCTGCAGGAGCGCCTGCGTGTAGCGGTGCTGCGGGTCCTGGAGCACCTGCTCGGTCGTGCCCTCCTCGACGATGCGACCGGCGTACATGACGTAGACGCGATCGGTCATCCCGGCGACGACCGCGAGGTCGTGGGAGATGAGGATCATCGCGGTGCCCAGGTCGGCGACGGTGCGGTCGAGCGTGTCGAGCACGCGCTGCTGCACGGTCGCATCCAGGGCCGTCGTGGGCTCGTCGGCGAGGATGAGAGCCGGGGTCTTCGCAATCGCGATCGCGATGAGCACGCGCTGCCGCATCCCGCCACTCAGTTCGTGCGGGAAGCTGTTCGCCACCTGCTCGACCTTCTCGAGCCCCGCTTGCGCGAGGAACTCGTGCACGGCGGTGAGTTGGGCGCGGCGGTCGCCCCCGACCCGCGACAACGGGATCGATTCGGCGACCTGCCGACCGACGCGCATGACGGGGTTGAGGAAGGTCAGCGGGTCTTGGAAGATCATGCCCACCCGCTCACGGCGGATGGCGTTCCAGTCCTCGGCCGGCGCACCGACCATCTCGCGCCCCGCGAACCGGATCGACCCGGTCACGCGCACGAGCGGCGAGGTGGGCAGGAGCCCGGCGATCGCGCGGCCAGTGACCGACTTGCCGGATCCCGACTCGCCGACGATGCCGACGCGTTCGCCGTCGCGCACGACGAGATCGACGTGCCGCACGGCCTCGACCTCGCTGCGCCGGCCGGTCGGCAGCACGACGTTGAGTCCGCTGACCTCGAGCAGCGGCGACGCGGCAACCTGGGACGCGCTCACTTGACCCTCCCCACGGTCGGGTTGAACGAATCGTTGAGGGCGTCGCCGAGCATGTTGACGGCGAGCACGACGAGCACGATGCACAGGCCCGGGAAGAGGGCGAGCCACCAGCCGTCGCGCATGTAGGACTGCGCCGAGTTGAGCAGCGCGCCCCACGACGGGCGGCTCGGGTCGCCGATGCCGAGGTAGGACAGCCCCGACTCGATGAGGATCGCGCGCCCGACGGTCATCGTCGTCGCGACGAGCACGGGCGGCATGACGTTGGGGATGACGTCGGACGCGATGATGCGCAACCCCCGGAATCCCGCGGCCTTCGCCGACTCGACGTAGCCCAGTTGGGAGACCCGCATCGACTCGGCCCGCACGATGCGAGCGACGCTCGGCCACATCGTGATCGCGAGGATGATCACGATGAAGACGACGTTCGCGCCGAGCAGCGCGGCGATGACGAGCGCGAGGATGATGCCGGGCAGCACCTGGAAGAACTCGGCCACCTTGACCATGACCGTGTCGATGATGCCGCCGAAGTAGCCGGCGAGGCCGCCGACGACGAGCCCGATCGTCATGCACAGCAGGGCGACGCTGAACCCGACGAGCAGCGAGACCCGTCCGCCGTTGATGACCCGGGCGAGGAAGTCGCGCCCGAGGTGGTCGGTGCCGAGCACGTGCTCGGCGCTTCCCGGGGGCAGCAGCTTCGGGAAGCCGGCGGTGATCGGGTCGCCGACGAACAGCGGACCGAACGCCGAGAGCAGCACGAAGAACACGAGCACCGGGATGAACACGCGCGTCGTCGGCTTCTCGAAAAAGATGCGCCAGTTGGAGCGCTCGGGATCCCGTTTGCGCTCGAGCGCGGCGATCGGCTCCGTCGGCGTCACGACCGGGGCGTCGGTGCCGAGCACGGCATCCGGCTTCGGGGTGGGCGTGGTCACGCGACGACCTCCTTCTTCTTCGGGGTGAACCGCGCGCGCAGGCGGGGGTCGACGAGTCCGTAGACGATGTCGGTGAGGATGTTGACGACGATGATCGTGACGGTCAGCACGATGACGATGCCGAGCACGACCATGTTGTTCTGCCGGTCGATCGAGTCGATGAACAGCAGTCCCATCCCGGGCCAGCCGAACACGCGCTCGACGAGGGCGGAGCCGGCGAGGATCATGCCGAGGCTGTAGCCCGAGATCGTGACCATGGGCAGCAGCGCGTTGGGGAGGGCGTGCTTCCAGAGCACTTGCGACGACGTGAGGCCCTTCGACCGCGCCGTGTCGATGAAGTCCTGGCCGAGCGACTCGATCATCGACGACCGCATGATGCGCGTCTTGTAGGCGAGTTCGGTCGTCGCCATGGTGATGATCGGCAGGATGGCGTACCGCGGGTCGATGCCGCTCTCGCCGAACGGCGCCTTGCCCTGCGTGGGGAGCCAGCCGAGCGTGATCGAGAACAGCAGGATGAGCAGCATGCCGAGCCAGAAGTTCGGCACCGAGAACAGCCCGACCGCGAGCCCCGAGATGCCGCCGTCGAGCCAGCGCTTGCGGGTGCGCGCCGCGATCGAGCCGAGGATGATGCCGCCCGTGGTCGAGATGAGGAACGACGGGATCGCGAGGGCGAGCGTGTTGGGGATGCGGGTCGCGATGATGTCGAGCACGGGCTCGTTGTTGGTGCCGACCGAGAGCCCGAGGTTGCCGGTGAGTACGTTGCCGAGGTAGGTGAGGTAGCGCTCGACGAGCGGACGGTCGAGGCCGTAGATGATCGTGAGCCGCTCGCGCATGTCTTCGGAGAGCGGCACGTCGCCGACGAGCGCCTGGATCGAGTCGCCGGGGGCGAGCTCGAGCAGGAAGAACAGCACCGTGACGACGGCGATGAACAGGATCACCGACGACAGGAGCAACCTGCCGTAGTACACGAGTCTTGCTTTCATCCGCGCCTCCTTGCGCCGTGCCTCCGAGGACTCCACTGTGTTCGGAATGCGTGCGTCCCGTTCAATATACGGATGCGGCTCGAACTTGTCCAGTTCTCAGGCGCCCTGAATCCGGGCGCCTGCCGACCCGAGCGCGGTCCCGGCCAGAGACCGAGAATCCGGGCCACGCGGGACCTCGCCGCCGTCGCGGGGACGCACGAAGCGGCGTTGCGGATGGCGAACTGCCCGAGGGCAAGCTGTTCACACTGTGTATCGAATGCCTGTCATTCGAACGAATGCCGCACAACAGGGAGGCACCGTTCGCGCACAGCTGGACAGCGGCGGGCGTTGCATGGATAAGCTAAGGCTCGCCTAAGTAAGGCTTCCCTGTCTGGAAGGACCCCATGAGTCATCCGCGTCACCGTCGCCTCGGTCTTCTCGTCGCCGTCGCCGCGACCCTCACCGCGTGCGCGAGCACCCCCGCACCCGCGAACGACAGCGTCGACGACGGCGTGTTCCCCCTCACGATCGAGCACGTCTACGGCGAGACCGTCATCGCCGAGGCACCCGAGCGCGTCGCGACGGTCGCGTGGGCGAACCACGAGGTGCCGCTCGCGCTGGGGATCGTTCCCGTCATCATGGAAAAGGCGACCTGGGGCGACGACGACGACAACGGCGTTCTGCCGTGGGTCGAGGACCGGCTCGACGAGCTGGGCGCCGAGACTCCCGCGCTCTACGACCCGACCGACGGCATCGACTTCGAGGCGATCAGCGACGCGGCGCCCGACGTGATCCTCGCCTCGTACTCCGGGATCACCCAAGAGGACTACGACACGCTCTCCAAGATCGCCCCCGTCGTCGCCTACCCCGAGGTCGCCTGGGGCACCTCCGTCGAGGACATGATCCGCCTGAACTCGACCGCGCTCGGCCTCGCCGACGACGGGGACGCTCTCATCGACGACCTGCACGGCGAGATCGAGACGGCGCTCGCCGACAACCCCGCGCTCGAGGGCACGAAGGTGCTGTTCTCTTACATCGACCCGAGCGACCTCAGCCAGATCGGCTTCTACACGAGCCACGACACCCGCCCCGGCTTCCTCGAAAGCATCGGACTCCCGGCTCCGACGATCGTCGAGGAGGAGTCGGCGGGCACCGACGCGTTCTACGTCGCCGTGAGCGCCGAGGAAGCGGACCGGTTCGCCGACGTCGACGTCTTCGTGACCTACGGAGACGACGCCGAGGCCTTCATCGCCCAGTTGCAGGCCGACCCGTTGCTCTCCCAGATCCCCGCGATCGCCGAAGGCCGCATCGCGATCCTGCCGAACTCGACGCCGCTCGCCGCGTCGGCGAACCCGTCGCCGCTGTCGATCGGCTGGGGTGTCGGCGACTACTTCGCGCTGCTCGCCGCGCCCCTGGCCGGGTGACGATCCCCGTCCTGACGGCGACGCCGCCGGACACCGCGATCGTGCGGCGTCCGGCGGTCGTCCGCCTGGCCTGGCTGCTCGCCGGATCGGGCGCTCTCGCGGCCCTCGTGATCGCCTCCGTCGCCTTCGGCAATCGCGTGCTCGGCATCGACGACGTGATCGCCGGGCTCAGTGGAAGCACCGACGGCATCGGCCCCGCCGCGGTGGTCGCACGAATGCCGCGCACGGCGCTCGCCCTCCTCGTCGGCGCGGCGCTCGCACTCGCGGGCACGACCTTCCAGGCGGTGACGCGCAACCCGCTCGCCGACCCCGGCATCCTCGGGGTGTCGGCCGGCTCGTCGCTCGCGGTCGTCAGCGGAATGGCCTTCCTCGGCATCTCCGCGCCCTACCCGGTGATGGGACTCGCGATCCTGGGGGCCGCGGCCGCCGCGGTGTTCGTCTACGCGGTCGGATCGCTCGGCCGGGGCGGGGCGACGCCGCTCAAGCTCGCGCTCGCCGGCGCGGCGACGACCGCGGCCGTGATGTCGCTGCTGAGCGCGATTCTGCTGCCGCGTGTCGACGTGATGACGAGCTTCCGGTTCTGGCAGATCGGCGGCGTCGCCCCGCCC
>Ga0209066_10004741_pt1 | contig 14626 bp, 16 predicted proteins | sample All_14_2_FD_187198 | JGI IMG/M metagenome (GOLD analysis project Ga0209066, IMG submission 187198) | Freshwater microbial communities in response to fracking from Pennsylvania, USA - Allegheny Zone_MetaG_DW_15 (SPAdes) (version 2) ...
GTGCCGAGCATCCACATCGACGGAACGCGCGCCACGATCGACCTGCAACTGACGATCGTCGGATGCCCCGCCGCCACGTCAATCGAACGCGACGTGCGGGCAGCAGCAGCCGGCGTGCCTGGCGTCGGCGACGTCGACGTGCGTGTCGGTGTCATGAATGCCGCGACTCGTGAGGCTCTTGTTGCCCGGCTACGCGGCGACCGACCGAGCGGGCACCCCTTCACCGCAGACTCGTTGACGCGCGTCATCGCGGTCACGAGCGGCAAAGGCGGCGTGGGCAAGTCGACGATCACCGCGAACCTCGCGGTCGCGATGGCGAAGCAGGGGCTCCGCGTCGGGCTACTCGATGCCGACGTTTTCGGCTTTTCGATTCCCGCGCTGCTCGGCATCGAAGGCGCGAAACCGACGCGCGTCGGCGACATGATCATGCCGCCGCGGGCGCACGACGTCGCGGTGATCTCGATCGGCATGTTCGTGGATGCTCGCACCGCGGTCTCGTGGCGCGGGCCGATGCTGCACCGCACAGTGCAGCAGTTTCTCACCGACGTACACTTCGGCGACCTCGACGTGCTCCTCATCGACATGCCTCCCGGCACCGGCGACGTGGCGATCTCGTTAGGGCAATTGCTTCCGCACGCCGAAGTGCTCGTCGTGACGACGCCACAACGCGCCGCCGCCGACGTCGCTGAGCGGTCGGCGATGGTCGCGCGTCAGACCGGCCAGACCGTCATCGGAGTGGTCGAGAACATGGCTGGACTGCCGCAGCCTGACGGCAGCGTGCTCGAGCTTTTCGGCTCTGGGGGCGGCGACGAGACCGCCGAACGGCTCGAGGTGCCCTTGCTCGCGAGGGTTCCGCTGAGCGTGGCTCTGCGCGAGGGTGGTGACGATGGTGAGCCCGTCGTGCTCCGTGACGGCGATGCCGCCGGAGCGGAACTGGTGCGACTCACCTCTCAGCTCGTCGCTCGTGGCCGGGGGCTCGCCGGGCGCAAGCTCGGGCTCTCGCCGCGCTGAGGCACCTCGCAACTGAGGATCTCGGGCGCCGCTCGAGGGAAGCGCGGACGTCACGCACGCGCACAGACGCGAGCGCCTGCTCGACCCGGGAGCGCCCCGCCGACCGCGCGGCACTGCGTTCGGCGCTGTGGGCGCCTAGCGCTGCGTCGCGGGCACTCGGCGGTAGCCGTCACGCGCGGTCACGACGATGGTCGAGGCAACTGCGGCGATGCTGACGAGGGCGAGGACGATGAGTGCGGCGGTCATGGCGGGGTTCTCCTGGGTCTCCTGAACTCCTTCATTTCACCGCGAAAGTCGCTGTAGCACCATCGAGACTTTGTGCGAGTACTCTGTAGCAGAACTGAAAGGTCTGGTCATGGACGTTCGCCGCCTCGAACTACTGAGAGAACTGGCCGACCGGGGTAGCATCACCGCTGTCGCGCGCGCCACTCACCGCACCCCTTCTGCCGTTTCACAGCAGCTCAAAGTGCTCGAATCTGAGGTCGGCATTCCCCTCACCGAGCGGCAAGGCCGAGGGCTTGTGCTCACCGGCGCGGGCATCGCGCTCGCGGCAACCGCACGGCGCATCGCGGTGGCGATCGAAGAGGCAGAAGCGGTGTGGACCGAGTTCACGCAGAGCCCCAGCGGCACCGTGACCCTCAGCACCTTCCCCACTGGCGGGCAGATGCTGTTGCCTGGCGTGTTGCGGGCCTTGCGCGACGAGCCAAGCCTCGAACTCGCGGTCACCGACCACGACCTACCGCTGCCCGACTTCGCCGACCTCACGCCCGACTTCGACATCGTCATCGCCGATTCTCAGGGCATCCCCTCGCACTGGGCAGAACGCGGGCTCACGGCCGTGCCGCTCATGGTCGAGCCCTTCGACGTCGCTCTGCCCGCCGGGCACCCCCTCGTCGAACGCAGTGTTGTGCGACCGGACGACCTCATCGACGAACAGTGGATTGGAGCCCCGGTGGGCTTTCCTTACGACAAGGTGCACGACATCTTGGCTGCCGTGACGGGTCGCGCTCCGATCATCGTGCAACGCATCATGGACAACCTCATCGTCGAACGGCTTGTCGCGAGCGGACTGGGCATCGCGATCTTGCCGCGATTCACGACGCGAAGCCACGGCAACGGACTCGTCACGCGACCCATCTCTGGGCTCGTTGCCGAACGTCAGATCAGCGCTCTCGTGCGCACCGATCGGGTGCCGCGGCCGAGTGTGCGACGCATTCTCGACCTGCTGAAAATTGAGGCCGCGAAAGTTGTTGAGGGGTATCGCACCGTGGGCGAACGATGATGAGAGCGCAGAAGTCGCCTCGGGGCCGCGGGGCGCAGGCCGGCACCCGCCCTGACGAAACCGCCTACGTCGCCTCGGGGTCGAAGGGCGCAGGCCGGCCCTCGCCCTGACGAGACCGCCTACGTCGCCTCGGGGTCGAAGGGCGCAGGCCGGCCCTCGCGAATGAGTCGTTGCCGCTGCGCATAGGCCGACTCGCGCGGCTTGGCGGCGGTGGCAGCAGCTGCTCCTTGCCCGGGTCTCGTCGGCGGCGCGGGCTCGTCGATGAGCGCTTCGCGAATGATGCGCCGTGGGTCGTACTGCCGAGGGTCGAGCTTCTTCCAGTCGACGTCGTCGTAGTCGGGGCCCATCTCTTCGCGCATGCGATCTTTGGCCCCGTTGGCCATGTCGCGCAGCGAGCGGATGAGCCGCGCGAACTGTGCGGTGTAGCCCGGAAGGCGGTCAGGCCCGATCAAGAGCACAGCAATGAGACCGATGAGCAACAGCTTCTCGAAGGTCAGGCCCCAGGACACCCCTCGACAATAGCCCGGTCAGGCTCGGAGCGGGCCCTAGGCTGGAGCAGCAGTAAGGAGCACCCGTGGCCAGCAAAGACCTCTCATGGAAGTACGTCGAGCAGAACGCGCACGAACCCGAGGCGATCGCCGCGGCTCGTACGCAGTCTCTCGAACTCGGTGTCGATGCCGTGAGTCCCGCCACGGGCGCGCAACTGGCCGTCATCACGGCAACTACCGCCGCTGATTCGATCATCGAGATCGGCACCGGCCTGGGAGTCTCCGGGCTCTGGCTACTGCAGGGCGCACCGGATGCCCACCTCACGTCGATCGACGTCGAAGCTGATCACCACGAGGTGGCGAGGCGGCACTTCGCCGACGCCGGGCATCCCGCCGCCAAGGTGCGCCTCATCACGGGACGGGCCGCAGACGTGCTGCCCCGCATGAACGAAGGCAGCTACGACGTCGTGCTCATCGACGCCGACCCTGCCGGACTGCTCGAATACGTCGAACACGCTCTGCGACTCGTACGCGCGGGCGGAGCCGTGCTCGTGCCGCACGCACTGTGGCACGACACCGTGCCCGACCCGGCGCGACGCGAGGGAACGACCGCCGCGCTGCGCGGGCTACTCGCCGAGTTGGGGCGCAGCGAGGCCGTGCACGTCGCGGTGTCGCCGGTCGGAGACGGGTTGCTGCAGATCGTGACGCGTCGCAGCTAGACGCGCGCGCAATGAGGCGCGATCAGGTCGAGACGACCTAGGCGAGGGCAGCCGCGAGGGCGTCGTGCAGCTCTTTGGCTTCGTCGTCGTTCACTGAGACGACGAGTCGTCCACCGCCTTCAAGGGGAACGCGCACGATGATGAGCCGACCCTCCTTGACAGCCTCCATGGGTCCGTCGCCGGTCCTGGGCTTCATGGCCGCCATGTGATCTCCCCTTTCGATGAAAGCTCTCGTCCATTATCCCGTAGAAGCCGACATCCCCGAAATCGTCTCGGAGACTGCAGGCGTCACGGGGGTGTCCAGTCAGAGCCGTCGAACCACCAACCGAGGTGCACCCAGAGCACTTGGCCGGCGATGGAGAGGCCCAGCGCGGTGACGGCGAGCACAACCCGCCCCACTCGCGCCGCTGTCGGCGGCAGTCGCCCGCCGAGCACGCCCGAACCGGTGCTCGCGATTCCGAGAGCAACTGCCCCGAGCACGGGAGCAAGCGGCACGAGCAGCCGGAAGGTGCTCGATTGCGGAAAGAACACCGCGAGCAGGTAGGCCGCATAGGCAATGACCCACAGCCTCAGCTCGATCGGCATGCGCCGCATGGCGGGCAGGGCTAAGGATGCTGCGCCGAAGCCGAGTAGCGCAAGCAGCACCACGGGGCCCACCCAGAGGCCTTGCTCACCCCACCATCGTTCGCCCCACCACTGCGACCCCTGCCACCAGGGAGTGAACGGCACGAGGTGGGCGTCGCCGATGTACGACCTCCGCCACGCCAGCTCGGTGTCGGTGTAGGCGGTGAGCGACCCGGTGGCGAGTGCAGCGATGCCCGCCCACGCGAGCCCGGCGAACCCGGCGATCACAGTCGCGAGTGCAGCATCGACTCGCTCACGCACAGGGAAGGGCTCGGTGCCGCGGCGGTCGCGGCTGAAGCGGAGCATCCACAGCATCGCCAGCATGAAGGCGAAGGCTAAGCCGCTCGGTCGCGTGAGCGCCATGACGGTCGCGATGACTGCCACGAGAGTCCAACGCCGATCGAGCACGAGCAGCAAGGCGCCGAACAGCAGAGCAAGGTGCAACGACTCGGCGTAGGCCACTTGGTAGATGGGCGACAGCGGCGCGACACAGAACAGCGCCGTCGCAAGCAGCGCGGTGCCCGAGGTGAGCCACCGCGAGGCGAGGCGGAAGAAAAGCAGCGCCGCTGCAGCGCTCGCGAGCACAGACACGATGATCGCCGCGAGAGCGAAGTGCCCCGAGCCCATGCCGCCGAGCAGACCCATGATCGAGCGCACGACGAAGGGGTAGACCGGCATGAACGCCCACGCGTTCTCCTGCACGCGACCGGCATCGTCGACGGGCAGCTCGGTCGGATAGCCGGTTACGGCGATGATCCAGTACCAGTGGCCGTCCCAGAGGCGCGAGAAGTCGAGATAGTGGGGGCTGGGGCCCGTCCAGGGGTTTTCTGGCTGCCGAGCGGCAAACGAGAGCAGGATGCCCGTTGTCACGACGCGCGAGGCCACCCAGATGAGCAGCACGGGCACCCACCACGGTGCACGCCGCGCGAGGTCGGTGAGCTCGGCACGCAGAGTTCGACGTCGCGCGACGTCGCCCTCGCCCGCCTCACGCGACGCCGCCGACTCGGGTCGAGCTGCGCCCGCAGACCCCGGCATCATTCCCCGCTGAGCCACGCCCGCAGCCCGCGCTCGCAGGCGATGATCTGCTCGACCGGAACCCGTTCGTCGTCAGTGTGGGCGAGAGAGGGGTCTCCTGGACCGTAGTTGACAGCGGGGATGCCGAGCTCAGCGAAGCGGGCGACGTCCGTCCAGCCGTACTTCGGCGCTGGGGTAGCGCCGACGGCTGCCACGAAGTGCTGCGCGAGCGGAGCATCCAGCCCGGGGCGCGCCCCACCGGAGGCGTCAGTGACCGTCAGCCGCAGCTCGGGGGCGACGCCGCCGAAGAGCTCGCGCAGATAGTGCTCGGCCTGCGCGACGCTCTTGTCGGGGGCGAATCGATAGTTGACGGTGAGCACGGCCTCGTCGGGGATCACGTTGCCCGCCACTCCCCCGCGCACGCCGACCGCGTTGAGGCTTTCGCGGTAGGCAAGGCCGTCGACCTCGACGGTCGCGGGCTCGAACCGCGCGAGCAGGTCAAGGGCCGGTGCGACGGCGTGAATGGCGTTGACGCCCATCCAGGCTCGGGCGGAGTGCGCGCGACGGCCAGCGGCAGCGAGCTCGACGCGCAGCGTGCCGTTGCAGCCGCCTTCGATGCCAGCGTTGCTCGGTTCGCCGAGAATCGCGAAGTCTGCCTCGAGCAGCTCGGGGCGCGTGCGGGCCAGTCGGCCGAGGCCGTTGAGACTCGCCTCGACCTCTTCGTGGTCGTACCAGACCCACGTGACGTCATAGACGGGAGCGTCGAGCTGCACGGCAAGCGCGAGCATGACCGCGCAGCCACCCTTCATGTCGACCGTGCCGCGCCCGTGCAAGATGCCCGTGGTCAGGTCGCCCTGAAGCCGGCTCGGCAGGTTGTTGTTGACCGGCACGGTGTCGATGTGGCCCGCGATGACGACGCGGTGCGCGCGGCCCAAGTTCGTGCGAGCGACGATCGCGTCGCCGTCGCGCAACACCTCAAGGTGCGGGGCGTGGATGCTCACGCTTCGCTCGATCGCGTCAGCGAGCATCCACTCTTCGCCCGAGACGCTCGCGATGTCGACCATCGCCGCCGTCAGCGCCACGACTCCCGCGTCGAGGGGCAGTTCGTGGACGGGCCGCGCTGATTCACTCACCACTCCAGGCTAGTGCGACCCCGGTAACCTGGAGGTATGCCGAGTACCCCCTCCGACGCTGCCCACGACTCCTCCCCCACACACGCGTGGGGCTACGGCCTCGCCACCGTGCGCGAGTCTGACGGCACGGTGCTCGACACGTGGTTCCCTGCCCCCGAACTCGGCGCTCTGCCTGCTGGCCGCGACCCCTACATCGTTCCCGCCGAGATCGAACACTTGCAGGGCGATGACCCCCGACGCGGCGTGCGTCGCGAAGCGCGCACTCTCTCGATCGAGCTGGATGCTGCACCGCAGTCGACCCCCGACGCCTACCTGCGCCTGCACCTTCTCTCGCACCGCCTCGTGCGCCCCAACACCCTCTCGCTCGAGGGAATCTTCGGCCACCTGCCCATCGTCACGTGGACGACCGCTGGCCCGATGCACCCTGACGACTTCGACGCGCGCAGGCCTGCCTTGCAGCAAGCCGGTATCTCGGTGCTCGGTATCGACAAGTTCCCCCGTCTGCTCGACTACGTCACTCCGCCGCGCGTGCGCATCGCCGATGCCTCGCGCGTGCGCCTCGGCGCCTATGTCTCGCCCGGCACGACGGTGATGCACGAGGGCTTCATCAACTTCAATGCAGGAACCCTCGGCGCCTCGATGGTCGAGGGTCGCATCAGCCAGGGCGTCGTGGTGGGAGACGGCAGCGACATCGGCGGCGGCGCGTCGATCATGGGCACCCTCTCGGGCGGCGGCACGCACCGCATCGCGATCGGCGAGCGTGCGCTGCTCGGCGCCAACAGCGGCATCGGCATCTCCATCGGCGACGACTCGGTCGTCGAAGCGGGCCTCTACGTGACTGCTGGCCAGAAGGTCGTGCTGCAGGACGGCACGGTGGGTGCGGACGGTCAGCCGCGCGTCGTGAAAGCTGCCGAGCTCTCCGGAGTGCCTGGCCTGCTCTTCCGTCGCAGCTCGCTCACGGGAGCCGTTGAGGTGCTACCCCGCACGGGTGCCGGCGTGCAGCTCAACGAGGCACTGCACGCGTAGCCTGCGGCGGCTCGGGATGCTCGGCGCGAGCATCCTGCGGCGGGTCAGGATGCTCTGCGCGAGCATCCTGCGGCGGGTCAGGATGCTCGGCGCGAGCATCCCGCGGCAGGTCAGGATGCTCTGCCCGAGCATCCCGCGCTGCTCGTCGCGCTGCGTATAGACCTGTCGGCCGCGCCGCCTCTCGCGCTGCCTGTCGCTTCGCCCCGGAGTCGGGGCCAACACGCCGCAGATCCGCGCGCCTACCCGGCGAGTTACGCGATCCGCCGGGGCTACGCGACAAGGCGCGGTGCAGCAGTGCGCGGTGCAGCAGTGCGCGGTGCAGCAGTGCGCGGTGCAGCAGTGCGCGGTGCGAGACGCAGCAGTGCGAGACGCAGCAGTGCGCGGTGCAGCAGTGCGCGGTGCGCGGTGCAAGCAGCGCGCAGAGCGACAACAGTCACCCGCACACTGCCCGCGACCCGAATCGACGAGTGTTAGCGCTGCGGCCAGTCGCGCGCGCCAGCGCCCACGTAGAGCTGCTGCGGGCGACCGATCTTCGTGTGCGGGTCGTTGTTCATCTCGCGCCAGTGAGCGATCCAGCCGGGGAGGCGCCCGATGGCGAAGAGCACGGTGAACATGCGCGTCGGGAAGCCCATGGCCTTGTAGATGACACCCGTGTAGAAGTCGACGTTCGGGTAGAGCTTGCGCTCGATGAAGTAGTCGTCAGCGAGGGCGATGGCTTCGAGCTCGCGCGCGATCTGCAGTAGTGGGTCGCTGACTCCGAGGTCGGCGAGCACAGCATCCACACTCTCTTTGACGAGCTTGGCGCGCGGGTCATACGACTTGTAGACCCGGTGACCGAAGCCCATGAGCTTGATGCCGTCTTCTTTGTTCTTGACGCGCTCGACGAAGCGCTCGACGCCCTCACCCGAGTCGCGGATGCGCGCGAGCATCGAGAGCACAGCCTCGTTTGCCCCACCGTGGAGCGGGCCTGAAAGCGCGTTGATGCCCGCTGAGATTGAGGCGAACAGGTTGGCTCCCGTCGAGCCGACGAGGCGCACGGTCGAGGTCGAAGCGTTCTGCTCGTGGTCTTCGTGGAGGATGAGCAAGCGGTCGAGCGCCTGGACGAGCACAGGGTTGACCTCGTAAGGCTCGGCCATATTGCCGAAGTTGAGGCGCAAGAAGTTCTCGACGAAGCTCAGCGAGTTGTCGGGGTAGAGGAAAGCCTGGCCGGTCGCCTTCTTGTGGGCGTAGGCAGCGATGACGGGCAGCTTCGCCAGCAGACGGATGGTCGAGATCTCGACCTGCTCGGGGTCGTGCGGGTCGAGCGAGTCGCCGTAGTACGTCGACAGCGCGCTCACGCCGCTCGAGAGCACCGACATGGGGTGCGCCGAGTGGGGAATCGAGTCGAAGAAGCGCTTGAGGTCTTCGTGCAGCAGGGTGTGGCGACGCACGCGAGAGTCGAACTCGGCGAGCTCGCTCGACGACGGCAGCTCGCCGTAGATGAGCAGCCACGCCACCTCAAGGAAGGTCGAGTTCGCCGCAATGTCTTCGATCGCATAGCCGCGATACCGCAACACGCCCTGGTCGCCGTCGATGTACGTGATGGCGCTTTGCGTCGACGCGGTGTTCACGAATCCGTAGTCGAGTGCGGTGAGCCCGGTCTGCTTGGTGAGGGTCGACACGTCGATGCTCGACGCGCCCTCGACACTGCGGAGAATGGGGAACTCGGCGGTTCCTCCCGGATACTGCAGAGTGGCCTTCTCGTCGCCGTCGCTCACTGCGCCTCCTCGCGTGGGTTGTTCGTTGTGGGGGCGGGGTCCTGAAGTGAGCCAGGTGGTGGTGGCGACTCAGGAGTGACCCGACTACAGCCTATGCGCATGGCGGCACCAGTGAGGAACCCGCCAACAGGTGACCGCGAGCACTTGGAGGACTGCTCCAAGCCGATCAGTCGTGAGCGGTGGATGCTGCGCTCTCGCCGCGCAATCGCGCAGCAGCCGCGGCAATGCGCTCGTCGGTTGCCGTGAGCGCGAGCCGCACGTGCCGCGAGGTCTCGCCTTCGTAGAAGGTTCCGGGTGCGGCGAGAATGCCACGTTCGGCGAGCCACGCGACGGTGTCGAGCGCCGGCTCGTGGCGCGTCACCCACAGGTAGAGCCCCGCCTCCGAGCGGTGCAACTCGAAGCCCGCAGCCCGCACGGCGTCGAGCAGCAGGGTGCGACGCGCGCGATACCGCTCGCGCTGCTCGGCGACGTGCTCGTCATCGCCGAGCGCGACGGTCATCGCGGCTTGAACGGGCGCGGGAGGAATGAGCCCCGCGTGCTTGCGCACCTCAAGCAGTGCGCGCACGATCGACTCGTCGCCCGCGAGGAAGGCCGCACGGTAGCCGGCAAGATTCGACTGCTTGCTCAGCGAGTAGACACTCAGCAGGCCGCTGTGGTCACCCTCTGTCACGCGCGGGTCGAGGATGCTCGGCACGCGCTCGTCGCCCCACGGGGTATCCCACCCCAGTTCGGCGTAGCACTCGTCGTTCACGAGCACAGCGCCGAGTTCGCGAGCTCGCGTCACGGCGGCGCGCAAGGCATCGACGTCAAGCACCGCACCGTTGGGGTTGCCCGGGCTGTTGAGCCAGATGAGACTCGTGCCTTCGGGCCAGTCAGCGGGAGCATCCGCCGCGACGGTCTGCGCGCCCACGATCGCGGCTCCCACCGCGTAGGTGGGGTATGCAGTGGTCGGGTGCGCGACGATGTCGTCTGGTCCGAGGCCGAGCAGCACGGGGAGCAGGCCCACGAGTTCTTTCGAGCCGATCGTCGGCAGCACTGCGTCGACGGTGAGCCCGGTGACGCCCCGGCGGCGGCCGTACCAGTCGACGATCGCCTGGCGCAGGGCAGGCGTGCCCATGGTTTGCGGGTAGGCGTGCGCGTCGGTTGCCGCCGTCAGGGCCTCGCGCACGATGGTCGGAGTGGGGTCGACGGGTGAGCCGACGGAGAGATCGACGATGCCGTCAGCGTGCTCGCGGGCGCGCGCCGCGTAGGGAGTCAGCGAGTCCCAGGGAAAGTCGGGAAGCGCGCGCACTACGTCGTCAGGCCTGGGGTCGTCACGCCTGGGGTCGTCACGCCTGAGGCGGCAGTGCCGCGACGACGGGGTGGTCTCCCGGCAGCACTCCGACTTTCGCCGCGCCGCCCGGCGAACCGATCTCGCTGAAGAACTCGACGTTGGCGGTGTAGTAGTCAGACCACTCTGCGGGCAGGTCGTCTTCGTAGAAGATCGCCTCGACGGGGCAGACCGGCTCGCAGGCACCGCAGTCGACGCACTCGTCGGGCTGGATGTAGAGCATCCGGTCGCCTTCATAAATGCAGTCGACGGGGCACTCGTCGATGCACGCGCGGTCTTTGACATCGACGCAGGGAAGGGCGATCACGTAGGTCACAGCTGGTGGTCCTCTGAGCTCTCGGGGGTCGACACCATCGTAACTGGCGCGCGGCGGTGAACCCGCTGCACGTTCGGCCAGGCGAGCGCCACGAAGGCGATGCCTGCGAGCCCGTAGAGCCAGGCGTATCCGGCGGCGTTCGCTGGCACGAGCACCGTGCCCCCTTGCGGAAGCAACAAGAGGCCCACGACGACCCCGACTCCGAGGGAGCCCGCGGCGGCCGGGGTTCGCACGCCGCCCCAGACTCGCAGGCCCGCGATGAAGAGCGCGACCGTCACGAGGGCGAGCGCGACCCCGATGGGCGGCAGCGATTGGTGGGCAAAAGTGCCCAACACGCCCAGGAGGGCGCCAGCGCAGAGGCTCGCGGCGGCGACGCCGAGCCGCCCGAGCGCGGTCATGCGCGCGAAGTCGGGTTCACGCATTCAGCTGCAGCATCCACCCGTGGGGGTCAGGGCGCCGACCGTACTGAATGTCGGTGAGCTCTTGGCGCAACGACATCGTGAGTTCTCCGGCTGCTGCGTCGGGGGTGCCGATGGTGAAGTCGGCGGCCTTGAGCATCGCGATGGGTGTCACGACCGCGGCCGTGCCACACGCGAAGGCTTCGACGATCTCGCCCGACGCGGCGCCCTCGCGCCACTCGTCGATGCTCACGCGTCGACGTTCGACGCGGTGTCCGCGGTCTTCTGCGAGCTGCAGAATCGAGTCGCGCGTGATGCCTTCGAGAATGGAGTCGCTGTGCGGCGTCACGAGTGTGCCGTCTTTGTAGACGAGCACGACGTTCATGCCGCCGAGCTCTTCGAGCCACTTGCCTTCGACCGAGTCGAGGAAGAGCACTTGCTGGCAGCCCTGCTCTGCGGCTTCGGCTTGAGCGACGAGCGAGCTCGCATAGTTGCCGCCCGTCTTTGCCGCACCCGTGCCGCCCTTGCCTGCACGCGAGTATTCGGTCGACAACCAGATCGACACGGGCGTCACACCACCGTGGAAGTAGGCGCCGGCCGGTGACGCGATGACGTAGTAGGCGACCTTGTGTGCCGCACGTACTCCGAGGAAAGCCTCTTTCGCGAACATGAACGGGCGCAAGTAGAGACTCGTCTCGGGCGCGCTCGGCACCCAATCGCCGTCGACGGCGATGAGTTGCCGCAGCGATTCGAGGAAGTACTCTTCGGGCAGCTCGGGCAACGCCATGCGCTTCGCCGAGCGCTGCAGGCGTCGAGCGTTCGCGTCGGGCCGGAAGCTCCAGATGCTGCCGTCAGCGTGCCGGTAAGCCTTCAAGCCTTCGAAGATCTCTTGGGCGTAGTGCAGCACCGAGGCAGCGGGGTCGAGCGAGATCGGGCCGTAGGGCTGTACGCGCGGCCGGTGCCAACCGCCTCGTTCGCTCCAACAAATGTCGACCATGTGGTCGGTGAAGTGCTTGCCGAAACCGGGGTCTGCGAGAATCGCAGCCCGCTCCTCAGGGCTCTTCGCCGCAGGGTTTTCGGTCACGGCCCAGTCAAGGTCGCGCGTCGCCATCGGCAGCTGGATCGTCATGTGGTTCCTCGGTGCTTCCTCGAAGGTCGCCGGCGCCCGCGGGCCCCGGAAGAGCGTGCATACAGAGTACTCCGCGCCGTCTAGCCCCCTTCAGGGGCGGATGCCCGACGCAGGTCAGGCGAGGCGAGCGGCGATCGCCGCACCGACCTCGGAGGTGCTGCGCGGGGTGGTGCCCCGGTGAGCGAGGTCTGCGAGCACTGCGGCGCGGATGCGCTCCGCGTGCTCGGAAAGGCCCTGCTGGTCGAGCAGGATGGCCACCGAGAGGATGGCGGCCGTGGGGTCGGCCTTCTGCTGCCCCGCGATGTCAGGCGCGGAGCCGTGGACGGGCTCGACCATGCTCGGGTACGCGCCGCTGGGGTTGAGGCTGCCAGAGGCGGCGAGACCGATTCCGCCGCCGATCGCGGCTGCCAGGTCGGTGAGGATGTCGCCGAAGAGGTTGTCGGTGACGATCACGTCGAATCGTGCAGGATCTTGCACCAGGAAGATCGTAGCGGCGTCAACGTGCAGGTAGTCGACAGCCACTTCGGGGAAGTGGACTGCCACGCGGTCGACGACCTCTTGCCACAGTCGACCCGCGTGCACGAGAACGTTGGTCTTGTGCACGAGCGTGAGCCGCTTGTCGCGCCGCATGGCGAGGTCGAAGGCGAAGCGCACCAGCCGCTCGACGCCGTGCGCCGTGTTGATCGAGACTTCGGTTGCGATCTCGTGCTCGGTTCCTGCACGCAGCCGACCGCCGTTGCCGACGTAGGGCCCTTCGGTGCCTTCGCGCACGACGACGAAGTCGACTGCACCGGGCGACGTCAATGGCGATGCGATGCCTGGGGCGAGCAGCGTTGGTCGCAGGTTGACGTAGTGGTCGAAGGCGAATCGCATCTTCAAGAGCAGCCCGCGTTCGATGATGCCGCCCGCGAGGCGCGGGTCACGCGGGTCGCCGCCGACGGCACCGAAGAGAATCGCGTCGTGCTGCGCGAGCGCCTCGAGCGTCGAGTCGTCAAGAATCTCGCCGGTCTCGAGATAGTGCGTCGCACCGAGGGCGTACTCCGTCTCTCGCACCTCGACGTCACCGTCGACAACTGCTCGCAGCACGCGCAGAGCTTCGGTTGTCACCTCCGGTCCGATGCCGTCTCCGCCGATGACGGCCAGGTCGAGGGTGCGGGTCATGGATGCTCTCCGAATCTTGCGCGCGGGTGCCGTGTACCCCGTTTGGGGGGTATAGCCAGCGAATTCTCAGGTGGGGTCTCGCACCCGCGGAATACCGGGGATGCGCGGCTCTTCCAGCGTAGTGCGCACTGCGTGCAGGGTTGTCAAGGCCTCACTCCGAGCATCCACTCGTCGCTAGGGTCACTCTCTGAATCGAAAGGAGCTCCCACAATGAGCATTGGATTCGGAATCTTCTTGTTCGCCGTCGGCGCCATTCTGGCGTTCGCGGTCAACGTCAGCCTCGACTGGATCGAGCTGTCGACCGTGGGGTACATCCTCATGGCCGCTGGCATCGTGACGGTCATCATCGGGGCCGTACTCATGGCGCGCAAGCGTTCATCAGTGACGACCCAGCGCACCCAGGTCGACCCCGCCAACGGCGACCAAGTCACGCGCCGTGAGTCAGTAGCGAGCGACCCCATCGAGTAAGGCCGTCATCGCGATCGTCGAGCGCTACTGCTCGACGATCGTGATCTCGCGCATGAGCGTGGCGTCGATCGCCGAGCCCACGCGCTCCAACAGGTCGTCCGGCACACGCGAGTCGACGGTCAGCACACTCAGTGCCTGACCGCCGGCCGTGTGCCGGGCGATCTGCATTCCGGCGATGTTGATCGACGCGTCGCCGAATTCTTTGCCATAGACAGCCACAATGCCCGGACGGTCGGTGTAGACCATGACGATGAGGTGCTCAGCCATCGGAACCTCGACGTCGTAGCCGTTGATCTCGACGATCTTCTGCGCTTGCTTGGCGCCGACCAGGGTACCCGACACACTCAGTTGCGTGCCATCACTGAGAGCACCGCGGATCGTGAGCAGGTTGCGGTACTCCTCGCTCACCGAGTCGGTGATGAGCCGCACCGCAACCCCGCGCTGCTCAGCGAGCAGCGGAGCGTTGACGTAGCTGACCTGCTCGCTCGAGATGCGGCTGAAGACCCCTTTGAGTGCCGCGAGCTTGAGCACGTTGACGTCGTGCTCGACGATCTCGCCGCGAACCTCGACGTCGATGCTCGCGAACGACTGGTCGGCGAGTGCCGCGAAAACCTGGCCGAGCTTCTCCATGAGCGGGAGGCCTGGGCGCACACTCGGGTCGATGATGCCGCCAGCGACGTTGACCGCGTCAGGCACGAGTTCTCCGCCCAGGGCGAGCCGCACCGACTTCGCCACCGAGACGCCCGCCTTCTCTTGGGCTTCATCGGTCG
>Ga0209066_10004742_pt1 | contig 14624 bp, 15 predicted proteins | sample All_14_2_FD_187198 | JGI IMG/M metagenome (GOLD analysis project Ga0209066, IMG submission 187198) | Freshwater microbial communities in response to fracking from Pennsylvania, USA - Allegheny Zone_MetaG_DW_15 (SPAdes) (version 2) ...
GGCTCAACGACAATCGCGATGCCGTCGTGGTTCTTGATCTGCGATCTGATACGGATGGATTCGTTTCCGCGCCCACCTATGATGTCGTCGATGGAAAACGTGTTCTCGTCACTGGCGGTGGCCACATTGAAGGTTCGCGACTTGCCGATTTCAACGCGTGGCGGGTCAGCAAACAGATCGACGGGAAGAAAATTGACAAACTGGTTCCGGAGGGCGCGGTCGTTGAATCACTCATGCAAGAGCTTGGCGTAAATGAGGGTGATACCCTCGTATTAACAACGCCCGGTGAGACATTCGATGAAGTGGACATGGCGGCGCGGGTCTACTGGACCTTGAAGAGCTATGGTCACCGCTCCATGGCCATCCTGGATGGCGGTAACGCAGCTTGGGGCATCAGTGGATATCCGCTTTCTATCAGCGCTTATGTCGTTCCGAGTCGTGGAGATTGGACCGCCACCTCGTTTGATGACACCTGGTTTGTCGATAGTCAAGGCGTTAAACGCGCCATGGAAATGAGTGAAGCATCACCACTACTCATTGACGCGCGCCCTGCCCCGCAGTATCTCGGCATTGTATACAAGGCACCAGCTGTGGCTGCTCCAGGACACATTGAGGGAGCGATGAACTTTGCAGCAGACCTCCAGCTTAAGCCGAAAGGTCTTGGCCAGCATTTCCTATCGAACGCACAATATCGCGACATTTTCGCTGCGCTCGCCATTTCTACGTCCAACAATGACGTGATTACCTACTGCAATACGGGCCATTTGGCAGCAGGCGCATGGTTCATTGCGAGCGAAATCATGCAACTTCCATCTGTCAGGTTGTTCGATGGATCGATGCATGAGTGGACCACACTGGGCCACCCCGTCGTCGCGAACGTCAAATAGTTGTTTTCAGTCTGTGCTGATTAAAGAATGCGTTGCGCTAGTTCAGAAAGGTATCCGGAGCGAGGATAATGGATAGTGGATTTCGTCATCCCGGGCGTCTAGTGAAGGCCCCCGAATCGTTTCTTCCGGCAGACTTCGTGCAAGAAGTCAACAAGCATGGATTTGACGACCACCGCCGCTCACTATTGAAGCAAAGCTTCGCCGCGGCGACCGCGGCGATAGCTGGTGGCATGGCTGCGAGCGTTGCAGCGGCGGAAGGCTTTGTCGGTGACCCGGACATTTTGAACCTGCCGCCGTGGTCGACATCGTTGGGCTTGCCCGTTGCGCATCGTGGCTACGGCATGCCCGCAAAGTATGAAATGAACCTCATGCGGCGCGAGAGCCCGGGCCTGGCAAGCGTTCGGCAAGCTTCCGTCGCATTCACCCCACTTCAGGGACTGTTCGGAATCATCACGCCCTCGGGGCTGCACTTTGAAAGACACCATCAGGGCTGGGTCGAAATTGACCCCTCCAAGCATCGACTCATGATCAATGGACTGGTCAAGACCCCAAAGGTCTACACCATGGACGATCTGATGCGCCTTCCCTCTGTTTCCCGTATTCACTTCATCGAGTGCGGAGCGAATACGGCGATGGAATGGGGAAACGTCGCAGTCCCGACTGTGCAGTACACGCATGGCATGCTCTCATGCTCGGAGTACACAGGAGTATTGTTGTCGACCCTGCTGGAAGACTGTGGTATCGACATGAAGAAAGCCAAATACCTTCTTGTTGAAGGCGCGGACGGCTCAGCGCAATCTCGCACAATCAGTCTCGAACGCGCGCTCGATGACTGCATGGTTGCCTATGGCATGAATGGCGAAATGATTCGCCCCGAAAATGGATATCCACTTCGATTTGTCGCGCCAGGACTTCAGGGGGTTTCGTGGGTGAAGTGGTTGCGTCGCATCGAGGTTGGCGACATGCGCTGGTCTCAAAAGGACGAAACCACCGGGTATGCGGATGTTATGCCGGATGGAACGATGCGCCAATACACATCGATTCAGGAAGCAAAATCCGTGATCACCTCGCCGTCAGGTGGCCAGACCTTGTTGGACAAGGGATATTACAACGTTACTGGCCTTGCCTGGTCGGGTCGCGGAAAAATCAAGCGCGTCGATGTGTCAATGGATGGTGGTATCAATTGGCGCACTGCGCGTCTGGAAACACCCATTCTCAGTAAAGCGTTGACGCGCTTCAACATTGATTGGGTGTGGGACGGCTCCCCCGCCATTCTGCAAAGTCGAGCAATTGACGAAACCGGATTCGTCCAACCCACCTACGGCCAGTTACGCGCAGTTAGAGGAAGTCGATCCGTTTATCACAATAACGCGATCCAGTCTTGGCGAGTTGCGGAAAATGGCGAGGTGTCGAATGTCCAGATTCTTTGACTTGACCAGCGTCGGCAGCGTGCTACGGGCGTGCAGCCTACTCGCCATTTTGTTCCCAACGTTTTCATGTGTCGCGTTTGAAGGCATTGGCAGACCCGCAACACCCGCGGAGATTGCCAAGTGGGATATCGATGTACGCCCAGACTTTACCGGTCTCCCCGCCGGCGAGGGTTCGGTCATGGATGGCGAGACATTGTGGATCGAAAAATGCAGTAGCTGCCATGGTGATTTCGGAGACGCCAACCATGTCTTCGCTCCATTGATCGGGAACACCACGCTAGAGGACATTGAAACTGGGCGCGTCGCTGCGCTCACTCAACCGGGCGTGCGAACAACCATCATGAAGATCCCCACGGTTTCCACTCTATGGGACTTCATCAATAGAGCAATGCCGTGGGACAAGCCGAAATCACTGACTCCCAATGAAGTGTATGCGATCGTTGCCTATATGCTGAGTTTGGCAGAAGTCGTTCCCTATGACTTCGTTCTGAGCAACGAAAACATCGCCTCCGTACAGGAACGTATGCCGAACCGTAACGGGATGAACACGGACCATGGGTTGTGGGATATCGACGGCAAGCCCGACACGCACAACAAAGCCTGCATGAAAAACTGCAAGGATACCGCCGACGTTGCATCGTCGCTGCCAGACTTTGCCAGATCGGCGCACGGTGAGCTGGTTAAGCAGAACCGCGAATATGGCGCCATTCGGGGAACGCGCACCACCGACGAGCCGTTGGTCGAAAGTAATACGGAGTCGTCAGCACCAACCGAAATTCTTGGTGCAAATGCATGCCTTGGCTGCCACGGAATGGAAGAAAAACTTGTCGGTCCGGCATTTTCCGAAATCGCGGCAAAGTACAGGGACACACCGGACTCCCTCACTTACTTCATGAACCGCATCCGTAGCGGTGGATCGGGAAATTGGGGAAATATACCAATGCCTCCACAGCCGCAACTGAAAGATTCCGACCTGAAACTACTGGCGGAGTGGCTTGCTGCCGGCGCAACACATTAAGTCACACGGAGGTAAAAATGAAATCAAAACGCACAGCGGTTGCCGTCACATTGCTCGCACTGGCATCACTGCCTTCACTTTCCGCCCACGCAGCCGCACCGACCGAGATTCTGACGAAAAACGCCTGCTTGGCATGCCATGGTGTGTCAAACAAGATCGTCGGTCCGGGATATAACGAAGTGGCTGCGAAATATGCGGGTCAGGCCGATGCCGCGGCATCCCTGTCCAAGCACATCAAGGAAGGCGGAGTCGGTCTCTGGGGACAAGTTCCGATGCCCGCTCAACCCAATCTCACCGATGAAGATCTGAAGACGGTCGTCGACTGGATCGTCGCCGGTGCACAACCCTAATCTGGAGAACCCGAATGTCACTTGATCGTCGCCACTTTCTATCTGTCAGCGCATCCATGATCGGCGCGCTCGTCGCTGGTGTTGCCCTGCCTTTCCGTTTGCTCGCGCAACAGGCAAGACCCGAAGCAGGTTTTGCCGCCACGGATTTGGCGAGCGCCTACGCCGCGCTGGGAGGGAATCCGGAGCCCAGCAATGACATCGTGTTCACTAGTCCGGAAATTGCAGAGAATGGCGCAGTCGTGCCAGTGAGTGTCGTCAGCAACATCGCGGGCACCACCAAGATTTCAATTCTCGTTGAAAAAAATCCGAACCCGCTGACGGCAGTTTTCTATATTGCCGAAGGAACCGAGCCATCCATCCAAACGCGCGTCAAAGTTGCTCAAACGTGCAACCTTTACGCTGTTGTCGAGGCAAACGGCAAACTCTTCAGCGCATCCCGAGAGACAAAGGTGACATTGGGCGGTTGCGGCGGTTGATAATCCCTATTTGACAAACGATCCTTGGAGCAGAACTATGGCAAGTCCAATGCGCATTCGCGCAACCATGATGAATGGTGCGACGGAAGTGAAAGTACTGATGTCTCATCCGATGGAGACAGGTCAGCGTAAAGATTCAAGCGGCGCTCTGGTTCCCGTTCACCACATCAAAGACGTGGTTGCCAAGCACAACGACAAAGTCGTCCTTCAGGCCGAATGGGGTGCCGCCGTCTCACAGAATCCGTTTCTCCAATTCAAGTTCTCTGGCGGCGCGGCAGGAGACACGGTTTCGGTCACCTGGAATGACAACAAGGGCGAAACCCGTACCGATCAGGTTACGTTGCGATAATTCAACAAGATGAGGGCGGTCTGCGGTCGCCCTCATCCCCGTTCACTTCGGAAGGTGCTCAATGATGATCAGCAGATTCGTTCTTGCGATCCTCCTCGTTTGCGGCCAATCCGCATTGGCTCATGCGGAGGAAGATATTTTTGCCGAGTATCGTGCCATGTTCGGTGACGATAGTCCGGCAATTCTGGTCGAAATGGATGGCGAAGCACTCTGGAGCACCGCTGCAGGCGAAAAAGCGGTCAGTTTGGAGACCTGCGATCTGGGGCTCGGTCCGGGCGTTGTCGATGGGGCGTATGCACAGTTGCCGCGCTATTTTCAGGATGCCGACAAGGTCATGGATCTCGAAACGCGGCTACTTTGGTGCATGGAGACCATTCAGGGACTCGATACCATCGATTTACGCGACCAACCTTTTTCCGAACAAGGTACGCCACAGACCGCGTTGGAGCAATTGTCGGCATTCATCGCATCGAGGTCAAAGGGCCTGCCTATCAGCGTTCCTCAATCGCACCCCAAAGAAGTCGAAGCCTTCGAGTCGGGCAAGCGTTTATTCAATTTCCGCGCGGGTCCGCATGATTTTTCTTGCGCAACCTGCCATGGACAAGAGGGAAAGAGGATTCGGCTACAAAGCCTCCTCAAGTTGAACTCGCCCGAGGGCGCGCGCGAATCGTTTTCGACCTGGCCCGCGTATCGAATTTCGCAAGGTTCAGTCAGAACAATCGAATGGAGAATGGCTGACTGCGCAAGGCAGCAGCGGCTTCCCGGTTTGATTTTTGGCTCGGACTTTGCCATTGATCTCATCACCTATCTCGGCGTACAGGCGAACGGCGAGGCAATGAACGCCCCAGGATTGAAACGATGACTATCAGGCCCACATCAACTTTGACGCTTGTTTTCGGCGTTATGATAATTTCTGCTTGCGCGACGAACAATCCAGCACCCTCACCTGCTGAGAATCTGCTGACAAGAGACCCGGTCGCAACGTCTTTTCGGCCACAGGGTCAGGCCTCGCTTGAGCGCCTCGCGCAGGACGACGTACAGCGTATCTGTAGTGAATATGAGGGCCGCGAAATCCCCGCAGACCTAGTCGCCATGATTTCGGCCGAGTCCGCGTCATCGGTCGTATTTCCTGCGGATGGCAACTATTTTGGTGACTGGCGCGCCGGCAAACTGATTGCCGAAACCGGCACGGGCCTGCAGAGCAACGACGACCCTTCAAAGCCGAATGGCGGCAACTGCTATGCCTGTCATCAAATGGCGCCCGATGAAATCGCATACGGAACGATTGGGCTTCCGCTGGTCAACTACGGGAAATTGCGCGGAACCAGTGAAGCCATATTGAAGTACACTTGGACGCGACTCTGGAATTCCCATGCGTACAACGCGTGTTCCCACATGCCACGATTTGGCGCCAACGGTGTTTTGACGGAACAGCAACTGAAGGATGTGATGGCATTTCTGTTCGACGTGGAATCTCCGGTCAACAAAGAGGTCGTTTCGCCATGATGACACGACGCGAATTCATGCGTGTGCTGGCGGCAGCAAGTGTCGTGAGTGCCGTCTCCGGTCGAACCTTCGCGAAATCGGGAGATTTCTCCGGAATCTATGATCTACCGAAGTTTGGCAATGTGCACATCATGCACTTTACGGACTGCCACGCCCAGCTGATCCCGATATATTTCAGGGAGCCCTCGGTCAATCTTGGTATTGGTGGATCCCGGAACAAGCCGCCGCATCTGGTAGGCGAGCATTTCTTACAGCAATATGGCATCCGCCCCGACACAGCCGCAGCGCACGCGTTTACCGCGATTAACTTTGCGGATGCGGCGCAGCAGTATGGGAAGGTGGGCGGCTTCGCTCATTTGGCATCGTTGGTCAAGTCAATTCGCGATTCGCGACCGGGTGCATTATTGCTCGATGGTGGGGATACGTGGCAGGGGTCGGCAACGTCATTGTGGACGAAAGGCCAAGACATGGTTGATGCCTGCAAATTATTGGGTGTCGATGTGATGACCGGCCACTGGGAATTCACCTACGGCGCGGAGCGTGTGCAACAAATCATCTCCGATGATTTTGGCGACAAGCTGTCCTTTGTTGCCCAGAATGTGACAACGAACGATTTTGGCGATCCCGTATTCGCGCCCTTTGCGCTGAAGGAAATGAACGGTGTACCGGTTGCGATCATCGGCCAGGCATTCCCATACACACCTGTCGCAAATCCTTCGTACCTGATCCCGGACTGGAGTTTCGGCATCCAGGAACAAAACCTCCAATTGACTATCGATCAGGCGCGGAGCCAAGGCGCTCAAGTTGTGGTTCTGCTCTCGCACAACGGCATGGATGTCGATATCAAATTGGCGTCACGCGTCACCGGACTTGACGCGATCTTGGGCGGGCATACGCATGACGGCGTTCCACAGCCTGTCATGGTTAAAAACGCAAGCGGCCAGACGCTGGTCACCAATGCGGGTAGCAATGGAAAATTCCTTGCGGTTCTTGACTTCGATGTCAAGGACGGAAAAGTATCTGGGTGGAAATACAATCTACTGCCAGTGTTCTCTGATGCGCTACGAGCCGATCCGGAAATGCAGGGTTTGATTGATCGCGTCCGCGCGCCCTATCTCGATAAATTGAATGAACCACTGGCAGTTGCGGGCGAAACGCTGTATCGCCGAGGTAATTTCAACGGAACCTTCGATCAACTGATTCTGGATGCACTCCTGGATGTCAAGGATGCGGAGATATCGTTTTCACCGGGATTCCGTTGGGGAACCAGTCTCCTTGCCGGTGACACGATTCGCATGGAGCATCTCATGGATCAGACCGCAATTACCTATCCCTATTCGACCCTGACTGAAATGAAGGGCAGCATGGTGAAGACCATTCTTGAGGACGTTGCGGATAACCTGTTTAATGCGGATCCATACTATCAGCAAGGTGGTGATATGGTGCGAGTTGGTGGACTCGACTACACCATCGATCCCAATGCCTCAGCCGGAGATCGCATCAGGGATATGACGTTGAAGGGTAAATCCATTGATGCAGAGAAGACATACAAAGTAGCAGGCTGGGCTCCTGTGGCGAGTGGTGCCGCCGGTGAGCCGATTTGGGATGTGGTTAGCGGCTGGCTGAAGACGCAAAAAAACCTTAAGCCGCGCGAATTGAAGCAGCCAAGAGTTCTCGGCATGCAGGACAATCAGGGAATTATCTAACGAGAGGTGCTGCAGTGGAAGTGCTCATGCATATTTACTGAGCACTTTCAGTATCTCGGTTACCCTGGCATGCTTGCTCGCATCACTCTCAGTAGACTCAATTATTTCGGATTCTATACTGCAGGCCATCATCTCAAAAAACGCGCGATCTAACGCATTTCTTGCGGCGGCAAGTTGCTGGGCGATATCATTACAGGGTTCGTCATTCTCAATCATGCGAAGCACACCACGAATTTGCCCCTCGACCCGCTTCAATCTTAGGCAGATGGCTCGTTGATGAGATTCTTTTCGCTCAGAAGTGGTCTCCGATGCGATATATCCTGACGAATTGACGTTGCTCACCGTGTTTTTTTTCATTTCCGATTTCTTTTAGCACGTTGCGTACAGTCGATACCTTAGACCAGCAAACATTTGCTCGTCAACCATACCCTTGGGGAACGCATGCTGGATCAAGCTTATTCTCACGCCATCGTCGGCGGTCTCATGATTGGGTTGGCGGTATCAATCCTGCTGTGGTTCAACGGTCGGATCGCGGGGATCAGCGGCATCTTCGGCGACATCTTTTTGAGCGGTCAAGGTTCCCAGCTGGCTTGGCGGGCACTTTTTATCGTCGGCTTGATGGTGGGATACATCGTTGTCCGCGCCGTCCGACCGGAACTAGGAGTCGTTGTGCCACAAGGGAACGTCATTGAGATGGCCTTCGCCGGTGTGCTGGTTGGATTCGGAACCCGCCTTGGGTGCGGTTGTACATCGGGGCACGGCATTTGTGGCATAGCGCGTCTTTCTCCGCGGTCTTTTGTTGCCACATCGTTGTTCATTGGCGTCGCCGCGATTGTTGTTTATATCCGGCAGCACATAATATGAGCAACTCTCGCGCTTCACTCTCCATTTCACTACTAAGTGGCGCTCTGTTTGGCGCCGGGCTCACCGTTTCTGGAATGACCAATCCGCAAAGTGTGATTGGTTTTTTGGATTTTCTTGGTAGCTGGAACCCGTCGATGCTTCTGGTAATGACTAGCGCATTGGCTGTTGCGCTTCCCGCGTACCAAATGAAGCGCGCAAAGCCGATACTGTCCGATAGCTATGTTCTTCCTTCCAGGAGATCGTTGGATCGCGATCTGTGGGTTGGCGCGATCATTTTCGGGGTCGGCTGGGGAATCGCTGGCTTGTGCCCTGGCCCAGCAATTGCAGCGATCACATCTGGCGACGTGAGTATGTTTGTTTTTGCGGCCGCGATGGTCGGCGGCATGTGGTTGCGCAGTCGTTTACCGGAGTCAATTCGTGGTGGCGACGTCTGCAAAAGCTGAAACGGTTGCATGTTTCGGGTGGCTCTGTTGTTCCGGTAAGTACCAATTGGAGGGGAAAATGTCACGCAATTCATTCAAGTTGAATCATGTCACCTTGGCCGTGCTGGTATCGCTCGGTGGTGTTTCCACCGCGTCTGCGACAAACGGCTACTTTTCACACGGTTATGGTACCCAGAGCAAGGCGATGGCGGGTACGGGCGTCGCCCAATCTCTGGACTCGTTGGCTCCAGCGACCAATCCGGCGGGGCTGCTGGGCGTTGGTGATCGCCGTGATATCGGCGTTGGCTACTTCTCACCAGATCGTGGCTATGACATCACGGGTGGCCCAACGGGTGCATGCATGAACGCGCAGCAGTGCACATTTGCCGTCGGACCAGAAGCACGTCGAAGCGACAAGAGCTTCTTTCTGATTCCGCACTTTGGCATTTCGCGTCGGCTCTCCGAGAACTCGGTGTTTGGCGTTGCGGTGTATGGCAACGGTGGAATGAACTCGCGCTACGTGGGTGGTAGCGCCACCGTAGGCGTCCCGATGGGCACCGTTCCTCCAGGTATTTCGATGACGCTGCCTGGTACATTTGGCGCGGGAACTGCGGGCGTCGACCTGATGCAGATGTTCATTGCACCAACCTATGCACTGGGCTTTGGCGAGGGCGCATCGTTTGGCATTTCACCGATCATCGCCGCACAGATGTTTGAGGCACGTGGCCTCTCTAACTTTGCCGCACTATCCTCGGCTCCGGACGCACTGACGGATAATGGTCACGACAACTCCTACGGCGCAGGTCTGAAACTTGGCGTCCAGCTTCCGTTCGCGAGCAACTGGATGTTCGGTGCCTCGTATCAGACAAAGATCTGGATGAGCGAATTCGATGATTACGCCGGGCTGTTTGCTGAAAATGGTGATTTCGACATTCCTTCCACCGCGACCATCGGCGTTTCGACGAAAGCGACGGACGCACTCACGATTGCGTTTGATGTCCAATGGATTGGATACAGCGACATCACCTCCATTGCCAACCCGTTTGTGCCGAACTTCTTCAACTCTCAGTTGGGCATGAGCAATGGCGGCGGATTTGGCTGGGATGACATGACGGTGTACAAGCTTGGCTTCGCCTACGACACTTCTGAGTCATCAACATGGCGTTTCGGCTTCAGTACGACCGAGCAACCCGTTGGCTCAGATGATGTTCTGTTCAACATCGTTGCGCCCGGTGTTGTTGAAAATCACTTCACCGTTGGCTACTCGACGAAGACCTCCAGTGGAAATGGCTGGAGTGTTTCCGGAATGTATGCCCCGTCCGTTTCCGTCTCGGGTAACAATCCCATGGATGGAGCTCAGACCATCAAGTTTAGCATGGATCAGTTCGAGCTTGAATTCAGCTACTCATTCTGAGTGTCGTTGAGTTTCAGAGACCAAGTTGCTGATCTCTAGTTGCGCGCAAAGAGCTGAGCTCACCACTCAGCTCTTTGCATTTCGTTGAGCAGATTTTCCACAGGCACCAGCACATGGCACATCATCGAGTTGGACCGTCACATGATTTACGGCGTACTTTTCATGCAACACATTGCGGACTGCTTGAATTGCATCGTCCGCGTGAAAGCCCGCACGGAGTTTCGCGTGCAAGGTCGCAACGTGGCTACCACCCGTCAATTGCCAGATATGCACATGATGCACGTCCGTGATCGACTCGCATTCATGCTCGATCACCTCTGCGACTTCGTCGGTATTCAATCCTTCCGGGACGCCTTCGAGAAGAATGTGCGCGGATCGCTTGACCAGTCGCCAGCCGCTGTTGAGGATTAACACCGACACGAAGACTGAAACCAAGGGATCAATCCATACCCATCCGAGATAGGCAATCAGAATCGCTGCGGCGACTGCACCGAATGATCCCAACAGATCGCCCAACACATGTAGAAACGCGCCCGCCGCATTGACGTCATCGTGATCGTGCCCTCCCAACACCGCGAGGACCAGCAGATTCATCGCCAGACCGGACAAAGCGACCCAGAACATCGGCCCACTGAGGATGGCGTTAGGCTCCCAAAGTCGTTGTACCGCTTCGACAATGATCCAAACCACCAGCACGAGTTGAAGTATCGCGTTGGTGTAGCCAACCAGCACCTCTAAACGCGCATATCCATAGCTTCGGCGGCTATCGGGTGGTCGTCTTGCCACGATGGCGCCAACCCAGGCGAGCCCGAGCGCCGCCGCATCGACGAACATATGCCCCGCATCGGCGAGCAAGGCCAGAGAACCACTGACCACGCCGCCTACCGATTCAACGAGCATCATCGAGACGGTCAGGAAAAAAGCGATACGAAGCCTGCCAATCCGCTTGGGATCATGCAGGAATACATCGCCGTGGTCATGGTGATGCTCATCCTGAAAGGGCGTTGGCAACGCCTCGCCAGATTGATGTCTGTGTTCAATAGTCATTCTTGAACCGGCGCTTTGATACGCAACCACAACGCATTTCGCATTGCCTGAGCATCCTCGGGCAACTGTTTTGGGTCAAACAGACGTGAACGCACGGCGTCAGGCGGATATATTCCTGGATTCGATGCGATTTTGGGGTCCACCAGCTGATTGGCGGGAAGATTGGGATTCGCGTAGGCAACCGTGTTGGTGACTTTTGCAATCACGTCCGGTTCAAGCAGGTAATTGATGAATGCATGCGCATTGGCCTTGTGTGGCGCATCTCTGGGTATGGCCATGACATCCATCCATCGCAACGCGCCCTCGCGTGGAATTACATACTTCACCTCAATGCCATTGCCCAGCTCTTCGGCGCGTGCCGCGGCTTGTGAAATATCACCCGAGTACCCCATCGCAACACAGATTTCTCCGGAGGCCAACTTGTCGATGTAGTCCGCGCTGTCAAATGCGGTAATGTATTTTCGGACCGCAAAAAAGGTCGTCTCAAGCAGCGACTGCTCGTCACCGTCTGCACTGTTCGGATCCCTCCCGCGATAGATCAGCGCTGCGCTAAGGGTTTCGAGATCGGTATCCAGCACGCTGATGCCGCAGCCAGCCAGTTTGGCGGCCACCGCTGGATCAAAGATCAGTCGCCACGTATCCAGCGGCACGTCTTTTCCCAGCCGTTCCTGCACGGCATTGAGGTTCACACCGATTCCGGTGGTCCCCCACAGATAGGGGACGAGCCGACTGTTGTCCACGTCAACTTCGGATAGGCTCACCATGAATTCAGGATCGACGTTGCGTAAATTTGGCAGGCGTCGCCGGTTCAATGGTGCATAGATTTTCGCTTGCAGGTGCTGCTGGGCGAAGGGTCGCAGGGAAGGAAAAACCAGATCGAAGCCGGAATTTCCCGCGCGCAGTTTTTCGTCGAGCGCTTCATTTTCCGTGTAGGTGTCATACACGACTTTGATGCCGGTACGCCGCTCAAATTCCGGGATGGTGTCCGGCGCGACGTAGTCGGTCCAGTTGTAGACATGCAACACGCGCTGCTGGGCGTCGGGTGTTTTTGACTCATTCGATGGCTCTGACGATTGACACGCTGCCAGCAGTGTCACAGCGGCGACCAGTAAACCCTGCGCAACGGCTTTCTGTTTCATGCCTCATCCTCCAATCTGGTCGTCATCACGGAATCGGGAGTACAGGCGTTCGTGCGTCAACACGGACAGATGTTCCGGCGATCACGCGCCTTCAATGTCAAAATGCACCACGTGTTCACCGGCAACGCGCGTCGACTGTCCGAGATTGAACATGCCGCCTCGCCGCAGAACGAGTTCTTCGCGATGTACACGGACTTCGTCATCATTTGATAGCGCGACAAACGTTCCATTGGTGGAGCGGTCAATCAGCACGAAGTGGCCGCGCTTGAACTCGATGCTCGCGTGATGGCGACTGACCCACTCTGCCTCGATGACGAGGGTGCTACCTGCATCGCGGCCGAAGGTGATCGGTGCCCCGTCACAACGCAGTTCGGCGACCTGGCCCTTGTAGCGCAGTACCAGCGTAGCGCCACCCGGATCACCGTCCTCAAGCTTGATGGCGCGCTGAACAGTGGTGATGTTCGATATGTCCTCTTGCCACAACACGTCGACGATTTCGATGGGCAACAATTTGCCACTCACACGGGCTCGCCCGAGGTTGCGGGTCTTGAGCCCGGAGAATGTGGTCAGTCCTCGCATCGACGAGGCCGTCGTGACGATCTGCTCACGCTTGGCGATGGAGGCCATCCTCGCGGCAGTGTTCACGGCGTCGCCGAAGACGTCTTGCGATTCCTCCAGTACATCGCCGTGATGGAGTCCGATACGAATACCGATGTTGTCGCGCTTGAACTCCGGGTCCGTTGACATGCGTCGTTGCATGTCACAAGCGGAAAGCGCCGCTTGCACCGGACTGGGAAACACGCACATCACCTCATCGCCAATCGTCTTGACCACTCGACCGCCATGCGTTGCGGTGATGCCGGTCAGCGCATCCAGCACCGCTGAGATGATCTGCCTCGCCTCAACGTCACCACGCTCCTCAAACAGCCGCGTGCTCCCGCTGACATCAGCGAAGAGTATCGACATGGGCTTGGCTTCGCTCATGATGTGATTGCCCGATATAGAACCAGAAAGCTGGCTGAAAACTGGTGCCCAGAACGGGACTCGAACCCGTACAACCTTTCGATCGGCAGATTTTAAGTCTGCTGCGTCTACCGATTCCGCCATCCGGGCGCACGCTCTCAGTCTATCAGGAGCCAAGGCCAACAACCCGACCGATTCGGGGCCTCGCTGGCAAAATTCCGCGCGGGTGCGTCGCTGTCGAAAGTCATGATGGGGACGCAGTGTGAACCGAACAAACACATCCTGCTGATCGGTGCGCGCTACCAACGACCTTGTGCCGCTGAAATATCTACCGGTTTGAGGCGCGATCTGGCCGTGTGCCCTCGCCGCTTCCCTGTCTTGCTGTCTCCAGCCGAGCCTGCAGGGAGGGAAGATCGCGATGGTTGGGTTGCAACTCGGCCGCGTGCTCGAAGGCGCGCTCTGCGGTCTCCAGATTGCCCTGCCCCAACTGCTCCGCGACATAGCCGAGCAGGCTTGCGGTAAGTCGATCGGAAATCGACTGCAAATCGGTAGCCGATTGCCCGATGGCTTCGAGGATCACCCAGTCCTTCCAGGCGCTGACGGGGCGGTTGGCGTCGAGATGTCCGTTCAACTGGGACAGCAGCCGTTGGCGCATATCGAGCATCGCCCGTTTAGCCTCGGCGTTTGCGGGATCGGATGACAGCACCCCACGCAGCAAGTCAAATGCGCTGGAGCCGGGCGGCTCCAGCCAGTGCCCCGCGTCCATGGCACGATACGCCGACGCGATCAGGGTTCCTGGATCACTCTGCAAACGCGATGCCGTGCGCGATTCTTGGGCGGCGCGTCGTCGTGCAAGTCCCATGGCAAACGAATCAAGCCCCGGCGGCGCGGGCTGCAATTTGCGCGCGATGCCCAGCCATCGATCCGCCTCGTCAAACTGGAAATTGGATGCCTCGGCGTCGGCCATTTCGATCATTAATTTGCCTACGCGCTGGATGCCATCCCTGGCCATCGGATTGTTCGGTTGGTCGGCCAGCACCCGACCAACCGAAC
>Ga0209066_10004743_pt1 | contig 14623 bp, 17 predicted proteins | sample All_14_2_FD_187198 | JGI IMG/M metagenome (GOLD analysis project Ga0209066, IMG submission 187198) | Freshwater microbial communities in response to fracking from Pennsylvania, USA - Allegheny Zone_MetaG_DW_15 (SPAdes) (version 2) ...
CACAAAGGCCGCCGCGGCAATGCCCCACAGCCAACGGTTCTTCAGCGCGCGTGACCCGATCCGCACGGCCGCCGAGACCACAATGGCCGTCACTGCGGGCTTGATGCCGTACAGCACCCCAGCCACTGCCGGCACATGCCCCCAGGCCATGTAGACCCACGACAGGCCGATCAGGATCAACAGCGAGGGCAGCACAAACAGGCCGCCGGCCACGATGCCGCCCCAGGTGCGGTGCATCAGCCAGCCGATGTAGGTGGCCAGTTGCTGCGCCTCAGGGCCGGGCAGCACCATGCAGTAGTTCAGTGCGTGCAGGTAGCGCTTTTCAGAGATCCAGCGTTTGCGCTCGACCAGGTCCTCGTGCATCAGCGCGATCTGTCCTGCTGGCCCCCCAAAGCTCAGAAAACCCAGGCGCAGCCAGTACCCAAAGGCCTGCCAGAAAGTGGGCGCCACTGGAGCGGGCGCCGCGGAGCGGGGCGGGGCGAGGTGGATCATGTGGGCCGGCGATAATTTGAGGGTCGGACGGGTCCAGTCTGCCACTTATCCACCACCGCCATGCCCCCCATCCCACCTCCTGCCGACCCTTCGATTGGAAAGCGCGGCAAGGGGCGCCCGCCTCACAACACCACGGAGACCGAGCTCATCCGCCGGCAGATCCAGCAGGCCGCCGCGCAGGTGTTTGCCGCACATGGCTCTCACGGATTGTCCGTGGCCTTGATCACGCAGGCATGTGAGATCTCTCGCCCCACGTTCTATCGGTACTTCAAAAACACCGATGAGGTTCTGGAGCTGGTGCTGCGCGAGGCCAACGACCGGTTGATCGACCTGGTGGTCACCGCCATCCGTCAGTCCGATGACCCGATGCAAAAAGTCGAGGCGGGCCTTCTGGCCTGGCGCGGATGGGGCGAGGAGATGGGCCCCTTGCTGCGCGCCATTTTTTCGGAAATGCACGACGTCAAGTCGCCCGCGTTTTCACACCGTCAGCGCGTGCTGGAGGCCATTGGCCTTGAACTGAATCAGATGGTGGTCAGCCTGGGGCGACAGCCGTTTGACCCTCTCCAGGTGGAGACCTTCGTGATCGGCGTCGAGTACCTGGGGTATCGCTTCCACTTTGGCCCCGAGGCACCCTCGGAGGCGCTGTGGCAGCGCACGCGTCAAGCCATGTTGAGGTTGGCCATGGGGTTGCTGGGCGGGCCACTGGAGTGGGGGCACGCCTCGCAACTGGCGCAAGTGCTGGGCGTCCAACTGGATTGAGGCGCCGCCGCCCGGTCAACTTTGGCGAGGTGTCAGCACAAAGGGGAACACCAGGTGCCGCACCAGGGGGGCTTCCACAAAGGTCATGCCCAGGATGTGGCCATCGGCCGTGCGCCTCAGTTCATCCGTGACCCAGCACCACGGTGCTCGGGCGTCAGATGGGTAGAGCAGCACCAAGGTGTCCTTGCCGTCCAGGCGCGAAGGCTTTCGCGCCAAGGTCATCGGGAAGCGTTGCGCAGTGCCTTGTCCCGTCTGGAACATGTTGACCGCCCGGCCATTGCCCAGGAACTGCTTGCCCAGCCAGCCCCCAAAACCTGTCAACGCCAGCGTGGGCCCACTGTTTGCACGAAACCACCAAGGCCCCGCAGGCTGACCGGGGTAGAAGCCAGTCAGTTCGTTCGCATCCACGGAGCGCGCGTCCCGAAAGACCTGCTTGAGTTTGCCGACGGACAGGTGAGACACGGGGTTGGTGGGGTTCATGGTGGTGCCCTCATCTTTTATCGTTACACTATTGTAATGTTATTTGTGTGGTGAAGAGGTTTTGTTTTGACTCAGCTCGCAGGTTCGGTGGTCGTGGTCACGGGCGCATCAGAAGGCATTGGCAAAGCCATTGCGACGGCCATTGCCCATCGGGGTGGCAAGGTGGTGCTCATGGCGCGGTCCCAGGACAGGCTGCTCCGGGCGGTCGACGAAATCACCCGCCAAGGTGGGCAGGCCAGCCACGTGGTGGTTGACCTGGGCACCCCGGCCGCCGTGCGGGTGGCCATGAACGAGGTCATCCAACGCCATGGCCGGGTCGATGTGCTGGTCAACAACGTGGGGGCCGGCACGTTCAAGCCCCTTCACCTGACCTCGTCCGATGAGTGCGACCTGGCCGTTGCGTTGCCCTTGGTGCCGGCGGTGGTGGCCAGTCAGTGCGTCTTGCCCGGCATGTTGCTTCGCAAGCGAGGCCACATCGTCAACTTGACCAGCCCGGCGGGCTTCATGCCCATGCCCTACATGGCACCGTACATGGCGGCCAGACATGCCATGGTGGCCTTGAGCCAAGGTTTGCGGTGCGAGTTGCAAGACACGGGCGTTCAGGTTTCTTTGGTGTGCCCCTCGCAGGTGGACACGGGCTATTTCCAGAACAACGATGCCGACATGCGTTGGTACCCACCGATCTCTCGGCTGTTTCCGGTGCTCCAGCCAGCTCGGGTGGCCCAAGAGGTGGTCGAGGCCATTCTTCAAGACAAGGCTCAGGTGGTGTTTCCCTGGCAACTCCGTTGGGCCACGCGCCTGTACGCCGTGGCGCCCGGCCTGGCCCAATGGCTCCTGCAGACCTGTGGTTTGTGGCATGGTGGGCTGGGGCGTGCAAAGCACGTCATTTGACCCACCATGATTTCGAAACGTGAGGCCCACTTGACTGCCATCCATGTGACTGTGATCGGGGGAGGGCTGATTGGCGCCTCCTGGGCTGCGTTGTTCCTGGCGCATGGCCACCGCGTTTGTGTTCACGATGTGGCCCCTGGCGTGGCGTCCCGCGTGCATGCTGAACTCAGGCGCATCCAGCCCTTCATGGCCCAACTGGGCCTTTTGCTGGATCCCGACACGCCATCCTTGTCTTTCGAGGCCAATCTGGCCGAGGCAGTTCGCCCCGCCGACATCGTTCAGGAGTGTGGTCCTGAGCGGCTGGCCTTCAAACAGGCCCTGTGGGCCCAGGTCGAGGCGCATTGCCGCCCTGATGCCTTGTTGTTGTCCTCCAGCTCAGGCATCACGGCCAGCATGCAGTCTCGCAAGATGCGCACCCCCCAGCGGATGCTGGTCGGGCACCCGTTCAACCCACCCCACCTGATCCCCCTGGTGGAGGTGGTGCCCGGCCGTCGCACCAGCGAACCGGCCGTGGTCCGTGCCCGTGATTTTTACGCGGCACTGGGCAAGCAGGTGGTGGTCTTGCGCAAGGAAATCCCCGGCTTTGTCGCCAACCGAATTCAGGCCGCGGTGATTCGTGAAAGCGTTTCGCTGGTCAGGCAGGGGGTGGTCTCTGCCGAGGACCTGGACATTGCCGTGCAGTCCTCGCTGGGCTTGCGCTGGGCCACTGGCGGCCCGTTCCTGTCGGCCCATCTGGGTGGTGGTGCGGGTGGTATCAAGGGCTTTTTGCAGCAATTTGCCGGGGGGCTGCAACTGCTGTGGCTGCACATGCGCCTGCGCCCTGTCCTGCTGACCCGCAAGACGCAAGAGGCCCTGGTCGCAGGCGTCCAGAGCGGCTATGGTGATCGATCCATTGACCAACTCGCGTCCCTGCGAGACCACCAACAAATTGCATTGCTGCAAGCCTTGCAACAGACCCCACCCACCAGGACACCCAAGCCATGAAGCGCCAATCGGATGAAGTCGTGTTGATCACGGGATGCGGATCGGGCATCGGCAAAGCCCTTGCACAAGCCTTTCATCGGCAGGGCTTTCGGGTCTGTGCGACGGCGCGGCGTTTGCAGACCATGGACGACCTGTCGCGCCAGGGCATCCAGACCTTGTCCCTGGATGTGACGCAGGCCGAGGACATCCAGCGGGTGCTGGATCAACTCAACGCCAGCGGCTTGACCGTCAGCATGCTGGTCAACAACGCGGGTTATGGCGCCATGGGGCCTTTGCTGGACCTGCCGGCGGGTGAGTGGCAAAAGCAGTTCGCCGTCAATGTGTTTGCGCCCATGGCGCTGACCCGGGCCGCGCTGCCGGGCATGATCAAACGTCGCCGCGGCACCATCGTCAACATCAGCAGCGTGTCGGGTGTCATGCCCACGCCGTTTGCAGGTGCCTATTGCGCCAGCAAGGCGGCGTTGAACGCCCTGTCTGATTCCTTGCGCATGGAGCTGCGGCCCTTGGGCATCGATGTCGTCACGGTGCAGCCAGGCGGCATTCAGTCGTCCTTTGGTGATCGGGCGGCCGATGAAGTTCAGATGGCGCCCGATTCGCCCTACCAAGCCATCCGCGAGGGGGTGTTGTCCCGCGCCAATGAAAGCCAGAGCGACGCCACCCCGGCGGATGTCTTTGCCAACCAGTTGGTGAAGCAACTGGACGTCTCGAATCCGCCTGCCGTGATCCGGTTGGGTCAGAAAAGCACCATGCTGCCGCTGCTGAAGTGGAGCCTGCCCACGGCATGGCTGGACCGCATCCTGAGCGCGCGTTTCCAACTGAACCGGCTGAAATAGGCACAGGTGTGAGATCGGCTTTCAGTGGGGCTGGTGCAGCACCTGACGCAGGTGATCACATCGGGCGCCCGCTTCACGCATCGATCGGCTTGAAAGATCAGCCGACTGCACCACGTTGGCGATGAGCCGCGCGATCTCCTCGGGCGCCAGCACAAAGTCCACGCACCCACTGGCAATGGCACTTTGCGGCATGTCGGGCTGTGCGGCCGTGTCCAGCCGTTGCGCGACTGTGATGCCGCCCACCTCTCGGATGCCGCACAAGGCATCGGCGCCATCTCCGTCATAACCTGAGACGATGACGGCAATCAGTTGGCCCTCCCATTGCTGCGTGATCGAGCGCAGGAACACGGTGATCACATCCGACCAACCCCGTGGCTTGGAGATGGGCATCAAGTGAAACTGCCCGTTCAGCACATGCAAGTCACGCTGCTCCGGGATGATGAACACGCGATTGGGTTGAATCAGCAAACGATCGGTGATGAGCTCCACCGGCATGTTGGTTCGGCTGGGCAACACCTCATGCAGCCGTGTCGCCAGGGTTCTGACATGGTTGACGATGACAATGGCCGCGCCCAGGTCGTCAGGCAGGTTGCGCAGCAGGCGGATGTAGGCGTCCAGCCCCCCGGCAGAGCCCCCCACGCAGACGATCGGGAAGTTGGACGACGGGGACGCATGACGCATGGCGGAGCTCCTGTGGGGCGTGATGGGGGCAACCTGCGGTCCCGTGATCACCCTAGCGACGAAGCCAGGCCCCGACCGTGCGGGAGCGCACCGAGCACGCAGAAATAAATGCATGCCGCCGGCCGGCCATGGCCACCACAATGGTCCGCATGAGAAGACGCTCGCTGACCGCGCTGTGGACCAAGACCTTCAAGCGCAGCCTGACCGCCATCACCCGAAGCAGTGAGAGGGTGGGCAAGCGTGCGGTGGACCGGAGCCGCCCGCCGCCGGGTAAGGGCGACTGGATTGCCGGGGTGGCCATCGGCCTGCAAGGCGCGCGTCGCTTTAGGCTCTACCGCCCACCCGATGTTCAGCCTGGCGAGCAACTGCCCTTGCTGGTGATGCTGCATGGTTGCGGGCAGGATGCCCGGAGTTTTGCGGCCAGCACTCGCATGAACAGCGTGGCGGCGCGAGAACGGTTTTGGGTGCTCTACCCTGAGCAGGATCGCCTGGCCAACCCGCAAGGTTGCTGGAACTGGTTTGACACTGCGGGTGGGCGCGCCCAAAGCGAAGTCGCCTTGATCATGAAAGCCATTGACCAGGTCTGCCAGTTGTACCCGGTGGATCCGGCACGCATCGCTGTGGCGGGTCTCTCGGCGGGGGGCAGCATGGCGGCCCTGCTGGTCACCCATCACCCGGAGCGATTCAAGGCCGCGATGATGCATTCGGGTGTCCCGCCCGGCACCGCGCACTCCAGCCTGTCGGCGCTGGGCGCCATGCGTGGCCGACGCTCCACCAGGCCGTCGGCCATGGCTGCGTTGTCGACGGCGCCGTGGCCGCCTTTGATGGTGATGCAGGGCGGTGCGGATCTCGTGGTCGCGCCCAACAATGGGTGGGCCGCGGTGCAACTGTGGGCCGATACGGCTGGGGGCGTTGTCCAGGCGGCCCAGCCACGCAGCGTGCAGCGCGGCAAGCGCTATCCCATGACGGTGACCGACTTCAAGCGCCAGGGGCGCATGGTGGCCACACTGGTGGAGGTCGGGCGCCTGGGCCATGCATGGAGTGGTGGTGCCAGTCGACAACCGTTCAGCGATGGCAAGGGGCCGGACGCCTCCCGAATGGTCTGGGCGTTTGCAGCCAAACAGTTTCGGGTTTGACCCTGCGGCGACGTGCGGGCTACGTGCGCTGTAGAACAGACGCGGTGGCGCGGTGGCGCGAGCATCAGTCGCAACGTATCACGGCAGGCCCTGCCGATTCGAAGCGATTCCATGAGCCATCCGTCCCTTGTCGCCCTTCAACGCTCAGCCCGGCTTGAAGCCTTTGTGCTGGCGGATTCGTTTCCGTGCCTGGGTGCCCGCTCTGCCTTCCACACCGGGCGCGCGCACACGGCCAGCTTTGGCCGGTTGGGCGATGACGAGATCTTGCCCTTGCAAGCCCTGTGCGACGCCCTGGCGTCTTTCTCTGCCGCCTACCCTGATCCCGGTGAAGCCCCCGTCACCTTCATCGCGATGTTTGATGACGATGTGGGCGACGAACAAGACTTTGAGCGACGGCTTTGGCGCCACCTGCAAGGGCTGCACCGCTGTGACCGCTTCGACTTTGACTGGGCCCCGGGGGTGAGCAGCGACCCCCAGTCCCCCGATTTTTCTTTCAGCATCGCGGGCCGCGCTTTTTTTGTCGTGGGGCTCCATCCGCACGCCTCGCGCATGGCCCGGCGCGCGCCCATGCCCTGCATCGTGTTCAACTTTCATGACCAGTTTGAACAACTGCGGGCCAGCGGCAAGTACGACAAGATGCAGCGCGTGATCCGCGGCCGCGATGTCGCCTTGCAGGGCCATGCCAACCCGGTGCTGTCGCGCTTTGGCGAAGCGTCTGAGGCCCGGCAGTACGCGGGGCGTGCCGTGGGTGCCGATTGGGGCTGCCCGTTTCGCCCTGGAGTGCAGCATGGACGCTGAAAGCACCGTGTCGCTGCCGCCGCAGCTTTTGAATTCGCGCATCGCGCCCCAATGCGGCACCTCGTTCAAGCTGCGTGCGGGCGACGTGCTGCGCGTCAGCGACCCTCAGGGCGAGCAGGTCGCCGATCTGTTTGCCTTCAAAGAGGGTGACCCGGCGTGCAGCCTGTCCTCGGGACGCAGCATCGACTACGCCAGCAAGATCTACCTGAGCACGGGCGATGTGCTGTATGCCAATGACAGCCGCGAGATGTTCACCATCGTGGCCGACACGGTGGGCCGCCATGACTTTTTGCTGACACCCTGTAGCCAGGAGATGTTCGAGAAGCTCCACCATTGCCAGGGCCATCATCCCAGTTGCTTCGAGAACCTGTGCATTGCCTTTGAGCCCCACGGCATCCAGGGGCACCAGATCGCCACCACCTTCAACATCTTCATGAACGTGACGGTCAATCCCGATGGTGCGGTGCGTGTGTTGCCGCCCACGTCACGGCCGGGCGACTTCATCGAGCTACGGGCCGAGATGGACCTGGTGTGCGGTCTGACGGCCTGCTCAGCCGAACAATCCAACAACGGGGCATTCAAGCCCATTGACTACCGCATCGTGCGTGCGGCGGGCCCCATGGCATGAGCGGGGCTGCGCGCTGGGCGGTCACGCCCTTGGATGTGGCCCGGGCGCAGCGCCTGCGGTTTCGGATTTTTGCCCAGGAGATGGGAGCAACGCTCCAAGGCATGCCCACGGGTCACGATGTCGATGAGTTCGATGCCCATTGTCTGCATTTGCTGGTGGTGTCCCAGGACCCGGCGGGAGAGGACGAAGGCGAGGTGGTCGCCACCTGCCGGGTGCTGTTGCCCGACGGCGCGCGTCAGGTCGGCCGTTTGTACAGCGAGGGTGAGTTCGATTTGTCGGCCGTGCGGGACCTCATGCCCGGTACGCTCGAGATGGGCCGTGTCTGCGTGGCACCCGCCTGGCGCAACGGCCTGCTGATCCTGTCCCTGTGGCGCGAGCTGGGCAAGCTGATGCAACAGGAGGGGCTGGATGTGCTGATCGGTTGCGCCAGCGTTGGCGTGTCCGATGGGGGGGTGTTTGCCGCGCAGTTGTGGAACCAGCTGCGCGTGTCCCACCAGGTCGAGCCTCTGCGGCGCGTGCGGCCCTGGCAGCCACTGACCTTGCGACCCGATGCGCCACACAGCACCGTGCAGGTGCCTGCACTCATCAAAGGCTATCTGCGCTGCGGTGGTCGGCTGTTGGGCCCACCGGCGCTAGATGCGAGCTTCAACACCGCTGATTTCCCGATGATGCTGCGCCTTCGCGACCTGCCGCAGCGCTATGGCAAACGCGTGCTCGCCGCATGACTCAGGCAGCCAGGGCTGTGCCAACCCCCCCGCAGGTCGGCCGGCTGGAGCGCCTGCCCAAGTGGCTCAACCTGGTGCCCATGGTGGCGCAGTGGGCCTGGCTGTCGTTGCGCCATGGTTCGATCACGCTGCCCTCATGCTCCAACCCTGCGCTCACCGCGGGCGGGCTGGTTGGCGAGGGCAAGATGGAGTACCTGACCGTGATGGGCGAGCACGCACGCGCGGCCACCGCCCACACCACCTCGGTTGACATCACGGGGCCAGAGTCCTTGGCCGAGGTCGAGGCCGCGATGACGCACCATGGCTTGGGCTTCCCCCTGATCGTCAAGCCCGATCTGGGCTGGTGCGGCTTTGGTGTGCGTCGCATCGATGGGCGAGATGCGCTCGCGCGCTACGTGGCCGCCTACCCCGCGGGTGAGCGCCTGGTGCTGCAGGAATGGCTCGGTGCCCAAGGCGAGGCAGGCTTGTTCTACCTGCGATGGCCAGGCGCCGCGTCTGGTGAGTTGATTGGTGTGCTGTTGCGCCACTTTCCGCGCGTGGTGGGCGATGGCGTGCACAGCGTGGCGCAGTTGATGGCCGCTGACCGGCGTGCCTGTCGGCTCGGCCGCGACCGCAGCAGCGAGCCTGGTTGCGACGTGCGCCGCATCCCCGCGCGCGGCGAGGTGGTGCGCATCGCCTCGGTCAGCTCCACCCGCGTGGGCGGCGGCTACGAGGACGGCACGCCGCGCATCACCACAGAGCTACGGCAGGCGGTGGACGCCATCGCACGTGACATGGGCGACTTTCATGCCGGCCGCTTTGACGTCAAGTACGACAACCTGGCTGCCCTGCAGGCCGGGCGCTTTCGGATCATGGAGGTCAACGGTGCGGGCTCCGAGGCGGTGCATGCCTGGGATCCCCGCTGGAGCCTGCGCCAAGCCTATGCCATCGTGTTTGCCAAGCAGCGTCGGCTCTTTGCCATTGGCAGCGAGATGCGCCGCCGGGGCCATTGCCCGGTGGGGTCGCTCGCGCTGCTGCGCCATTGGCTGCGCCAGCGTGCGCTGATCCGGCGCTATCCGCCCTCCAACTGAGGCAATCGGATTGTGATGATATGAAATGTATATAATACGTATACGTTTCATATGGAGTTCAATCATGGGCATTGTCAAGATCTCGGATCTGATGCACGAGAACCTGCGCGTGGCGGGCAATGCGCTCAGTCGGTCCATCAATGCTCAGGCAGAACACTGGATGCGCGTCGGCATGCTGACCGAGATGCACCCGGAGTTGAACCACCGCGACATCTGTCAACTCTTGATCCGTGCAGAGCTGGCCGGAGGGCTGGACATCACCATGGCGGCCTCACCCCAGCCAGACAAGGCCAAAACATCCGCCAAAGGCAAGCACTGATGGGCCGCGGCGTCCCCATCCACACGGCGGGTGACATCGACATGGCGCGGCGGGCTGCCCAGCTCGCGTCAGAGGTACTCTGCATGATCGAGCCCCACGTGGTGCCGGGTGTGAGCACCGAGGCACTCGACCGCCTCTGCCACGATCACATCGTGGATGTGCAGGGCGCCACGCCCGCCAACCTGGGGTACCACGGGTATCCCAAAACCATTCTCACGTCGGTCAATCAGGTGGTCTGCCATGGCATTCCGTCCCCCGACAAGATCTTGAAAAGGGGCGACATCGTCAACATCGATGTGGCCGTCATCAAGGACGGTTGGTATGGCGACACCAGTCGCATGTACTTTGTCGGTGCCCCCGGTGTGCTGGCGCGGCGCCTGGTGGAGACGACCTATGAGGCCTTGCTGGCCGGCATTGGGCAGGTCAGGCCGGGCGCAACGCTGGGCGATGTGGGGCACGCCATCCAGTCGGTTGCTCATCGCGAGCACTTCAGTGTGGTGCGCGAATACTGCGGGCACGGCATTGGCCAGATTTACCACGACGAGCCGCAGGTGTCGCACCACGGGCGGCGCGGCGAAGGGCTCAAGCTGGAGGCTGGGATGGTGTTCACGATCGAGCCGATGCTCAATGCGGGCAAACGCGAGACCCGGCAACTCGCCGATGGATGGACCGTGGTGACCAAGGACAGGTCGCTGTCCGCTCAGTGGGAGCACATGGTCGCGGTGACGCCTCAGGGGTGTGAAGTGCTGACCGCGTGGCCTGGGTCGAGGGCGTCAGCACGTTGATGCCCGGCTGACTCACCAAATCAAAAGGGGCCCGAAGGCCCCTTTGTCGTTCACGGCTTGATCATTGCTTGGTTTTGCAGCGCTGCTGGAAGTCGGCATCCTTCAGCAACTTGCCCGCCAGCTCGGGGTAGAGCGCCGTGTAGCGGTTGAACGCGGCGGGCACCGCCACGGCGGCCATGAAAGAAGACTCCCACTGGGCCGTGGCCGTCAGCTCTTTGTCCAGGCACACGCCATCGGTGCGCGTCACCACAAAACGGGCGCCCACGGTACCGGTCCCGACGGACATCCCGGCATCCAGCTCGCTCTTGGTGAGTTCGCCCGTGATGCTGATGGTCGACGCATCGTCCAGTTTGTTCGCTGAACGCAACTCCGTGGCCAGCACGTCGCGGAGGTAGGTCGAGAAGCTCTGACCGCTGGGCGCATTCAAAGTGTTGGAGCCGCGCACTGAGATGGACTGGTCTGTGCCGGCGCTCAAACCAGCGGCCAGCTTGAAGCTACCCAGTTTGACGGACTCGGTCAGTTGCTTGGCTGCATTCACATTGGCCATGGTGGGCTGTGGAGCCGGGACGGTGATGTTGGCGCAACCCACGGCCGACAGCGCGGCCACGGTGATGAGGGTGATCTTGATGAGGTTCATGGGGCGCTCTGGAATTGGGGGTTGTTGGACAGCTTCACCAGCAAGGTCTTGACGGCTTGACGGACCATGGTGGTGACGGCTTCATCGATGCTGGCCATCTTGGTGGCGGCCGCTTCGGGGCCGCTGCTGGCACCGATCGATGTGTAGATGGCGTGGTTGGCCTTGGCTTCGATCTTCGGGCTGCTGTCCGATTGTTTGTACTGGAGGTCGCAGACATAGCCGTCGCCCACCGTGCTGCCTGCCAGGCCCAAGGTCAGGCCGGTCATGACGCCTTTGCTGATGGCATCGTCACTCAAAGCGACGTTGTTGATCGTGAGCTGCAGCGTGCCGGTGTCAGGACCGGCCGTCTCCTTGACCTCGCTGAAAAGCCCGCTTTGCTTGACCAGTTCGGTCACCTGGCCCTTCAGCTGTTGCGTGGCCAGTGCATTGGCGCCACCCTTGGTCTGAAAGCCAAAGAACAACTGCACAGGCTTTGGGGCGGCAGGCTTGGTGACCTGCGCCGTGTCTGCTGCACGCAGACCGTTGTCGACATAGAAACTGGCACAGCCAGTGAGCATGGTGCTGGCCACCGCCAACACGGAAAGAGCCGCCAAATGCAGCGGCCGATGATTGCTTCGAATCAAGACATCCTCCCTTAGATAACTCGAAATGCACGTGTGCAGCACACGCACACAGTGGATGCGGTGAGCAGGGCTACCGCAGGCGGGATTATCTCTCGGCGCTTCACCCTCGCTTCACACAGCTCACGGATTCCTCACCGTCACCGCCCAGACTGAATGCCTCACGGCCGTCAATCCAAGGTGACACGATGGGCTCCATCCCTCAGTCTCTGCATCTGTTTCATCCCGCGTTGCTCAAGATCCCGCTGCTGCCATGGCCGCGGCGGGCCTTCGGTCCGGTCACCTCCCGCGGCCTCTTGAGGCTGCTGGCGGGCTACCTGTTGGTGGTGGCCATCGGCGCTGGTCTGCTGCACGCCCCACCACTGGCCGATGGCTGGCACATCTTTGGCCTGGGGCTCATGCTGCCTGGCGCTGGCTTTCTGGCGCATGCTGACCTGTGCACCACGGGCGGCATCGGGCACACGGCCCTGGCGTTGGGCTCGATGGCACTCTTTGGTCTGTCGGTGCTGATCTGGTTTGCCACAGGCAACATCTTGGTGCCGCCGCTGGCCTGGGTGGGTACGGCGCTGTGGGCGGCCGCCATGGACCATGGGCCCATCTCCCCATGGGTGGCCGACCTGGCTCATGCGGCAGCAGCAGTGGCCGCGCTGGCCCCCGTGTTGGCAGGGCCAGCCTGGATGGCCTTTGCGCGCAGGCAGCGGCGCCAGGACAACGCCTACCTCCGGCAGATCCAGCCGCGCGCGCATGAGATCTTCACGGCACCAACGACGCTCGCCGGCACCGCGACCCCGCCGGAGATGAGCCTGACCCACCTGCAACGTGTGCGCTTTGCGCTGGATCGTGCGCTGCAACCCGTCGCCCACTTTGAGGGCTTCGAGCATCGCGACCCGTTCCAGACGGCGGCCTTACGCTACCAGGTCAACTTTCTGGGCTATGGGCTGGCTTTGACGCAGGCCCGCTTCACGCCTGCGTTTCGCGGCTACATGACGCGGGCGCAAGAGCAATTGCTGCACAAGCAGCGGCAGCACCGCATCTGGTCCTATTGGGCGCTGGAGAGCCTGTGGGGCCACCTGCGGCGCAACCCCGACCCCATCCGGCGAGACAACATCATGTTCACGGGTTTTGTGGCCTTGCAGATGTCCTTGTTCGAGGCCAGCACCGGCAGCCGCGAGGCCTCGCGTCCAGGCTTCTTCACGCTTCAACATCCCCAAGGCGCGCGCTACGTGCATGACCACGCATCCCTCGTCCGCCAACTGGATACGTCATACCGGCAGTCGCCCTATGGCCTGGTGCCCTGCGAGCCCAACTGGATCTACCCCTTGTGCAACGCCATGAGCGCCTGCGCGGTGCTGGCACACGATGCGCAGCGCGGCAGCGCCGTCTGGCATGGCCGCCACGCCGCAGGTTTCATCCAGCACCTGGAGGCAGAGTTTCTGGACGCCTTTGGCCGCCTGGTGCCGTGCCGATCCAGTGCCACAGGCCTGGCACTGCCTGCCATCGGGGGCGCCATGGCGCAGTCCATGCCCTGCTACTTCTTGAGCGCGCTGGCGCCTGATCTGGCGCGCCGCCAATGGCTGCTGTTGCGCCGTGACCTGTTGGATGCGAAGGGGCGCTTTCGGCGCCGGGCGTTCTGGCCCATCGACACGGGCAACTATGGCTTCTCGCGGGCCAGTGCCTACACTGCCACCGCGCTGGCGGCGTGCGAACTGGGCGACCAGGTCGTGTATGACCACTGCATGGCGGCACTGGAATCAGAATGCCCTGGCACGCTGAAAGATGGTGTGATCCATCGCGCCAAGGCATCGGTCTGGTCACACGGGGTGGAGCTGATGGCGCTGGCGGGTGGGCGTGATGCCTTCCGCACCCTGATCAACCATCCACCGCGACATCCAGGCCCGTGGCTGGATGAGGTGCGCTACCCGGATGTGCTGGTGGCATCGGCCCATGCGGACGGCGCAGGTGGCCTGCACGCGGTGCTGTATGGCGCCATGGAGGGTGGCGAGCACAGCGTGGTCGTGGCGGGCTTGCACCCCTGCGCCCTGTACAAGGTGGAAGGGGCCACGGCCTCGCACATCGTCGCGGGCCGCCAGGGCCGGGCGAAGCTGCGCGTGCGACTGGCCGGGCGCACCAGCCTGCGCCTTGAACTGGCGTGGCAGGTGCGCGCATGAGCTGCTGCCTGTGGATGGGGGCTTTGATGGCCGCAGCCACGCTGGCCAAGGCGGGCGGGTGGCCCTGGGGGCAAGGCCAACGCCGCCGCAGCGCGCAAGCCTGGCGTTTGACCCAAGACGAGGTCCAGACATGAGCTTCACGTGGCGTTCGCGCATTCGCAGTTTTGGCTACGCCTTCGAAGGCATCGCGGTGATGCTCAGGACCCAGCACAACGCGTGGCTGCACCTGCTGGCCAGTGGGCTGGTGTGCGTGGCCGCAACGATCTTGGACGTCAGTGCCGCCGACTGGCGCTGGCTGGTGGTGGCCATGACCCTGGTGTGGGCGGCAGAGGCCATGAACACGGCGGTGGAGTTTCTGTGTGATGTGGTGTCGCCCGAGTACGCACTGGCTGTCAAGGGGGCCAAGGACATTGCGGCGGGTGGGGTGTTGATCACGGCGTTGGGTGCGGCGGCCATCGGGGTGCTCACCTTCTGGCCGTATGTGGGGGTTTGGTGCGGGCGTCTGATCTGAGCGACCACTCAACAACTGAAGTTGTGATCCTCCGTGAGCTGCCAACCCATCACGAGGTGCCGTCCTGAACACTGCTTCGCCTCACGCTCGGCGCAACACCAAACCA
>Ga0209066_10004744_pt1 | contig 14623 bp, 12 predicted proteins | sample All_14_2_FD_187198 | JGI IMG/M metagenome (GOLD analysis project Ga0209066, IMG submission 187198) | Freshwater microbial communities in response to fracking from Pennsylvania, USA - Allegheny Zone_MetaG_DW_15 (SPAdes) (version 2) ...
CGCGTGGCGAAGACGATGTCGAGGATGTAGTCGCCGACCTTCTCATCGCAGTAGACCTGCTCCAGCGTGTCGCGCAGGGCTTGCACGTCTGCGGCGCTGATCACCGCCTGGGCGGCCGCGCTTTGTTTGTGCGTGAACCGGTTCATGATGCGCCGCTCGTCGTCGCGCGACGGGTGGGTAATGACGCACTTGAGCATGAAGCGGTCGACCTGCGCCTCGGGCAGCGGGTAGGTGCCCTCTTGCTCGATGGGGTTCTGCGTGGCCATGACAAGGAACGGCACGGGCAGCTTGTAGGTGTGCTCGCCGATGGTGACCTGGTGCTCCTGCATGGCTTCGAGCAGGGCGCTCTGCACTTTCGCCGGTGCCCGGTTGATCTCGTCCGCGAGCAGCAGGTTCGTGAAGACGGGGCCTTTCTTTGGCGCGAAAGTCGCCTCTTTCGGATTGTAGATCATCGTGCCGATCACGTCGGCGGGCAGAAGGTCAGGCGTGAAGGAGATGCGCTGGAACTGAAGGCCCAGCGCATCGGCCAACGTGCGGACCGAAAGGGTCTTTGCCAGGCCGGGCACGCCCTCGAGCAGGATGTGGCCGCCGGTGATGAGCGCGATGATGAGCCGGTCGATCAGCTTCTCCTGTCCGACGATGACTTTATTCACTTCCTGACGGATCTTCGTCAGCGTCTCCGCCTGCGCGGTGACGAGGTTGGTGGTTTTTTCTAAGTTCATGGCTGTCGGATGTTCTGTTTTCAGTGGTCGCAAAAGGAGGTTAAAAAGGAGTCGATTCAATCGATTCATTCGAATGGACCGATTGAATCGAGGAGTTTACTTCTTCTCTTCTTCTTTCTTGGGCTCTTCTTTGGGTTTGACGAGGTCGGCGCGCTTTTTGGTCATGTTCTCAGCCGTGTAGGAGGGGATGACATACGTCCACTTGCCGACTTTCGCGTTGAAGGTCTCCATCTTCTTGGCGAGCTCGGCGTTCTCTGTCGCGTTTGTGCCGACCGGCGAGAAGCTGCCGCTGATTTTGAAATAGCGGTCGGAGCCGGCTTCGGCTGCGCTGCCGATCCGGGCCGTGTAGCTCTCGCCGTTCTTGAGGGTGACGGCGTAGACCGAGCCGGTGGTCAAGCCGAGCTGGGCATCGGTCAGCGCCGGGTCGGCAACGGTGTTGAAGTTGAGGTAGCTGAGCGCGGACTCGACGGTGTAGCTCTTGGAGGTGTCGAACTCCTCTTGGGCGGTCAGGCCGTCGAGTGCCCAGGCGCCCTCCTTTTTGGCCAGCTTGGCGGTTTGCCCGTTGCCGGTCAGCTCGATGGCCGTGATGTCGGCGGACTGAACGGAGGCGATCTGCGTGTCGGTCCAGTTCTTGGGGTCGCCGTCGAAAGCCTCGAGCGTTTCTTTCACAAGGAAGACGGTGTCGGCCCCTGCGGCTGAAACGTACCGCCCGTCCGGGAAACCGCCGCCGCCGAACTGTTCCATTTCGCCGGAAGGCTGGCGCATGTGCTTGTCTCCCAGTCGCAAGGAGGCCAGCGATTTTCCGGCGGCATTCTGCAGGTCGACGAGCGTCGGGGCCGTCAGCTTCTTCCCTGCGGCGACGTGGCCGATTTTCAGGTCCTTGAGCTTGAGCAGGTTCTCGCGGATCTTGGCGATGTCGGCGGGATAGCCGAAGAGGGATTTGATCACCCAGCCGGAGTCCGAGCTTTCGAGGACGAGCTTTTTGCCGTCCGCAAGGCCGGCTTCGACTTTCGCGACGTCGCTGAGGTCGAAGCCCGTGAGCACGGGCTTGCCCACCTGCGAGGGCGTCTTGACTTTTTTGCTGGTGGTGCTGAGATAGGCGAGGCCGACCAGCACGGCCGCGACGGCGGTGAGCGAAATGAGTTTTTTCTGGGTCATGGTAGGAGATCCTCCGTGTTGATGAATGGGGGCGAACGTGCGGGCCCGCCCCTGACGTGGTTACCGTTTCTTGCGCTGCGTGCCGCGGTAGAGGCCGAAGCCGATGACCAGCAGCGGGATCAGCGCGATGTTGACGACCTTGAGAACCAAGCCGAGGTGCTCGATCTCTTTGTTGAGGTTTTTGCGGACCGCTTTGAGCTGCTTGCGCGTGTCGGCCTGGACTTTGCGGAACTGATCCAGCTCGGCCTGCTGCTCTTTCGAGAGGATCAGCTTCTCGGTTCCGGTCTTCTTTTGCTGCAGCTCGGACAGGCGCTGCTGGGTCTCCTGCAGCGCGGACTCGAGGCGCTGCTCTTCGGCCTGCCACTTGATCAGGGCTTTCGCCTCGAGCTGGTCAACCCTGACGAAGGGGCGGTTGAACTGGCCGCGCGAGCGGACGCCGATCAGCTCCTCGCGTCCGGCGAACTGCTCGACGGTGTTGGCGAAGAGCGTGAGGTTGTCGTTGATCGGCTGTGCGACGGTGCCGAAGAGCGAGTTCATGACCTGCACGCAGAAGCGGTCGTTCAGGAAGTCGGCATCGCCGAAAATCATGACCGTGCTGGTGCCTGAGGTCAGGTGGTTCGGCGCGGCGTTGGTGTTGCCTTCATCGACCCCTTTGGGGAACGCGGTTTTGAAGGTGCCCTGCAGGCGGGCGGCCAGCACGCGCTGGGCGCCGTCGGGCGTCAGCTGCGCGCGCATGGCGCTCATGCCGAACTGCGCGTTCATCTGATCCACGAGGCAGGCGTTGTCCTTGGAGGAGGTGATGAGCGGCGTGAAGGTGAGCTCCTTCGAGGTGCTGGCGGAGAGCGCGCCCGCGAAGGGCATCATCACCGACGAGAGCTGCGCTGTGAGGAGGTCGCCCTTGGTCATGTTGGCCTGCCCCAGAGACAGGAAGGCGGGGTTGTCCTCGACGCGCCCGTTGCCGGCGTTGAGCTTGGTGGAGCAGCTCATGTCGGCGACGATTTTCGCGGTGTCGAAGGTGACGCCCCACGTGTCGAAGAGCTTGCCGAGCGTGGACGGGCCAGCCTGTCCGCCGCCGCCCATCTGCATCATCATGGGGTTCTGCTGCTGCTGATTGGCCTCGAAGTCCGCCACGCTGAAGGGGTCGACGCAGACGATGAGGCGCCCGCCGCGCAGGACGAACTGGTCGACCGCGAAGAGCGTCTTGTCGGAGAGGTTTTTCGGGTGAAGAACGATGAGCGTCTTGATGTCGGCGTCGATCTCTTCGGCCTCCGGCTTGACCTCGCGGACGGTGTAGTCCTTGCGCAGCTCGCGGAACGCGGCCCAGCCTTGGTCAGGCTGCTGACGGCGCTGCATCATCATCATGGGGTTCTGCGGTGCGCCCAGCACGCTGAGGCTGCTCATGACGCCGAGCACCGGCTTCTCCGGCCAGGCCACGCGGGTGATGAGGCGGGTGACGTCGTACTCGAGGGTCGCCTCGGTGCGCGGGTTGAGGCCCGGCATCACCTGCTCGGTCTCGCCGCAGACCGCGACCAGGCCGAAGTAGACCGGCTGCCCGAACGGGTTGGTCTGCTGCGGCTCGATGCCGTAGCGCTGCGCCCACTCCTCGGAATCCGAATCGGGCTTGGGGTCGTAGGCTTCGAGCGAGACGCGCCCTTTGCCCGCGATCTCGTACTCCTTGAGCAGGTCCTGCACCTGGTTGGCGTAGGTCTTGAGGCCCATCGGCATTTCGGCCGAGCTGGAGCTGAAGTAGAACTTCAGCACCACGTCGTTCTCGAGTTTGCCGAGGACCTGCCTGGAGCCGTCTGAAAGCGTGTAGAGCTTTTCGGCGGTCAGGTCTACGCGGAGGCGCAGGTTGGCGATGATGAGGTTGATGGCGCCGATGATGACCAGCAGGACCGCGAGGCCTGCGGCACCGGTGCCGATCCGTGAGAAGGTTTTCGTTTTTGTGTCAGACATGATGATCTCCGAATGGAAGCTTGAGCGGGAAGCTCGGTTGGGTTCGCAGTCGTTATCAGGACGCTTTGCGGTTATCGGTGACGACATGTGCGGCGGCCAGCATGAAGACCATCACGCCGACATAGTAGCCGATGTCGTAGAAGTCGATCACGCCGCGGCGCATGGCGTCGAAGTGCTGCATCAGGCTGCACGAGGCCACCGCGTTGACGATGCCGGCGGGGACGCCCCAGCCGGAGACCGCGTTGATCACGGGGTCGAAGCCGATGATCAGCAAGAAGAAGCAGATCGCGAGGCCGATCACAAAGCCGATGACCTGGCTGCGCGAGAGCGCGGAGGCAAACACCCCCACGGCCACGCACGCGCCCGAAAGCAGGAACGAGCCGAGGTAGCCGCAGAGGATCGCGCCGAAATCGGGCTGCCCCAGCCAACCGGTCGTCAACACCACCGGGAAGGTGAGCGCCAGCGCGATGCCGATGAACGCCCACGCCGCGAGGAACTTGCCCACGAGCGTTTCCACGAGCGTGACCGGCAGGGTCAACAGCAGCTCGATCGTGCCGGTGCGCCGCTCTTCGGCCCAGAGGCCCATCGTGGCGGCGGGCACCAGAAGCAGGTAGACCCACGGGTGCCAGAAGAAGAACGGCGTCAGGTTGGCCTGGCGGCGCTCGTAGAACGCGGTCACGCCAAAGGTCAGGAAGCCGACCAGCACGAGGAAGGCGACGAGGAAGACGTACGCCACGGGCGAGTCGAAGTAGGCTTTGAACTCGCGTTGGAAAATGGCCTTGATGTTTTTCATGTTAGACATGGGAAGCGCCCTCCGTCAGGGTCAAGTTGCGGAACACCACGTCGAGGCGTCCCTGGGGATCTTTGGCCCGCAGTTCGGCGGGCGTTCCGTTGGCGACCACCTGGCCGTTGGCGATGACGATGACGCGCGTGCAGACGGCGTCGACCTCTTCGAGAATGTGGGTGGAGACGATGATCGCCTTGTCGGCGGCCATTTCCTTGATCATCTCGCGCACCACGAACTTCTGGTTCGGGTCCAGCCCGTCGGTGGGCTCATCCATGATCAGCACCTGCGGGTCATGCAGGATGGCCTGCGCGAAACACGTCCGCTGGCGGTAGCCTTTGGAGAGCGTCTCGATGGTTTGGTTGCGGACGCTCTCGAGGCGGCTCTTGGTAATGGCGCCCTCGACTTTCTCCGCGAGGGCTTTGCCTTCGAAACCCCGCACCTTGCCGATGAAGGTGAGAAAATCTGTCACAGTCATGGTGTGATAACTTGGCGCATTCTCGGGCAAGTAGCCCATGCAGCGCTTGGCGGCCACGGGGTCCGCGGTGATGTCGTGCCCGCAGATCGAGGCGGAGCCGGAGGTGGGGGGGATGAACCCGGTGATCATTCTCATGGTCGTTGATTTTCCCGCGCCGTTCGGCCCGAGAAAACCGAGGACTTCGCCCTTATTCACGGTGAAAGAAACCCCTTTCACCGCCTGGATTGAGCCGAAGTCTTTCTTGAGGTTACTTACGGTCAGCATCCTTATTCCTCTGTTGTTGATGGTTGTCGGAGCACCCAGCCGACAGGCCGGCTGGATGACAAAAAGTCTAAACGGCCGGGGACATGCTCGGCTTTCGTAGTGAAATTAGCAGAATGTGTGCCATTGTGTCCATTTTTTGCGCTAATACGGTAGGTTGTGTTCCTTGATCTTGCGCTGGATCGTGCGGCGCGAGAGGCCGAGCTGGTCCGCTGTGAGGGTCCGGTTGCCGTTGTTCTGCCGGAGGCGGGCTTCGAGCACGGCGCGCTCGAGCTGTTCGAGGGTCATGCCGTCGGGAATGGTAAGGTTCCCGGCGGCGGCGGCGGGGCGAGCGGCGCTGCCGGGCAGGGTCACGGAGTCGGCGCACAGGAGCCCGTTCGGCGAGAGCAGGACGGCGGTTTCGACGATGTTGCGGAGCTGGCGCACGTTGCCCGGCCAGTCGTACGACTCCAGGGCGGCGTAGAAGTCGGGGCGCACCGCGGTGATGTGTTTGCCGTTTTCGGCGGCGGCACGGGCGATAAAGCGGTCCGACATGTGGCGGATATCCTCTTTGCGGCTGCGCAGCGGCGGCACGCGGAGGGTGACCACGTTGAGCCGGTAGAGCAGGTCTTCGCGGAAGGTGCCCGCCTTCACCATGGCCTCGAGGTCTTTGTTGGTGGCGGAAACGAGGCGCACGTTGATTTTGAGCACCTCTTTACCGCCGACGCGGCGCACCTCTTTTTCCTCCAGCGCCCGCAGCAGCTTGACTTGGACGGAGGCGGGCGCGTCGCCGATCTCGTCGAGGAAGAGCGTGCCGCCGTCTGCGCGCTCGAACGCGCCCTTGTAAGTTCCGATCGCGCCGGTGAAGGAGCCCTTCTCGTGCCCGAACAGTTCGGACTCCAGCAGGGATTCGGCGAAAGCGCCGCAGTTGACTGCGACGAAGGGGCCGCTGGCGCGCTTGGAGTCCACGTGCAGCGCCCGCGCCACCAGCTCCTTGCCGGTGCCGCTTTCGCCGCAGACGAGCACGGTGGCGGCGGTGTCGGCCAACGCCTCGATCTGGCTGATGACCGCCTTCATGCCGGGGGATTCCGCGATGATGGCGGTGGCGGTGAACTTTTCACGCACCGACTGGGCGAGCGTGTCGACCTGGCGGCGCAAGCGCGAAGCCTCGTAGGCGCGGCGCAGCTTGGACTGGATGTCGTCGAGGTCGAGGGGCTTGGTGACGTAGTCGTACGCGCCCTCGTGCATGGCGCGGACGCCGGACTCCACGGAGCCGTAGGCGGTCATGATGATGACCGGAACGGCGGCATCGAGTTTGCGCAGCCGGGCAAGCACTTCCAGGCCGTCGATGTCGGGCAGCACGAGGTCGCTGAGAACGAGGTCGGGAAGCTGTTGCCGGAACTGCTCCACGCCCGCGGAGCCGGTTGCGGCGCAAAGCGTCTTGAAACCCGCGTCCTCGGCCGCTTCGTTGACGGAGCGGGCGTTGTCGGGGTCGTCCTCGATGATCAGGAGAATGGGGGTGTTGTTCATGGTATTGCTGTCGGGGTGGGCGGGTGTGGCTGAGCGTCCTTGGCGTGCGGGGGTGACGATGCGGGTTCGCCCGCGCAGGGAAGCGTGATCCGGAGGTCGGCGCCTCCTCCGTCACGCGGGAGCGCCTGGATATCGCCGCTGCAGCGGCGGATGGCGGTGCGGGCGAGGAAAAGACCCAGGCCCGTGCCTTCGGGCCGTCCGGTGACGAACATGCCGAAGATCTCCTGCCGCTTCCCGGCCGGGATGCCGGGGCCGCGGTCGAGCACGTCGGTGATGATGCGGTTGTTCCGGTGCGCGAGCGTGACGGTGATTTCGCTGCCTTTCGGAGCGAACTGCACCGCATTCATCAGGACGTTCAGAAGGGCGCGCCGCAAGGCGAAAGGGAAGGCCGCGGCAGGCGGCAGGGCGTCGGTCAGGCGGGTGATCCTGACGGAGACGCCGGCCTGTTCGACGCGCGGGGCGAGGGTGTCGGAGCACTCGCGCACGACCTGCTCGATGTCCACGCTCTCAGGCTTCTCATCGGCCGGCTTGGCGAGGAAGAGGAACTCCTGGAAGACTTTGTCCATGCGGTCCATGGTGCGGGCGATGCGCTCCGAGAGGTCGCGCACGCGCTCGGGGCGGAAGCCGTCCTGCCGCCGCATCTCCTTGCCGAGCATCTGGGCGTCGAGGCGGACGGCGGACATCGGGTTGCGGAAATCGTGGAGGATCCCGTTGGCGAGCACGCCGGAGAAGGCCAGGTGCTCTTCTTGGCGGGCGCGCTCCTCGCGCCGCCGGTCACGCGCTACGGCGATGGTCAGCACCAAGGCGCACGCCGCGAAGGAGAGGACCAGCACGGTGATCGAGAAGGCGAAGAGGGACGAGACAAGCGTCCGTGCCGTGAGCTCTTCGGCGCCGACGGCCTCGCGCTTGAAGGTGGCTTCGGTGACCACCTTGCTGCCGTCGCCGAGCGCGACGGTGCGCCCGATGACGAAAACGGGCTGGAGCACGCCGCCGATTTCAATCGAGCCCTGAGACATCTCGGTTTCGGCAGCCGGATGCGTGTCGGAGGCGGTCCAGCCGGGCGGGCCGGGGGGATGATGGAGGCCGCCCGCCTGCCGGTGGAAGACCGTGACGCCATTGCGCGAAACCGAAACGGACTGCACGTCCTTGCGCACCGAAAAGGCGCTGTCCACGACGGTCGAGAAGCGCCGCCACTCGGTGGGAGCCGGGTTGGTGCTGCAGGCGAGGCCCAGGTCGCAGAGGGCGTTCAGCAGTCCCTCGCCCTCCTGCAAGACGGTCTCGGTGGCGGCGAGGTGGGCCTGCTTGTCATGCTGTCCCTTGAGGAAAACAAGAATCGCACCCGCGATCAAAGCGGACGTCAACAGCGCGAGCAGCAGGATCATCTCCAGCCGCCATGCGCCGCGCCGTCTCTCGTCAGTTGACTGCTTTTCTGTCATTCACCATGTTATCAGCAGGGATTGTGCCGGGGACCCTGGCTGGAGCTTTCTGCCCATGTGTTAAGAGCCTCCGGTTCCTGAGAGTTTACGCGATTCGCGGGTGGCAAAGCAAGCGTGGATGCGACAAAGTGACGCGGCCGACGTGACAGCTTGGCACGTCGGATGGCGAAGGCGCTGAGATTGGGCATGGGTCGTCTATCGGCGCTGTCCGGTTTTTGAAGGTGACGGCATCTGTGTGCGGGCTGTTGGCGCCGGGTTGGCGCTGGCACGTCATCTGCTATCGAACAAGCGGACTTTTTCTGGGGTTCAAGCTATGAAAGGCAAAACAGTTCTGGAGCGCATATGGGTGGGCTGTGACTACGTTCTGTTGGTCGCGGTTTTCGTCCTTCTAGGTGTTGTGTGGCATTCGCAGAACAGCTCTGACGCGCCGTCGATACCGGGAAGGGCTGCGCTGGGAGAGGAGGGGCGGGTGCGATCACTCTTTCGTACGCGTTTGCCTTCCGGGCGTGTCGTCGACGGCATACGGGTTTCGTCGGGGCGTTCGCGTATGAACACGATTGCCCGGTCGATGGTGGCGGCGGGATGGGAGCAGACCTCGCCGACTCCGGCCATGGATATGCGCGAGGACGGCAAGACCTACGAGGTTTTGTTCTCGTTGCCGGAGGGTGTCGACGAGGAGAGCGTGCGTGTGTCCGCGGCCGGCAATGTGCTCACGCTGACGATGAAAGCCGGCGGGACGGGCCGGCTCTATACGCAGCGCATACGGATCCCGTGCGGGGTTGACCGGGCCGACGCGGTTCAGTCGGTCGTCTCAAATGATGTGCTGCACGTGCGGATACTGCCCCCTAAGGGATGATCCGTGTCCTCAGGGCAGGCTGCGTCCGAAGTGGGCCGCGTGTGTTCCGGCCGGAGGCTGTCCGTTTCTGACTGGCTGGATGGCGGCGTAGACATTCTCCGGCTCAGGCGACCAGGAAAGATCGATGCGGAAACGGCTGACGCCGGCTGCGCGCGCTGCGGGTAGGTGGCCGGCGAGGCAGTACGGGGAGTCCCAAACGGTGATCCAGCGCTGATCGCTGAGCCGCGTGACGAAGCTCCGTTTCCGGCGGTCGGTGAGGGTGACGGCCGTTTGGGCTGCGCCCGGGCCGGATGCGCCTCGCGTTTCAGTCGTTGGGGCGAGGTGCGGCAGGCACGGTGCCGTCTCGGAAATGAATAGCGGCGTGTGCTGATAGACAATCAGCTCCGGCTCAGGCGCAGGGCGACTGCGGGACGCGGCGCAGAGTTCGCGGAGCGTTTCGAGCGTGATCTCCGGCGAAAGGACCTGCGTGGTCATCCCCAGCCGCGCGAGCTCGCCGGCGGCGATCCGGTTGAGGGCGTACAGGCTCCAGTCGGACGAAGCCGGTTTCAGCCCCAGCTCGCCGAGCATGTGGCACCCCGCGAGATCCGCGCATTCCCACTCCGTCCAGCCGCTTTGAACGAGCGTGCGGAGGGTGGCTTTGAGGAGCGGCAGTTCAGGCGCGCGCGCGATCAGCGGCATGGCGAGCCGGATGCGGCAAGCGCCGGCGAAGGAACGCCAGGCCGCGAGGCGCTTTTCGAGCGCTTCGCGCGGCGTGTGCCCGATGGCGAGAATCAACGTGTCGATCCCCTCCAGGTCGCCGTCGCGCAGCAGCGGGGCTTCCGCGCGGAGTTTCAGCGACCAAGACGAGGGAGGGGCCGCTTGTCCGGACTCCGGTGCAGGGGATGCGGAGGCGGCTCCCCACGAGGCCGCGATGGCGGCGCGGCGGTCGGCGCGGTGCTTCTTCCAGGACACGGTGAGCTTTTCGAGCACGGCTCGCCGGGCTTCGTTGAGCTTCGAGGGCGGCGCATAGAGCGTGTGCGGGTCGTCGAGGGCAAGCGAGCCGGGTTGCCATGCGGTGTCGCCGAGGCGTTCAAAAGCCTTGCGGACGGCGGCCCCGGTTTGTTCCGGCTGGCGCGAGGGCGATAAGGCCAGGGGGACGAACACGTCCGCGGCGATGTCGTCCGGGACCGAGAAGGTCGCTGCGGCGCGGACGTGTTCTGATGCCCTCGGGCGCAAGGGAAACGCGCAGGTTGACGGGATGGCCCGAGGGCAGGGCGGACTCGCGGAGGCTCCTGATTTCGTAGCGGCGGCGGACGGCCTGCGAGGCGGAGCAGAAGAGCGGGGCGCCGCGCGGGATCATGGGCACGTCGTCGGCGGGCAGAGCCACCTCGACGGCCGAGCCTGCGGGAAGCGCGATGAGCGGCCTTTGTGTGCCAGCGGCCCGCAGCAGGTTGACCGCGCAGCCGAAGGGCTTGCCGCCGTCGGGCAGCTCGACTTGGAGCCCGTCGTGTTTTTCCAGGGCGCGGCTTGTGGTGAAGCGCAGCCAGCGAACGCCGTCGCGGTCGCGGGTGACGGCTTCGGCGCGGCCGATGGGAGCGCCGCGGTGGCCGATGGCGACGGGGTCGATGATGCTTTCGGCGGAGGCGTCGGGGCCTTCGGCGTAGAGGCGGGTCCAGGGGCGGCTGAAAATGGTCTGCAAATCTTGGGTGAGGGCGAGGTCGGCCTCCGGGGTGAGCGCGCCGTCGAGTTTCCTGCGGTAGTAATCGGTGACGCAGGCCACATAGAGCGGGCTCTTCATGCGGCCCTCGATTTTGAGCGAGTGGGCGTGCGTGGCGGTCACGGCGCCGAGGATCGGCGCGAGGGCGAGGTCTTTCATGGAAAAGGGGTAAGACCGTCCGCTTGAGGAGTCCGCGAAGGCCTCCCGGCAGCAGTAGGCGCAACGGCCGCGGTTGCCGCTGCGCCCGGCGGTGTGGGAAGAGAAGAGGCAGAGGCCGCTCATGCTGTAGCAGAGCGCCCCGTGGACAAAGATTTCGATCTCGATGCCGCACGCGCTCACGATGTGGCGGATCTCCTCGAGGGTGAGTTCCCGGGCGAGCACCACGCGGCTGAACCCGAGCGCCTTGAGGGCGAGGACGCCGTCGAGGCTGTGTGCGGCCAGCTGGGTGCTGGCATGCAGGGCGAGGCGCGGGAAGTGGCTGCGGATGAGGCTGGCCGCGCCGAGGTCCTGCACGATGACGCCGTCGGGGGCGAGGTCGTCCAGCGTGTCCAGCGTGTCGAGCGCCTGCGGCAGTTCGGCGTCCTGCACGAGGGTGTTGAAGGTGACGTAGATTTTTTTGGCGGGGGAGAGCGAGCGGGCATACGCCAGAAGGGTTCGCAGGTGTTCGGGCGTCAGGTTGTCGGCGTCGGCGCGCGCGGAAAAGCGCGGGAGGCCGAGATAGACCGCATCCGCGCCATATTGGAAGGCGGCGAGCGCGGCGTCAAAGCCGCCGGCGGGGGAGAGGAGTTCGGGAAGCATGGTGTCAACGTGCTAAAGGGGTGGGCGAGGCGTCGATAGGGCGAAAAAAGGGTTCAGGAAAGGAACTCCATGTTGCGGAACCAGCTTTGAAAGGCTGCTGGCCACACTAGAAGACCGGCTTTTGCAAGCCGGTCTTGGGGGGATACTAGGAGTACACATTGAGAAACGAATCTGAAAAACAACACATCCTCTCCGAACAGTGAAAATACATTAACAGAACTGCGGTCAATGCGCAAGCGGAATTATCGCGGATTAAAAAAGAAATTTTGCCGGGCTCAAAAGGGCCGGTCAACCGCCTTTGCCGTCGGTTTGCCCTGCGTTCTTCGAGGCGGTTAAGGGGTATAAAATAAACCAAATGGTGGACATGACGGCGGGAACATTTTTTGATTCAATGGGGACGCTGAAATTGGTGGAAGGCCCATGCACGGGCGAATACAGGGGAAAGCCATGCACATTATCGTTATCGTTTGTGTCAAACAGGTCCCGGATACGACCAACGTCCGTATCAATCCCGAGACCAACACCTTGATGCGAGAGGGGGTCGAGAGCATCATGAACCCTTTCGACGAGTACGCGTTGGAAGAGGCGCTGAAGCAGAAGGACGCCCACGGCGCGCGCGTGACGGTCATTTCGATGGGGCCGCCGCAGGCCGAGGTGGTGTTGCGCGAGGCGATGGCCCGGGGGGCGGACGACGCCGTGCTGCTGACGGACCGGGCGTTCGCGGGCGCCGACACGCTGGCGACTTCCTACGCGATCGCCCAGGCGATCAAGAAAATCAATGCCAAGCCCGACCTGGTGCTTTTCGGCAAGCAGGCGATCGACGGCGACACCGCGCAGGTCGGCCCGGGCGTTTCCGAGTTTCTGGATTTTCCGCTGGTGACGTACGTCAAATCCATCACGATCCGCGAGGGAACGTTTACGGTTGAGACGCAGATGGACGAGGGCGTCGATGTGATCGAAGGCCGGATGCCCGCCGTGATGACGGTCGTGAAAGAGGCTTCGACGCCGCGCTTCGCGAGCCTGAGCGGGTGGATGGCGGCGAAAAAGACGGCGATCCCGCGCTGGGGGGCCAAGGATGTGGGCGCCGCGGCGGCGATGTGCGGTCTCGACGGCTCGCCGACCAAGGTGGTGAAGATTTTCGCGCCGCCGACCAAAACGGGCGGTACGCGGATGGACGGGCGGGAGGAGCCGTCCGCCGCCGTCGAGGCGATTCTTAAGGCGCTGCAAGACAAGGGGGTTGCGTAAGCCATGGCCGACACACCGATCATCATCGATAACGAGAAGTGCCGCGGATGTAAGAAGTGCATCACCGCGTGCCCGTTCGACGCTTTGTACATGGAGGGCAAGCTCGCGGTCCTGAAGCCGGAAGAGTGCCGCGCCTGTAACGCCTGCGTCAAGGCGTGCCCCTTCAAGGCGATCGCGTCGAACGTCAAAGAGGCGGTCAAAAAAGCGAGCCTTGCGGACTTCAAAGGCGTCTGGGTGTTCGCCGAGCAGCACCACGGCAACGTGCAAGAGGTCGCCTACGAGCTGCTGTCCACCGGCCGCCGCCTGGCCAAAGACCGCGGGTGCGAACTGGCGGCGGTCGTGCTGGGACACAACGTCGCGGATTCGGCGTCCCACCTGATCGCCGCGGGAGCCGACAAGGTCTACATTGTGGATCAGCCCGAACTGGCCGAGTATGAGGCCAACGTCTACACCGACGCGCTGAACCAGCTGATCGCCAAGTACAAGCCCGAGGTGATCCTGGCCGGCGCGACGGCGGTGGGACGCGCGTTCTTCGCCAAGGTGGCGGTCCGCTCGCGCACGGGGCTCACGGCGGACTGCACGGCGCTCTCGATCGACAAGGAGAGCCATTTGTTGCACCAGACGCGCCCGGCGTTCGGCGGAAATATCATGGCGACGATCATGACGCCCAACCACCGTCCCCAGATGGCCACGGTGCGGCCCAAGGTCTTCAAGATGTCGACGCCCGACTCGAAGCGCAAAGGCGAAACGCTGATGGAGGCCCTCAAGCTGGTGGCGGCCAGCACGCGGATCGTCAAGGCCGAGCGCAACTCGGCGAACGTCAACATCGCCGAGGCCGAGATCATCGTGGCGGGCGGGCGCGGGCTGAAAAAGGCCGAGAACCTGGAGCAGCTCAAGCGGCTGGCTGACCTGCTGGGCGGCGTGGTCGGCGTGTCGCGCGCCTGCGTCACCAGACGCGCCCGGCGTTCGGCGGAAACATCATGGCGACGATCATGACGCCCAACCACCGGCCCCAGATGGCCACGGTGCGGCCCAAGGTCTTCAAGATGTCGACGCCCGACCCGAAGCGCAAAGGCGAAACGCTGATGGAAGCCCTCCAGCTGGTGGCGGCCGGCACGCGGATCGTGAAGTCCGAACGGAACTCGGCGAACGTGAACATCGCCGAGGCCGAGATTATCGTGGCGGGCGGGCGCGGGCTGAAAAAGGCCGAGAACCTGGAGCAGCTCAAGCGGCTGGCCGACCTGCTGGGCGGCGTGGTCGGCGTGTCGCGCGCCTGTGTCGACGCAGGCTGGATTTCGGCCGCTCACCAGGTGGGCCAGACCGGCAAGACCGTGTGTCCCAAGATCTACCTGGCGTTCGGCATTTCCGGCGCGATCCAGCACCTTGAGGGGATGCGGGGCGCCGACACCATCATCGCGGTCAACAACGATCCGAACGCGTCGATCTTCGGGGTCGCTGATCTCGGTATCGTCGGAGACCTCTTTGAAATCCTGCCGATGCTGATCGAGGCGCTCGAGGCGAAGCGGAAAAACTAGGGATTGGGCGAACTGGATTTTTTGGAATTGGGGAGCTGGAACTATGGCGAACACGACAAAACAGCCGATTCACACCGACATTCTCTGCGTGGGCGCGGGCATCGCCTCGCTGTCGACGGCACTGGCGCTGCTGCGCACGCTGAAGGCGCAGGGGAAGTCCGTGCCGCGCGTGACGATCATCGACAAGGG
>Ga0209066_10004747_pt1 | contig 14621 bp, 21 predicted proteins | sample All_14_2_FD_187198 | JGI IMG/M metagenome (GOLD analysis project Ga0209066, IMG submission 187198) | Freshwater microbial communities in response to fracking from Pennsylvania, USA - Allegheny Zone_MetaG_DW_15 (SPAdes) (version 2) ...
TAGATGTCGCCGATGCCACCGAGGGCCGAGGGGGCGTTCTCGATGATGCGGACGGCGCGGACGCGCTTGGCGAACTCGTCGATGACGCTCTGGTCGTTGCTGTGGATCGCGCCGGAGTGGCCGAGGCCGTCGAAGTTGACCATCTGCTCAGAGAGCGAGATGCCTTCTTCGGCGTTCTTGGCGCGCAGCACGGCGAGCACCGGAGCCAGCTTTTCGCGGGTGAGCGGCTCTTGGGGTCCGACGACGGCGCACTCGGCGAGGAGCACCGAGGTGTCTTCGGGCACCGTGAAGCCGGCCTGTTCGGCGATCCACACCGGGGACTGTCCGACGACCTTCGCGTTGAGCTTGGCCTCGCCGCAGTTCTTGGCGTTGGCGTGGACGCCGAAGATGAACTCTTCGAGCTTGCGCTTCTCGTCGGCGTTCACGACGTAGGCGTGCAGGCGCGTGAACTCGGCCATAGCCTCGGTCGCGATCGGCTCGTCGAGGATGACTGCCTGCTCGGAGGCGCACACCATGCCGTTGTCGAACGCCTTGGACAGCACGACGTCGTTGACGGCGCGGCCGACCTTGGCGGAGCGTTCGATGAAGGCAGGCACGTTTCCAGCGCCGACACCCAGTGCGGGCTTGCCGCAGGAGTATGCCGCGCGAACCATCGCGTTGCCACCGGTCGCGAGGATCAGCGCGACACCGGGGTGGTTCATGAGTTCACCGGATGCCTCAAGTGAGGGCTCGGCGATCCACTGGATGCAGTTCTTCGGCGCACCGGCTGCGACTGCGGCATCCCGAACGATCTTCGCCGCAGCGACCGAACAGTTCTGAGCTGACGGGTGGAAGGCGAAGACGATGGGGTTGCGGGTCTTCAGCGCGATGAGGGACTTGAAGATCGCGGTCGAGGTCGGGTTGGTGACCGGGGTGATGCCCGCGACGACTCCGACGGGGTCGGCGATCTCGGTGATGCCGGTGATCTCGTCGTGGCTGATGACACCGACGGTGCGCTGCTTGATGATCGAGTGCGTGACGTGCTCGCACGCGAACATGTTCTTCACAGCCTTGTCTTCGAACAGGCCACGGCCGGTCTCTTCGACGGCCAGGACAGCGAGTTCGCCGTGGTGGTGCAGAGCGGCGACCGATGCCTTGCGCACGATGTGGTCGATCTGCTCTTGCGTGAACGACGCGTACTCGGCCAGAGCATCTTGTGCTCGTGCCACGAGTGCATCGATGGTGGTGGACATCGGATCCTCCTACCTGGTGTGGACCCGGTGTCCACGCCTTCGTCCTGACACCATCGTGGCACTGTGGTCAGACCACATATAGGGACCATGGTCCCCGTGGCGCAGCGCCGGTTCGCTGGCTGCGCGACTGGCTAGTGTCGAGCCATGGCTGTGCACGACGACGGGATGCAGACGGATATCGACCGATTGGTCCGCGAGTATCTCGCGAGCCTGGAGGCCGCCGAAGCGGATCGGGTGATCGCGCTCTTCGCGCCCGGCGGGATCGTCGACTCTCCCCTGTACGGCACGATGCCCGCGGCGGAGTTCTACCCCGCCCTGTTCGCCGACACGGCTAGCTCGCGGCTGACGCTGCGGGCCACGATGACCGGATCGACCGACGGCCGCACCGTCGTCAGTTTCTGGTTCGACTTCGACTGGACACTCTCGACCGGCGAACCCGCGCCCTTCACCGTTGTCGATGTCGCCGAACTCGACGAGCACGGCCTCATCGAGCGCCTGCACATCGTCTATGACACCCACCCGATCCGGGATGCCTTCAGCGACGCCCACGGCGGCGAGCGCTGAGGCCAAGGCAGCAAGCCGCACGCGCACAGGTCGCATTCGGTTCCGTACGCCCCCTCTTCAACGAGGTGAGCACCGGTGCGGCTGGAGCGCGTTCACTCGGCCAGTCGGGCGGGGATGTCTCGGCTGGAGTGGAGCGGTTGTCTGACATCGACGTACTCAGGCGTGTCGAAGTAGATGATGACGTACGGATAGGTTCGCAGGGCGAACACTCGGACGCCTGGGATGCCGAGCTCGATCTCAAGCCGCGGAGATCCGATTGCTGGGTGGTCGCTGATTGCCACCGGTGCAGCTTCAAACTCGTCCACCAGGCCGAGCGCCGCATCCAGCGCACCCTCGTCCACGTAGAAGGCGACCGCGGAGTGCAGTTCCGCCTCCGCGGCGCTGCGGGTGCGCACCACCTTGCCGGTCACCGAGCGGCAGTGGTATCGCCGGTGGTGCGGATCACGCCGCGTAGCCGTTCGAAGTATGCGCCGTCCATGGTTTCGGAGAACTCCGCTTCCGCCGATGCGAGGATGCGTTCGCGCAGGAGGGATCGGTCTCGGTCGTAGCGGATCAGTTCGCGTACGTACTCGCTGGTCGTGCCGAAGCCTCGCGCGGAAACCTGTTCGTCGACAAACTGCTTCAACGAATCTGGGAGCGAGACGTTGATCGTCACCATGCCGTCAGAATACGGGTCGCACAGGGTGTGAACTGGCTCTCAGTGGAGGGTCTCACCGTGTTCGAGCATCCGGACGTACTCGGCGACGCGGGCGGCGCGTGACTCGGGTCGCTTGAGGTTGCCGATGCGGAATGACATCGCGAAGCGGTTCTGTGCGGACTGGGCAGCGAACGCGGCGGCGATCTTCGGGTCGGCGTCGAGTGCCGCCTGCAGCTCGGCCGGGATGTCGCCGTCGCTCTGACGGTAGGCAGCATCCCACCGACCGTCGGCCTTCGCGCGGTCGATCTCGCGCTGGCCTGCGGGCCGCATCCGACCTTCGTCGATCAAACGGGTGACGTGCGCGATGTTGACCTTGGACCAGAGGCTGCGGGGCCGGCGCGGCGTGAAGGCTTGGAGGAAGTAGTCGGCATCCAGTGACTGCTTCTGTCCATCGATCCAGCCGAAGCACAGCGCGACATCGAGCGCCTGGGCGTAGGTGATGCCGGGCTTGCGCGTGGCCGTCTTGCGCAGGCGCAGCCGCACGCCGTCAGGGCTGGGGTCGGCATCCAGCCACTGCTCCCATTCTTCGACGGAGTCGACGTGCAGCACAGGCTTGTCGTTGTGGGCGACCATGCTCGAAAGCTACCCCCTCGCACCGACACCGTCCGGCGTGGTGGACTGGCCGCACCGCCGCGACGAGGAGGATGCATGCCCGCATGCTTTGTGTATTGGATGAACGTCTCGCTCGACCTGTTCATCGAGCATACGCACGACGAGCAGGGCGGTGGCGACTGGATGAGCATCGGCGACGAGCTGCACGAGGAGTTCAACGCGCGTGCGCAGGCGCTCACGATGATGGTGCAGGGCCGCAAGGTCTTCGAGACGATGGAGAACTTCTGGCCCGCTGCGCGCGAGAACACCGAGTTCCCGCAGGTGTACCGCGACTATGGCCACATCTGGACCGACAAGCCGAAGATCCTCGTCTCGCGCACACGCACCGACGCGCCGTACAACACGACGGTGTTCGGCGGGGATGACGCCATCGAGCGCCTAGGTGAGTTGCGGGCAAGTTCGAGCGGTGACATCGGTGTCGGTGGGGCCGATGTCGCGACGCAACTTCTCGCGGCCGGACTGCTCGACGAGGTGCTGCTGTTCACACATCCGGTGATCCTCGGTTCGGGGCGGCAGTTATTCGATGAGGTGACGACACCGGTGCGGCTTGAGCTGCTCGAACAGGCAACCTTCGCCGGAGGCGTGACGATGCACCGCTACGCGATTGGGGATGCCTAATGCCGGCGTCAGCCGAGTCGGATCGAGCAGTTCCGAACCTTCCGTCGCGGAACTTCGATGCCACGGAAGCGTTCTACGCAGGGTTCGGTTTCGACTGCGCCTTTCGCGACGAAGGGTGGATGATCCTCACACGAGGAGGACTGCAGCTTGAGTTCTTTCCGTACCCCGGTCTCGATCCCACAACGAGCAACTTCATGTGCTCGATCCGAGTGGCCGATGTCGACGAGCTCGTCGAGACGATCGCCGACGCAGGCGTGCCGGTGCGGTCGACGGGAGCGCCACGGCTGAATCCCGTTCAGATGCAGCCGTGGGGGCTGCGAGCGGGCTACGTCATCGATCTGGACGGCACTCAGCTCGCACTGATCGAGCAACCCGCCGCGAATCCACGCGATGACCGCTGAGGGATCTGAGGCGAGGTTGCCTCCCGTCGCATTGACGGCAGATCGACCTTGATCTCCCGACGTACCCACTGATCACGAGCGGTGAGTACGTCACTGGCGCGACCCGGCAGTCGTCGAGCGGATCGGTGTCAGATGTCGAGGACCCCGTCCCGCGCATTCTCGCGATCTGGCAAGGGTCGCGTTTCGAGGTCCTCCATCAGGTGGACCGCGGCGTACATCGCGGGTCTGGCGCGACCAGCGTCGTCGAATACGCGAAACGTTCGGCGCAGGCGGCCTTCGGGGTAGGAGGGATGCGTGAACGTCACTTCGACTCGTGTCCGTGGCCATTCCTCGATGGACTCGACGCGTGGGTCGGCGAGCCCTTCCGCGAGCGGCGAGGCTCTTCCGTCCGGCGCGCTCCAGTAGTTGTCGAGGCTGTCGAACTCTCGCTTCACGGATTCGACCGCGGCGGTCTGATCGGCGGGAGCGAGTGGGACAAGATCCCAACTCAGTTCGGGCCGCGACGACGATGGCTCTGAAGGGACAGGCGCCTTGGTCGCCAGCGCTTGCATCAGCGCATCCTCGTCGAGTGCTTCGGCGTGCACGTCTGTTGCGCGTAGGTGCGAAGGTAGGGACGCGGGCACAGGCCATACGGCGTAGCGGTACTTGTACGTCGCATTGCTCCCGTCACGGTCGGCATCGGGTGGCCCGTCGTAGACTACGAGATGAGCGGATGCCCGCTCTTCGAAGACGAATGCCGCCTCGCGGTCCGCCGGCACCCGGTGTGTAGCTCCATCCGTCGCTAGAACCGACACCTGCCGCTGTTGTTGCCACGCGGTCGGATCATCCGGGTCTGGGAACTTCCCCGAGGTCATCCAGAGGCCGTGCGACGTTGCACCAATGGGCTGGGTGTCCTCAAGCATCGTGAAGCGCGTCACGCTCCCGTCGACGGAAACGTGCACTGCAGCGGCCTCTCCCTCCGGGAAGCTGAGATCCTCTGACTCCATCGGCCGATAGACGACCCACGCTCCCCCCGGGGCGGCGAGCACAGTGCTGCTCACACTTCGGTGCCCCACTCGCAGATCCGGCCAGGACACGACCTGACGGTCCCGACCGATTGCGTCGAGCGTGGCTACGGGGTCGTCAAGATGCACCGCGATCACGGCAGAGCCGACCGTCACCTCAACCCAACGATGAGCATCCCGTCCCATCTCATGACCCTCTCAGCCCAGCAACGTCACGAACAAGTCACCCGGGAGACCAAAGCAAATCGTCCGCCCGGAACCCGCGGGGGAAGACAGAGCCAGCAGTTGCGCAGTGAACGGAGACGCTATCGAGCAGGCGACCTCTCCTTGGCCATGAGCGCGAAGACGAGGATGAACACAGCTACGAGGGTCGTGAACCCCGCGATGCCCATTACGGTCGCGTCGCCGGCAAGCATCGCACAACCCGCTGAGGTGTCCTCGTAGTCACAACTGCGCCAAGGCTGGAAGAAATACACGGCGGTGACGAGTACCCCCGCGAGCGCGACGATAGCGGCCACGGAAACCAACCACCGACGCACTCTAGGCTGCATGGCACAAGCGTACGGGTGCCGTTCGCGATTGCCACATGGGAACGAGCCGGTCATGCCGCGAGGGCGCCCCAGCGGCCCGTGCGGCTGCCGGTGCCAGGAGGGTCCGATCGCGCGGTGCCGCCTTTCGCGACGAAAGGTGGATGATCCTCACACGAGGAGGACTGCGGCTCAAGTTCTTTCTCTACCCAGCCTCTATCCCACGAGGTTGTCTCTCGTCGCATTACCGGCAGCGTGACCTCGATCTCCCCGACGTACGCTCTGATCATGAGCAGTGCAGGATTCAAGCCGGGATACTTCACACCCCACGCCTGCGGCACGGTCATCGACGTCCGAACAACGCCCGCCGGAAAATGGGTGTTCGGCGTTGAGGAAACCAATGGTGCGGTGAGCTACTTCAGCGAGCGCGCCCTCAGGCACGCGCAGAGCTGAGAGACAATCGCGACATGGCCGAGAACAAGACACAGCCGACGGATGCCGACGTGCACGCCTTCCTCAACGCAGCGACGCCGGCGCGCAGGCGCGAGGACGGGCTTGCGCTCGCAGAACTCTTCCGCGAGGTGACCGGCACCGACCCCGTGATGTGGGGGCCGTCGATCGTCGGGTACGGCAGCTACCGGTACGTGTCACGGGCGAACCCCAGAACGCGGGGCGATTGACCCAAGGCGGGGTTCGCGCCGCGCAAGTCCGCGCTCTCCCTCTACGGTCTCAAAGACCTGCCCGAGGGAGCCGCACTATTGCCCGAGCTCGGCCGCTATACCGAAGGCGCCGGATGCGTCTACGTCCGCACACTCGACGATGTCGACCTCGACGTGCTACGGCGGCTTATCGCCATCGCCTGGGCGCGCGACGACGAGTCTGCTGACTAGAGCGGTACGTGAGCCGCTCGCCCCTTTGTACTCAGCGCGTCACGGCAATTATCGAGCCCTCTACCGGATCGAGGACGATCGACTGGTGGTCGAGATCGTCACCATCGAGCATCGTCGCGACGCGTACCACCGGCGCTGAGCGACTGTCAGTCGAGGTCGACTCCGCGGCGGAGCCCTGGGGTTTCAGAAGATGTGTGCTTCGCAGGTAGCGAGGAACGCCACGCGGCGGCGCTGGAGTTCGCGGTACACGGTCGCGCGTGAGACGTTGAACAGCTCGGCGATCTCGGTCTGCGTGTATTCACCCCGGCCCTGAACGTCGAGCAGGAGCTAGCGTTGCGTCGCAGACAGCTTCGGCTGCTTGCCCTTCAGGTGACCCTTCGCGCGGGCGACCGCCATCCCTTCTTCGTGCGCATGCTGATCAGGTCTCGTTCGAACTCGGCGACCATGGCGAGCACGTTGAACAGCAGCCGACCCACCGGGTCTGTGGGGTCGTATCTGCTGCCGCCGAGACTGAGCGTGACGCCTTTCGCCGTCAGCTCGTCGGCAATGTCTCGCGCGTCATGCACCGACCCTGCGAGCCGGTCGAGCTTGGTCACGACGAGGGTGTCGCCTTCCCGCACGGCAGCAAGAGCCTCGCGCAGCCCGGGCCTGGCCCGGTTGGCGCCGGTCAGTCCGTGATCGACATAGATGTTCGAGTCGAGGACCCCTAGTCGCAGCAGAGCGTCCCGCTGCGAGGTGAGGTCCTGATCGGCGGTGGAGACTCTGGCATAGCCAATCTGTATTCCATTCATGCCCTGAGCGTCCCACCGGCAGCGCGCACGAGCACCAGGTCTGGATCCTCAATCGCGCAGTGCTCGGAAGAGGCTCGCGGCCGGGCGCGCGATCGCATTCGCTCGCCCGCGAGCTTGGGGCGAGCCGATACCGTGTCCGTATGGAGCAAGTCGCATTGGATCAGCTGGCTGATCGCATTCGCATCGAGTGGGATGATCTGCCCGCGATGACGAGGTGGATGCCTTTGCTGCAGAAGCACCTCAATAAGGTCCGGGCCGGCCGGGTCCCACGATGACAGATCAGAACCAGGCAGAGACTGAGCATGCGTGGACGCTCGGGAGCCAAGTCAGCGACACGATGGTGACGCATCTTCGTTTCGCCGCGCAGACCGCCGCAAATGAGGCGTTGCGCAGCTTTGACTCCGACGAGCCCGCGGCGGTGCTTTGGTGTGCGACGGCAGCGGGCATAGCGGCCGAGACGATCATGAAGTATTGCCTGGCCAGCACGAATCCCGCGTTCATCTCCTCGAACGTCGATTCGGCTATACGGCTCGCTAGGGGGGTCCGCGAGCAGATCGCCCTTGACAAGACCCGTACCCTCACCGGACAGGATGCTGCTCGAGCAGTTCGGCTGCTTCACTCGGACCATCCGAAGGGATTGGCGGACAAGTATGTCGACGAAGTGCTCGCCGTCCGAAACATCGCGGCGCATATTGGGTCCGTTAATCCCGATCGACTCTCGGCGGCAATGCAGTCGATGGTGGTCGTTGTTGGCGCTTGTCTGGAAGCCAGCGGGGACGAGGAGGAATTCTGGGACGACCGGTACGCGCAGCTGCTGGATGAGCTCGAACGGGAAGACGGAGAGCGCTCGCGCCTTGAACTGGAGCGAAAGAAGGCCGCGGCGTCGCGGTTGTTTGAGGGGCGGAAGGTGGATCTGCTACCGGAGCAGGTCATTACCGTCATGAAGATCTTGGAGGCAAGTGCGCTTCGCCTCGTCTCGCCTCCCGAAGTCGTCGGGCACGAGTGCCCCGTGTGCGGATATCACGGAGTGCTGGCGCGCTACGTCACCGAGTCGGACATGGATTTCACGGGCAGTCGATACCCCGATGATCACCCAACGGGCATGCGCTACGCCTACCCCGACGAGTTCTCGTGTGCAGTCTGCGGGCTCATCCTCGTCACAGACGAGATCGCCGAAGAGCACACATTCGACGACGTCGACGAAGAAGAAGTCGACCCGTCCGACGAGTTCGAGGAAGCGTTGGCCGATTGGAAGTACGAGGCGGAGCAGGAACAGCGCCGCGAGCAGCGCCAACTCAACGTGGACGATTGGTTCGAGACCTGAGCTGTTCAGGCGCAGATCCGCTGACTGGTCACGATCCAGCGTTGGATCCCCAATCGTGCAGTGCTCGCATGCGGGGCCGCTTCGTGCGCTGACGCCCGCGAACTTCGCCCCCGTTGCCAATGCGCGCGGCGCCTGCCAGCTGACAGTGAATCAACAGCAACGGCTAGCGACTCGTGTCGTTGGTGCCTGATACAACTTCGACATGGACCTGACGGGCGTCGACTTTGATCTCCTCGACGTGCGCGGGTGGATTCTCGAGGGACGATGGGATGCGCTCGTGATGCTCTGGAACGCCGGGATCACCGCGGCGGGGCAGCACTGGTGGTTCGGTCCACTAATGATCACGATCGTCGTGCTCGCGCGACGACGAGCCTGGAAACGCCTCGCTCGCTTCGTCTTCGGCACCTACGTCCGCGGTAGCGCCGACTCGGGAAGGGTTTGAAAGTGACGGACCTTGATGAGCTCTCCCTGTCCGAACTCTTCGACCTTCACGCTCGCATCCAACGAGAGTTTGCCCGGCGAGGGGTGTCCAGAACCTCGGGTGCGATCCAAGGCGAAGTCGGAGAGAGCTTGGCACTCGCGGTCTACGGCGGCACCTTGCCGGCGCCCGGAACAAAGGCATACGACCTGGTCGACGGCCAGGGACGACTGATCCAAGTGAAGACCCGCACGCTCCCCAAAGGCGATCAACGAATCTTCCAGTTTCACAGCCTCGACTTCGACATCGCCGTGTGCATCCGATTCGATCGCGACTCGAACGAGCTTGAGTGGGCACGCGAGTTCGACACCTCAGAGTTGCGCTCACTTGTGACCCCTCACGCGCAGGGCCCGCGCCTACCGATGGGGCGAGCACACGCGAACGGCCGGGACGTCACTTCTACGTTTCGAGCCGCGTACGATGCACTGCTCGGGCGCTAGCCCGCCGCGCGTGGAACGCGGTGCTCGGATCCCCCTACGCGCGATGCCCGCTGAGGAACGGCAAGCGGGCGTGACAACGCGCTTCTGACGGCTCAAATCCCCGGTTGGGCGGCGGATTCCTGCCAGGATAAGGGCATTGTCAGACGAGGCCTGGGGGAATCGCGTGCCAACTGAAGTCCCGTACATGATGTCGATCACCAACGTGCCCGCCATTCTTGAGAAGATCCGCACGGCTGGGACGCCGCCGAAGTTCACGCACGAGTTTCTGAAGTCGACTCTGGGATTCGGCGCCTCGAATGACCGCGGTGTCATCAAGGTCCTGCGACAGATGGGCTTCCTAAGCGCAGACGGAGTTCCGACGCCGAGATACAACGAGTACCGCGGAGACCAGCCGGGCAAGGCGATCGCTGTCGGGCTGAGGGAGGGATGGCCAGACTTCTTCCTTGCGGATGAGAAGATCTACGAGCGCAGCAATTCGCAGATTCAGGGCATCGCCAAGTCGCTTACCGGCGCGGGCGACTCGGTCGCGCAGAAGATCGCATCCACTTTCAAGGCTTTTGCCGATAAGGCCGACTGGTCGGGTCTTGTACCGCAGCAACAGAAGGAGCGACCTGCGGAGTCGGGCGATGACGAGCAGGAGCTCGACGATGGCGCTGGCGACGAACAGCGACGCGGCAGTGGCGGCAAGGGCAGGGGAAACGGCACAGCAGCCGGCCTGTTCGAGTTGCACCACGACATCCATATTCACCTGCCCCCGACCAACGACGTAAGCGTCTATCGCGCGATCTTCCAGGCGATTAAAGCGGAGCTAATGTGACCAGCTCGTCGCTCCGAGAATGGCTGTTTGCGGGTCTGACGGTAGAGGACGCACTTAACGAGCTGGAGTCCGACGGCATCGCGGTGCGGGCATCTACCGATCCCCAGGCGCTCCAGCGAGTAATGCCGCTTGAGGACTTCTCGGCGGAGTTACGTGGCTCTGCAATGCGCGCCCTCCCCGCCTATCTCGCGTTCTTCGTGTTCGAGAACTCCGTGCGCGATGTTGTCAGCGAACGACTGTCGGAGCGCATCGGTGCCGACTGGTGGGAGACCGCGGCCTCGAACTCCCTGCGCGGCAAGGTGGAAAACCGCCAGAAGAGTGAGGGCAAGGACCGATGGCATATGCGCCGCGGTGCGACCGAGATCTATTACACAGACTTCGGGGACCTAGCCTCGATCATCCGGAACAACTGGGAGCACTTCGAGGACTTGTTTCCCGACATCAACTGGGTGGTGAGCCGGTTCGACGAACTCGAGAAGAGTCGGAACATTGTGGCGCACAACAACCTGCTTGAGCCGCACGAAGTGGGACGGATCACGCTGTACCTTCGCGATTGGGTTCGCCAGGTCGGATAGTGTCCTCGAATACGCCCGCGCTGAGCGGCGGTGTCAGTCATCGTCCCAGTCGGCGTAGTATTCGGCAGCGTCCATGGAGACCTCATCGCCCGGACGCTCTGAAATGCCAGGAAGTCCTTCTAGCTCATCGTCGGCACCATCGAGTTCGAGTTCACACACGGGGCACTGGAGCAGCACAGGGACCAGCGTCACCCGAAAAACCAACCAGGCGCCTTCCGGTTCCCCTTCCCGGTCATAGTCGACTACTAGGTCGCCGTCGTCGCGAACCTTGACGAAAGTCACCCAGGCTCGCCGCTCGCAAGCGGGGCAGTCGTACTCATCGTCTTCGGTGTCGTCCTCAATCCTGTGCGGCACACGTCGCGCTTCGAGCGCCGTTAGAGCGGCCTCGACACCGGCCGGGGGCAGTTGACGCGTGAGTTCACGAATCCGCTCCTTGGCCGCCGCGATCTTGCTCGCGACCCTAGCCGCTGTCTCGTCGTCGAAGTCCTTCGTGATTGCTTCCGCAACGGAGACCAATCGAGGGCTCCAAAACTTGGTCGCGTCGACATCGAACTCGGGGATGACAGCGGACACGACGCGCACGAGCCTTCGCACGGACTCGTGGAGCGAACTCTTGGTGACTATCGCCATGTGAGCGGCACTGTTGCGCACCTGCATGATGCTCTTGACATCGTGGCTGAATGCTAGGGCGGGATGAATCAATGCGAGGTGGGCGGCAACGTCCGTTGTTGAAATCGTTCGGAGCTCAAGGTGATCAGAAGTTGACGCGATTGGCCTTACTCCCGCGAGTGCGAGTTGCGACTCCTTATGTCCGCGGTCGGCGAGAAGCGCAGGGTTGCTCCTCGCGAGCAGAGCTCGGATGAGCCACTCTGTTGCTGCACCGGCTTCGAGCGCGCACCGCAACTGCGACTCGACGCGGTCGTCTGTGTACTTCAGCAACGCCGACCGTGCGGCGGATCGCGCCGCGTTGAATAGGTTCTGGCTCACCTGTCCGACTGGGAGTCCACCGATCTTCACCGCTGCGGGTGCGGCGGCGTTCACCAACCCCTTCAGCCATGGTGGATCACTTGAGCTCTTGGCGGCAGTCGGCACGTCGCTCACTGTAACGGATGGGCGCATCCGACACTCGTGCTACTTCCCGTAAGCGCGAGGACCTCGCTTGATAAGGCACTCCACGTTGGTAGGCGGTGGGCGGAGAGGCAAGATGGCCGCCCGGAAGCCGGTCGTACACCGCTCGCGGATTCGACAGCGCCATGAGCCTGAACGTACCGAAGCTGCCCAAGTCGGGCGCTCCGCCCGCATAACCGGTCCAGCCGAACGCACGATCAGCGTTCGACATGCGTGCGCGAATGTATCTTGCATCCCAATACCTTGCATGCAAAGCTTCTGCCATGACCCAACCCTCTGCGACTGTCGAAGATGCCCTCTGCTTCGCGGTGTACTCCGCCGCGCAGGCGACCGTGCAGCTCTACCGCGACCTGCTTGCGCCGTGGGGCGTGACGTATCAGCAGCTGCTCGTGCTCGGCATCCTGTGGCGTGAAGGCTCGACCAGCCCGAGCCACATCGCGACCGAACTTCACCTCGACGCGAGCACGATCACCGGCATCCTGAACCGGCTCGAGACCGCGGGACTCATCGAACGCACGCGCCCGGCCGGCGATCGGCGCGCCGTTGCGGTGACGGCGACCGAGGCATCTGCAGAGCTGCGGACATCCGTGCCCCGCGTCCTCGACTGCGTCGCCGACGCCATGAACCTCGATCCGGATGCCGCGCGCAGCCTGATCGGTAACCTTCACGATCTGCGCGACAACATGGCCAGCGCCGACCGCCCCTCGCTTCGCTCTGCCTGAACCTCTCCTCCGAAAGGAACTCCCATGGATCTCTCCGACATCGCCGTAACCACCCTGCGCGGCGAGCAGACCACGTTCGGCGCGCTCACCGGCGGCAAGGCAGCACTCGTCGTGAACGTCGCCTCGCGCTGTGGGCTCGCTCCGCAGTACGAGCAGCTCGAGGAGCTGCAGCGCACCTACGGCGAGCGCGGGTTCACGGTCATCGGGTTCCCCAGCAACCAGTTCCTGCAGGAACTCGGCTCCGAAGAGAAGATCGCCGAGTACTGCTCCGCGACCTGGGGCGTGACGTTCCCGATGACCGAGAAGGTCAAGCTCAACGGCAAGAACGCGCATCCGATCTACCAGCAACTCACCACGGTTCCGGGCGCCGACGGCAAGGCCGGCAAGATCAGCTGGAACTTCGAGAAGTTCGTCATCAGCCCCGACGGTCGCGTCTGGCGCTTCAGCCCCCGCACCCTGCCCGACGCCCCCGAGGTCATCGAGGCGATCGAAGCCGCACTCCCCGCCTGATCAGGACCGGATCTGCCCCCACCGGTGTTGGACGGCAGCGGTTTAGGCCTCCACGTACTCCTGCCTGACCGCACCCCGGGTCGCGACCTCTATGTGACCGAAATCGCGGTCGGAGTTCAGGATGACTGCGTCGTTGACCACCGCGTAGGCCGCGATGAGGCAATCGAACGCCGCAGCCGCGCGGACGAACCCCGAATCCCAGAGCGCCCGCTGGATGCCGAGCGCCTGGCGCTCGTCGGGATGCTCCCACGCGGGCAAGAGTTGCGCCATGTCTGCGCGGAGTTCCTCATACTCCTGTGGAGTCCGTGCCGAATGGCAGTACTCGAGAACCTGAGGCGGGCAGGTAATGAGCAGGTGCGCGGGCGAGAGCTCCCGGAGCCTGGCCGCGATCACCTCACTCTTTGAGGCCTTCTGCCAGATGCTGTTGTCGACGAGGTACGTCGTCACTGGCCAGCAGTCGACGCCGCCGGCGGGATCGTCGGAGCATCGATTTGGTCGGGTTCGAAAGTGCGGGCAATGATTCGCTCGACAGCGGCAGGCTGACGACGAACGGCGATAAGAGTGCGCAGCGCGAGGTCTACCGTTTCGCGATTGGAGGTCGTGCCGGCAAGCTCCTTCGCCTGACGCAGCTCGTCCGGGTCGATATCGATTGATGTGACAGCCATGAGCCCTCCCCCGGGTTTGTATAGAGCAGTATATAGACTCCCGGCTCAGCCGCGCATGGCGACGCCGCGGCGCCAATAGCCCATGAACGCGACCTGCGCGCGATGGATGCCGAGGTCCTTCACGAGGTGCCGACGTAGCGTCGTGACGACCGAGCTCTCCCCCGCGATCCAGAAGTAACGATCGATCGACTCGACCACGTCATCCAGGTCCTCACCCGAGCCAGAGAAGACCGGGGTTTCCCAGAGGAGTTCCTCGGTGCCGTCATCCGTCACCATCACGGTCGCCGTCGCGCCCAGGTGACCGAGCACGGTCGGGATGAGCTGCGACCCGTTCGCCCCGCCCTCCCGCGCGACCCAGCGCACCTCGACACCCGCGGGCGCGTCGATCGCGAGCGCGTCGTCGGCGTGGGGCACCTCGATGACAGCAAGGCCGACGGCATCCCGATCGATGTCTTCGAGGATGCGGGCGATCGCCGGAGCGGCGGTCTCGTCGCCCGCGAGCAGAATCTCGCGCGCCGCGCCGGGCGCATACTCGATGCCGCCACCGTTCGGGCGACCCCGGCGCGGACCGATGATCAGCAGTTCATCGCCCACGGATGCCTCACTCGCCCACGCCGACGCGGGAC
>Ga0209066_10004748_pt1 | contig 14619 bp, 16 predicted proteins | sample All_14_2_FD_187198 | JGI IMG/M metagenome (GOLD analysis project Ga0209066, IMG submission 187198) | Freshwater microbial communities in response to fracking from Pennsylvania, USA - Allegheny Zone_MetaG_DW_15 (SPAdes) (version 2) ...
CCCCAAGGCAATGTGCTCGGACTCATGCCTCACCCTGAGAATCACATTTATCCGTATCAACATCCGCAATGGACGCGTGGGGTCAAAGGCAACAGTGGATTGGTCTTGTTTGAAAATGGCGTGAAGTACGCGAGACAAATCGCTTAATAATGTCACCCTGAGCGACAGCGAAGGGTCTCTAAGATAATCGTAGAGATTCTTCGCTCCGCTCAGAATGACAAAGAAGAGAAATCATGATCTCAAAAGAAAAACTTGTCCAATTACTCCCACTAGCATTCGGCGATACAAACCTTCCCCTGCCCAACAAGCAGACGGGCAAAGTCCGCGAGTGGTATGACCTGCCCGATGGCAAACGGCTCATCATCACCACAGACAGACTCTCTGCTTTTGACCGTATTCTCGCCAAAGTTCCCTACAAAGGGCAAGTCCTCAATCAACTCTCCGCTTGGTGGTTCGAACAGACCAAAGACATCATCGCCAATCATCTGATTTCAACACCAGATCCAAACGCATCCATCGTCACCGCAGTTCAACCGCTGCCCATCGAAGTCATTGTGCGTGGATATATTACGGGCGTCACGTCCACGGCGTTGTGGTATCGCTACTCCATCGGCGAGCGTACTATTTATGGCTATGACTTTCCCGATGGCTTGAAAAAGAATCAAGCTCTGCCCGAGCCGATCATCACCCCCACCACCAAAGGCGGTGACACGGGACACGACGAACGCCTAACCTGCGCCGAAGTAACCGAAAAAGGTTTGCTCGACGAAAAGACTTGGTCGCAAGTTCAAGCCGCCGCACTCGCTATCTTCAAACACGGACAAGATGTCGCCAATAAAGCAGGCTTGATTCTCGTGGACACCAAATACGAATTCGGCATTGCACCCGACGGCAGCGTGATGCTCATTGACGAAGTCCACACACCCGACTCATCTCGATATTGGAAAGCAAATACTTACGAAGCAAAATTCAATGTAGGCGAAGAACCCGAAAACTTTGATAAAGAGTTTGTCCGCATTGCATATGCGGACAAAGGCTATCGCGGCGATGGCGAGATTCCGTCAATGCCGAATGACTTATGGGTAGCCGCCAGCGAACGCTATATCACCATCTATGAAATGCTGACAGGCAAAACCTTTGAAGCGGGCGCATATCCCATCGAAGAACGACTGCTCAAGAATCTGAAAGAGTTGCTATGACCCAACCACTGATTGCCATCATCATGGGTTCCAAGTCTGATTGGGAGACGATGGAACATGCGACAAAAACCCTCGACCAACTACACATTCCCTACGAAGTCAAAATCGTTTCAGCGCATCGCACGCCTGATCTGCTGTTTCAGTTTGCAGAGTCTGCTCACGAACGCGGCATTGAAGTCATCATCGCAGGTGCGGGCGGGGCGGCGCATCTGCCTGGCATGACCGCCGCGAAAACGCACCTGCCTGTGCTCGGTGTGCCTGTTCAATCGAAGGCACTCAACGGCATGGATTCCCTCCTCTCCATCGTGCAGATGCCCGCGGGTATTCCCGTTGGTACGTTGGCTATCGGGCGCGCGGGAGCGGTCAATGCGGCATTGCTAGCCGCGTCCATCGTTGCCAACAAGCATAGCGAATATCTCGCCGCCCTGCTCGCCTATCGCGCCGCGCAAACTCAATCCGTTTTGGATAACCCCGACCCGCGAGAGACTCACGAATGACGTACATCGGCATTTTGGGAGCAGGTCAATTGGGACGCATGCTCGCCCTGGCTGGATACCCACTCGGACATCGCTTCCGCTTCTTAGACCCCGCTTCGGACTCACCCGCAGGCTTGCTCGCTGACCATCTGGCATTGGATTACTCTGATACATCCACACTCGAGCAGTTTGCGCATGGATTAGATGTAGTCACATACGAGTTTGAGAACGTCCCTGTGGAAGCGGCGAGACATTTAGAAAAATTTGTGTCTGTGTATCCGCCGTCGTTGGCATTGGAAAAAGCACAAGACCGCTTCGTTGAGAAATCTTTTTTTCAAGAGTTGGGAATACCAACGCCAAAATTCACAATAAACGGACTTGATAACGGATTCACGGATGGAAACGGATTTGGGTTTCCTGCCGTGTTGAAGACTCGTCGCATGGGATATGACGGGAAGGGGCAAAGCATTGTCCACTCGCAAGCGGAAGTAGCGGCTGAAAAAGCTGTGGATTGTATTTTAGAAGAGTTTATTTCCTTCGACCGTGAACTCTCCATTATTGCTGTACGGAACAAGTCAGGTGAGACGAAGTTTTATCCGTTGATCGAGAATCATCATCGCGATGGAATTTTGAGATTATCGCTGGTGATTGGGAATTTTTCAGCGGAGTTGCAATCACAAGCAGAAGAATATGCAACACGAGTCATGTCTGCGTTGAATTATGTTGGCGTGTTGACGATCGAGTTCTTCGAGAAGGATGGTCAATTGCTGGCAAACGAGATGGCGCCGCGTGTGCATAACAGCGGGCATTGGACGATCGAAGGGGCAGTCACGTCTCAGTTCGAGAATCAGGTTCGGGCGGTGTGCGATGCGCCGCTTGGGAGCACGAATCCGCTTGGGGTGTGTGCCATGGTCAATTTGGTGGGAACGCTCCCAGACGAGACATCCATCTTGAAAATTGAGGGAGCACATTTACATCTATATGACAAGGCGCCGAGACCGAAGCGCAAGTTGGGACACATTACGTTGGTTGAAAAAGACGTTGCGGCGTTGAACGAAAAACTGGATGAGATAAGGAAGTTGTATGCTGAATTTTAGTGAGTCGCCGAAGGAAGAATGCGGCGTGATCGGGATATTCGCGCCGAATGAAGATGTGGCGCGCATGACGTTCTTCGGTTTGTATGCCTTGCAGCATCGCGGACAGGAAGCGGCGGGCATGGCGGTGGCAGATGGGCAAGTGATGTCTATGCATAAAGGTATTGGATTTGTGTCGCGGGTGTTCACACCTGAGAGTATGGCAGATTTGAATGGGCACTATGCCATTGGACATACGCGTTATTCGACGACGGGTTCATCGTCGTTGCGCAATGCGCAGCCGTTCATGATCGAGACCATTCATGGTCCGCTGGCTTTGGCACATAATGGCAACTTGGTTAACTCGGCGGAGTTGCGGCAGGAGTTGATGGAACAAGGCGTTGGATTTTCATCGTCGTCGGACACTGAAGTAATGACGATGATGCTGGCTCGCAACGGCGGAGCGACGTGGGAAGAGCGCATCAAGACCGCGATGAAGAAATGGGTTGGTGCGTATTCGTTGGTGATCTTGACGCGCGATTGTGTGTACGCGGTGCGCGACCCGTGGGGATTTCGTCCGCTGTGCATTGGAATGTTGCCAAGCGGCGGACATGCCGTCGCTTCGGAAACGGGTGCTTTGCAAACGTTGGGCTGCGAAGCCATCCGCGATGTGAAGCCTGGCGAAGTGGTTTCGTTATCGAATAATGCGTTGAAGGTGATGCAGGCGGTGAAACCCGAACAACCTTCAGCGATGTGTGTGTTTGAGCATATTTATTTTGCGCGACCTGATCAGACATGGGATGGGATTAACGTCCATCATGTAAGACAGAGACTGGGAGAAGAACTTGCGAGAGAAATGATAGATGGATTGAGTGCGGATGTTGTCATCCCTGTGCCCGATTCGTCTGTGCCTGCGGCGATCGGGTTTTCGCGAGTGACGGGGATTCCGTACAATGATGGCTTTATCAAGAATAGATATGTTGGGCGGACTTTTATTGAACCAACGGATTCACTTCGCAAGCGCGGTGTGGCGTTGAAGTTCAATGTGATTAATGAAAATGTCCGTGATAAGCGCGTGGTGATGATCGACGACAGTATCGTACGTGGCAATACGACGGGTCCACTGATCAAGTTATTGAAGAATGCAGGTGCAAAGGAAGTACATGTGGCGATTACATGTCCACCGATTGCGCATCCCTGCTTCATGGGCGTGGACATGGGTAGGCATGAAGATTTGATCGCCCACAATCGGACAGTGGAAGAAATCCGCGAACACGTTGGCGCGGACAGTTTGTACTATCTCTCCGTGGATGGCATGATGAAAGCGGTTCAGCGCAAGGATGGATTTTGTCAGGCGTGTTTTACAGGGCAGTATCCCATTCCAGTGGATTTGATGTCTGTAAAGACAGGCTTTGAAAGAGGGACGAAATAATGAATGTGTTGGTTATTGGTTCGGGCGGGCGGGAACATGCGATTGTGTGGAAGGTCAGCCAGTCGCCAAAGTTGACTAAGTTGTATGCGTTGCCTGGCAACCCAGGGATGGCTGAGTTGGCAGAGAATGTCAACGGAATATCCGTAGACGACCATGCGGCTGTCGCTTCGTTTTGCAAAGACAAACAAGTTGACTTAGTCATTGTCGGTCCCGAAGCGCCATTGGCGGCAGGGTTGGTGGATTCGCTTTCAGCGGAAGGAATTCGCTGCTTCGGACCGAGTCAAGCCGCGGCGCAGATCGAAGCGTCGAAGTCCTTTGCCAAGGATTTCATGGCGCGTCACAACATCCCAACCGCGAAGTATGCGACCTTTTCCAATTACGATGAAGCTATTGGCTATTTAGAATCTATTGATTACCCGATTGTCATCAAGGCATCGGGACTGGCAGCAGGCAAAGGCGTGATCTTGCCTGAAACAGATGAAGAAGCGACGTCTACACTCGAAGATATTTTGGTGAAGAAAATCTTTGGCGAAGCGGGCACAGAAGTAGTTATTGAAGAACGGATGACTGGGCAGGAAGTTTCGCTCATGTCGTTCACGGACGGAACATCTGTTGTGCAGATGTTACCCGCGCAAGACCATAAACGATTACTCAATGGCGATAAAGGATTGAACACGGGTGGTATGGGCGCGTATGCTCCCGCGCCAGTTTTTACATCCGAGATGATGAACGAAGCGATTGAAAATATTTTGAAACCAGCTGTAAACGGAATGAAGAGCGAAGGCAATCCATTCGTGGGTGTGTTGTACGCAGGTTTGATGCTCACGCCAAACGGCATCCGCACATTGGAGTTCAATTGTCGCTTCGGTGATCCTGAAACACAAGTGGTACTGCCGCTTTTGGAAACGGACTTGATTGAAATCGCCGCAGCCTGTGCGGATGGAAATTTAGCAAACATCAATATTCAATGGAAAAACAACGCAGCAGTCTGTGTGGTGCTGGCAAGCAAGGGCTATCCCGAGAAAGTGGAAAGCGGCAAAGTCGTAACCATCGAGAAACTTCCCAATGATATGGTTTGTTTTCACGCAGGCACGAAAACAGAAAATGGAAATCTCGTCACATCGGGTGGACGCGTGTTCGGTCTGACGGCGTGGGCAGAAGATATTGCCAGCGCGGTGAATAAAGTGTATGCAAACATTGATATGGTCACATTCGATGGAATGCAATATCGCAAAGACATTGCCCACCGCGCATTGGAAGGTGCCAAATGACAAACTCTTATGCTTCTTCAGGCGTGGACATCGACGCAGGCAACCGCGCCGTTGAGTTGATGAAAGATTCCGTCAAAGCCACCTACAACGAATCCGTGCTCGTGGGCATCGGTTCGTTTGGCGGTCTCTTTGACGCATCCGTGCTCAAGCAAATGGACAGCCCCGTGCTCGTCGCATCCACTGATGGCGTTGGCACCAAGGTCAAACTCGCCGCGTCGGTCGGTCGCTATCGCAGCATCGGTCACGACATTGTCAATCACTGCATCAACGACATTCTCGTGCAAGGCGCGCGTCCGCTTTTTTTCATGGATTACTTCGCCACCTCAAAATTGAATCCCGAACAAACCGCGGATGTGGTGACAGGCATCGCTGAAGCCTGCAAAGAGTCGGGCATCGCATTGCTCGGTGGTGAAACAGCGGAAATGCCTGGCGTGTATCGCGATGGAGAATTTGACGTGGCTGGCACGATCGTCGGCGTATTGGAACGCTCCCGCCTCCTTCCCCGCCCGAACCTGCTCGCTGGTGACCTGATCCTTGGTCTACCCTCAAGCGGACCGCACACTAACGGCTACTCGCTTATCCGCAAAGTCTTCGAAGGTGCGGATTTGCAATCCGTTCACCCTGAACTTGGTTGCTCACTTGCGGACGCATTACTTGCTCCGCATCGTTCTTACTTCAATGCACTCTATCCGCATCTCGACAAAGTCAAAGCCCTAGCGCATCTCACAGGCGGCGGATTCATCGAGAACATTCCGCGTGTTTTGCCTGAAAATCTAAATGCAGTTATTCAACTCAATTCATGGCAAGTCCCACCGCTGTGGAAGTTGATCCAAGAAAAAGGGAACATTGCCACAGATGAAATGTATCGCGTCTTCAACATGGGCATCGGCATGGTCGCCATCGTGGACAAATCCGTTGCCAGCGATTTGCAATCATCCATATCAGAACCTACCTTCATCATAGGCGAACTCGTCGAAGGCGAACAAAAAGTTATTTTGAAATAAAGGAATCATTATGAAAGACCTCACCCTCCGCTACGGAACCAACCCCAATCAATCACCCGCCCGCGTCTACATGCAGGATGGCAGCAACTTGCCCATCACCGTCCTTGGCGGTTCACCAGGCTACATCAATTTGCTGGACGCGCTCAACGCGTGGCAACTGGTTCGGGAGCTGAAACAGGTCATCGGTCAGCCTGCGGCGGCTTCGTTCAAACATGTCAGCCCATCAGGTGCCGCCGTCGCTGTCCCGTTGACCGACATCCTCAAGAAAATCTACTTCGTGGATGACATGGAACTCTCGCCGCTCGCCACTGCCTACGCCCGTGCCCGCGGCGTGGACAGGATGTCATCGTTCGGTGATTTCATTGCTCTATCTGACACCGTGGATGTTCCGACTGCAAAACTGATCTCGCGCGAAGTGTCCGATGGTGTGATCGCGCCCGCATACGAACCCGAAGCGCTGGAGATTTTGAAGAAAAAGAAACAAGGCAAATATGCGGTGGTGCAAATTGACCCTGCCTATGAACCGCAATTGACCGAAACGCGCCAAGTCTTCGGCGTGAGCATGGAACAGCGCCGCAATGACCGCATTGTGACCCGTGAAGATTTTACTAACATCGTGACGAAGAAAAAAGATCTGCCCGAATCTGCGGTGCGCGATATGTTCATTGCATGGATCACGCTCAAGTTCACGCAGTCCAACTCCGTTTGCTACGTGACCGATGGTCAAACCATCGGCGTCGGCGCGGGGCAGCAATCCCGTGTGCATTGCGCTCGTCTCGCTAGCTCCAAAGCGGACTTGTGGCGATTGCGCCAGTATCCATCTGTGATGGCGCTTCCATTCAAGGAAGGCGTCAAACGTCCCAACCGCGACAACGCCATTGACCAGTTCCTGCAACCCGATGTCACTGACGAAGAGAAAAAGAATTGGGTGAATGTCTTCACTGAAATTCCGAAGCAACTAACCACTGAAGAACGCCGCGCATGGCTCGACGGTCTCACAGGTGTGACTCTCGGCTCCGACGCCTTCTTCCCCTTCCGCGACTCGATCGACCGCGCTGCCAAGAGTGGAGTGAAATTCGTCCTGCAACCTGGCGGTTCCAACCGCGACGAAGATGTCATCGCCGCCTGCGATGAGTACGGCATGACCATGGTATTCTCAGGGCTACGCCTATTCCATCACTAGTAGGGGCGGATCGCGATCCGCCCCTACGAAATCTACTTATGAACAAACGTCTCGTCGTCCTCATCTCTGGCAATGGCTCCAATCTACAAGCCATCCTCGACGCCTGCGAATTAGGTGAACTTCCCGCTTCTGTGGTTTGCGTCATCTCCAACAAAGTAGATGCCTATGGACTCATCCGCGCCCAAAATGCAGGAGTCGAAGCCGTTCACTTCGCGAAACTCGCAACCGAGACTCGCCAAGAATACGACAAACGATTAGCCGACTATGTGACTACCAAACAACCCGACTACATCGTCCTCGCTGGCTGGATGCGCATTCTTTCCTCTTCCTTTCTTTCCTCCTTCCCGAACAAAGTCATCAACCTTCACCCCGCCCTGCCCGATACTTTCCCAGGCACACATGCCATCGAACGCGCCTTCGAAGCTTATCAACGCGGCGAAATTAACCACACTGGTGTCATGGTGCATCTCGTCCCCGATGAAGGCGTGGACAACGGTCCGGTACTGGCAACGGAAATTGTCTCTATAGATAAAGAAGATACGCTCGAAACACTCGAAGAACGAGTTCATCAAACTGAACATGTTTTATTAGTCAACACGCTCAAGAAAATTCTTGAAGAAAAAGTTAAAAGGAGTTTTTAAATGTCTACTGCCATTCTCTCCGTCCACAACAAAACTGGACTCATCGAATTCGCTCAAGGACTCGCCTCCCTCGGCTGGACTCTACTCGCTTCTGGCGGGACAGCCAAACTGCTGCGCGACAACAACATCCCCGTCACCGAAGTTGCTGATTACACCAAATCACCCGAAATCCTTGGCGGACGGGTCAAGACTCTCCATCCCGCCATCCACGGTGGACTGCTCGCCCGCCCCACGGACGAAGACCACCAGCAACTACTGGATCTCGGCTGGGACTATATTGACCTCGTCGCCGTCAATCTCTATCCTTTCGAAGAGACCATCGCCAAACCGAACGTCACCTATGCAGACGCTATCGAAAACATCGACATTGGCGGCGTGACCCTCATCCGCGCCGCAGCGAAGAACCACGAACGCGTCACCCTCATCTGCGACCCAGCCGATTACAATGCTGTGCTGGATGAAATCCACGCGGGCGGCATATCCACTCAAACCCGCACCAAACTTGCTATTAAAGGTTTTGCCTCCACTGCGCATTACGACACTGCCATCCACGCGCACTTACAACAACAAATGGATTCGTAAATCCGCTCATTCGCTTTGCCGCAGGCAATCCGTTTCTCTCCGTGAATCCGTGATAAAGTCCGTTTACCAAAGTCTGTTTACAACCAACCTATTTACATCAGGTGACAGTCACTTCCAAAGTGACTGTCACCTTAATATAAGGAGATAACTAATGAACGAAGAACTTTTTGACCGCTTTGACTCCCTCACTTTTGACGATGTCCTCATCGTCCCTGGCTACACAGAAGTCTTGCCCAACGAAACGGATGTGCGCGTCCAACTCACGCCGAACATTCGACTCAACGTCCCGATCCTCTCTGCTGCCATGGACACGGTCACCGAAGCCAGACTCGCCATCGCATTGGCGCGTGAAGGCGGCATGGGTATCATCCATCGCAACATGCCGCCCGAAGCCCAAGCCGCCGAAGTGGAAAAGGTCAAGCGTTCGCAGTCAGGCATGATCGTCGAACCCATCAGCTTGCAACCCGACGCTCCGCTCAGCAAAGCCGAAGAGATCATGTCCACCTATCACATCAGCGGTGTGCCCGTCACTGATGACAAAGGCAAACTCGTCGGCATCCTTACCAATCGTGACATCCGCTTTGTGGAACTGTCCGATTACAACCTGCCTGTCAGTCAGTTCATGACGGGCGGAGAAAAACTCGTCACCGCCAAAGTGGGCATCTCTGCCAAAGACGCGCAAGACATTCTGCAAAAATATCGCATCGAAAAACTTCCACTTGTCGATGAACATGGCATCCTCAAAGGCTTGCTCACCGTCAAGGACATTCAAAAAGCGCGCGACTATCCCAATGCCTCCACCGACTCCAAAGGACGTCTCATTGTTGGCGCAGCCGTCGGTGTGGGCAAGGATGTCGAAACCCGCGTTGACCTCATGCTCAAAGCAGGCGTGGACGTGGTCACCATCGACACCGCGCACGGACATTCCAAAGGTGTGCTCGAAGCCATTCGCCGTATCAAAGGTGCATGGAAAGACCTGCCCATCTTCGCGGGCAATGTGGTCACAGCCGAAGGTGTGGATGCACTCGTCGAAGCAGGAGCAGATGCAATCAAAGTCGGAGTCGGTGCGGGTTCCATCTGCACCACGCGCATCGTTTCGGGCGCAGGCATGCCGCAAGTCTCCGCCATCTTCGAATGTTCACGCGCTGCACAAAAACACGGCGTCTCCATCATCGCCGATGGCGGCATCAAGTTCAGCGGCGATATTGTCAAAGCCATCGTTGCGGGCGGCAATGCTGTCATGCTTGGCAGTCTGCTCGCGGGTCTTGAAGAAGCGCCTGGCGAAGTGATGATGTATGAAGGTCGCCGTTTCAAGGAATATCGCGGCATGGGCAGCCTCGGCGCGATGAAAGGCTACGGCGTTGACCGTTATGCCACAGGTCAAAGTGGCAGCGGCAAACTCGTGCCTGAAGGCATCGAAGGTCGCGTGCCGTATAAGGGCGCGCTCGGCGAATATGTCTATCAACTCGTCGGCGGTCTGCGCTCAGGTATGGGCTATGCAGGCGCTGCCTCGCTCGAAGACCTGCGCACCAAGACCCGCCTCACACGCATCACCAACGCGGGTCTCATCGAAAGCCACCCGCATGATGTTATTATTACAAAGGAAGCTCCAAACTATCAATTGAGCCAGCGATAGTTTCGTCATTGCGAGGAGCGCTCTTGCTCTTCGCGACGAAGCAATCTCCTGCTGATTGGAACGCATCAACACATGACCCTACATTTACTCTCTCCTTTGGATGGACGCTACGCCGAGACCACTGCGCCTCTGCGGGATCACTTCTCCGAGTTTGCTTTTCTACGCGACAGAGTGCGCGTCGAACTTAACTTTTTGCCTGCTCTTTCCAAAACAGGCTTGGTGCGCCCCCTAAGCGACTCTGAGTCCGCGCACCTCGAATCGGTTCTGGAAAATTTCTCAGACGCCGATGCAGAGCTGATCCTCGAATACGAACGTAAGACTCGCCACGATGTCAAAGCCATTGAGTACTTCATCCAAAGCAAATTGCAGGGAAGCTCACTCGAAGATCTGATTCCATGGATTCACTTCGGCTTGACCTCTGAAGACACGAATAGCCTAGGTCAAGCCATTGCGCTCAAAGAATCAAGAGACAAAGTCATCCTTCCCGCCATCCAATTACTAATCACCAATCTCTCTGACTTTGCTCTCAAATATAAATCTGTCCCCATGCTCGCCCGCACACACGGACAATTCGCCGTCCCAACAACTTTGGGCAAAGAATTCGCCGTTTACATTGCCCGCCTCAAAAAGACTCGCGACGAAATTGCATCCCACAAATTCGAAGCCAAGTTGACTGGCGCGGTTGGCAACTTCAATGCCTTGCAAGCTGCCGTCCCCAATGTGGATTGGATTTCATTCAGCAAAGACTTCGTTTCCAGTTTTGGGCTTGAATCAAACTTGCTAACCACCCAAATCCTCCCCTACGATAATTGGGTTAGATATTTTGATTTGATCCGATTAACCAATTCAATTCTGATCGACTTCGCCCAAGATGTCTGGCGTTACATCAGCGATGGTTATCTCAAACAAGCCATTGTGGCGGGAGAAGTCGGTTCGTCCACCATGCCGCAGAAAGTCAACCCGATTGATTTTGAAAACGCCGAAGGTAATCTCGGCGTGGCGAATTCGCTCTTCGCACACTACGCCCAAAAGTTAACCGTCTCGCGCCTGCAACGCGACCTCTCCGACTCCACCGTCCGCCGCACGTTTGGTACGGCGTTGGGTCACAGCCTGTTAGCATGGACCAACTTCCAGCGCGGTCTGAAGCGCATTGCTCCTGATGAGGAAAAGCTCACAGCTGAATTAAATGCTCATTGGGAAGTCGTCTCCGAAGGCGCACAAACTATCCTGCGCGCCGCTGGAAAATCAGACGCATACGAATCACTCAAAGAACAAACCCGCGGACGAGTCCTCACTGAGACTGATTACAAGAATTGGTGCAATTCGATTGACGTAGATGAACCAACACGCGAAAAGTTAAAGGCTCTCTCGCCGGAGAGCTACATTGGGCTGGCAGTTCAGTTGACCGAAAGCATCGTTGAATAAAAATTCAATCCAACTCACAGACCCACCTATGCACGGTGGGTCTTTTCTTGTCCAGTTTCTCTAACCTGTTTCTATGCAAAAATTGGACTTTTTAGGTTGAAATTATTGTGATTTTACGTACAATGCAGTTGTAAGTATGTACCAAATTTCACTTTCTGGAGACCCCAAATGTTTCGTAAGTTCCTTCTTTTAGCTGTGTTTGCCGCGATCCTCGCCGCCTGCGGTGGCGGCGCTGGTACTGCCACCGAACTCACTGTGGATATGACCGACCTGATGTTCAACCCTGCCAGCCTTGAAGCTACGGCGGGTCAGATCAATTTCAATTTGAGCAACAGCGGCGCCGTTGAACACAACTTCCTGGTGCTCAAGCTGGGTGCCACCTACACCACCTCTGCCGATGTCAAGCCGGAAGATATTCTCTTTGAAGCCAAACTTGCCGCCGGTGAAAGTGGAAAGTTTAGCGTCACGTTAGCAGAAGCTGGTGAATACCCGGTGATCTGCACTGTGCCTGGTCACCTTGAAGCGGGCATGGTTGGTAAACTGGTCGTCAAGTAACAAACTATACGTTTCTCCTCTTTTCACAGCCGGAGGCTCCTGCAAAGGATGCTTCCGGCTTCTCTTTTCCCCTTCCCCACCCAAACTAACGCAGAGTCATGTAGAATTCAAGCAAAATTCTACTTCGTGAGACTCTTATGAAATCATACCGAAAAGAACTTTGGTTCAACATCCCTGCCCGCCGCGGGTTCGTCAACATCACTGCACAAGTGGAAGAAGCCTTGCAAGAAAGCGGCATCAAGGAAGGGTTGCTTTTATGCAATGCCATGCACATCACCGCATCAGTTTTCATCAATGACGATGAAAGTGGGTTGCATCATGACTACGAAAAATGGTTGGAGAAACTTGCACCACATGAGCCAGTAAATGGATATCGCCACAACGATACCGGTGAAGATAACGCCGATGCACATATGAAACGTCAAGTAATGGGGCGTGAGGTGGTGGTGGCGGTCACGAACGGTCAACTAGACTTTGGAACGTGGGAGCAGATCTTCTACGGTGAGTTCGACGGACGAAGACGAAAACGTGTACTGATAAAGATCATCGGAGAGTGATGCATGGAAAAAAGACGTTTTGGACGTACCGGACATCAAAGTACAGTTGCCATCTTTGGCGCGGCAGCCTTCTGGGAAATTGAACAAAAAGAAGCAGACCAAGTCATGGAGATGGTGATCGAAGCAGGCATCAACCATATTGATATCGCTCCATCGTACGGACAAGCCGAACTGCGTGTTGGTCCATGGATGAAGACTGAGCGCCAGCGTTTTTTCCTCGGCTGTAAAACCATGGAACGCACAAAAGAGGGTGCATGGCGCGAAATGCAGGAATCCCTCAAACGTTTGCATACTGATTCGTTTGACCTCTATCAATGCCACGCCGTCACTACTTTCGAGGAATTAAATGCTCTTTTCGCCAAGGGTGGCGCCATGGAAGCAATGATAGAGGCACGCGAACAAGGACTAACGAAGTACATTGGCATCACGGGGCATGGTGTAGATGCACCAGCAATCTATCTCGAAGCCCTGCGCCGCTTTGACTTTGACTCGGTTCTATTCCCAATGAATTTCGTGCAAATGGCAATGCCAGAATTTCGAAAAGCAGCCGAAGAGTTGATCGCCGTTTGCAAGGCAAAAGATGTTGGCACGATGGTCATCAAATCCATTACCAAAGGTCCGTGGGGTGAGAAACCCAAGACTGCCACAACCTGGTATGAACCTTTCGATAAAATGGATGAGATCCAACGTGGAGTCAACTTTGTGCTTTCACACGATGTGACTGGAGTATGCACCGCTGGCGATATAAAAATTCTGCCAATGGTCATTCAAGCATGTGAGAACTTTACGCCGCTCAACCTACAAGAACAAGAAGCCTTGATCGCAAGCGGCGCTCAATTTGAAGCTTTATTTAAGTGAGAGAGGATACTATGCGATTAAAAAATAAAACGATTGCTACACTGATTGCAGAAGGGGTCGAAGACCTTGAGTATTATGTGCCGGTTATGCGTTTGCAGGAAGAAGGCGCAAAGGTTCTGAGTGCCGGGCTTGATCTGAAACCAGTACGAGGCAAGAATGGTCTGGTCATCACGCCAGATGCAAAAATTGAAGACCTGAATGCCAATGAACTTTTTGCGATCATTCTCCCCGGCGGCTGGGCACCTGATAAGGTCCGCAGATATGATGTGGTTAAGAAACTGGTCAAAGAAATGAATGATGCCAACAAAATCATTGGCATCATCTGTCATGGTGGTTCGATTGCCATCTCAGCGGGCATCATCAAGAAAGGTCAACGCGTCACCGGCTCCACCGGTATCAAAGATGATCTCGAAAACGTCGGCGGGGTCTGGGCGGATGAAGCCGCTTTCCGCGAAGGCAATCAGGTCTGGGGGCGGGTGGTGGCGGATATTCCCGATTTCAATCGTGAACTGGTTGCAGCATTGCTTCAAGCGTTATAAGTTTTTTTGAATCCACAGGCTTACAATCATTCGTTTTGGTTAAAAATAGTGCCTCTGCCAAATAAGATAGGTACGCCACTCTCGTTTTATCACAAGACAAAATTGCAATTAAAAGTTGAGCAAGCAAAGCAAAGCTGAAATATAGTTTCATGGTTGCACCTCAAAAAATGATCAACCACTATACAATA
>Ga0209066_10004750_pt1 | contig 14614 bp, 5 predicted proteins | sample All_14_2_FD_187198 | JGI IMG/M metagenome (GOLD analysis project Ga0209066, IMG submission 187198) | Freshwater microbial communities in response to fracking from Pennsylvania, USA - Allegheny Zone_MetaG_DW_15 (SPAdes) (version 2) ...
GGACTCCCCGGCGCGGATCGATCCGCGCCGGGGAGTCCTTACCCGGCCGCCCGGCCATCAGGTATCCGTCCCGCCGCGGGCCAGCAGTTCGTCGATGGTGTCGGCGCGCCAGAGCAGATGCTTGCCCATCCGGGCGTCGGGCTCGGGCACCAGGCCGTCGCGCCGCAGCTTGTCGAAGGATGAGACGGGGATGCGACACCGCTCGGCCGCTTCGACGCGGTTCAGGTACTCGACCCGTGATGCCGTCTCGATCATGCCGCGCTCCTTCCACCCGGATGGCTGCGTCCTCGACGCCCGTATGACGGTCGCAGATAGTTGCAGTTATCTGACTGTAGTGCCCTACATGGATTTCGGCAAGTATCTGAGGTAGCCGGAAAGTCGATACACTCGGCAGGTGCCCATCACTCCTCCGCGCCGCGGCTACCAGCCCTACGACGGGCTCATCACCGCAGACGACCTGCCCGAAGGCTGGTACCTGCCCGACCGCTTCCCCGGCGAGCGCGAGGACGACGCGAGCAACGAGATCGATGCCCTCCTCGGCTACGACGACTCGCTCGTCACCGACGAGCAGCGCCAGTCGCAGGCGGCGTCCGACGAGAACGAGACCGTCGACGGCCGCTGGCGCTACATCGAGCACACCGAGACGCACACCCGCATCATGATCCGGCTCCAGCGGCAGATGTTCGCCGTCCCCGAGGAGGTGCGCATCACCGGCGTCATCTACCTGCCGTGGCGACCCGGCGACCCCATCACGAGCCAGCTCCTGCGCGAGCTGCCGACCGCCCGCATCGAGGCCGCGATCAACAAGCGCCTGTTCGCCATGAAGCGCACCGAGACGATCATCGGCGGCAAGATCGTCCTCCCCTCCGGCCACAAGGTCAGCGAGCGCGACCTGCTCAAGCCGCTCGGCGACCCGAAGAAGACGCCCGACTTCTACGAGCTAGCGGCCCTCCAGCACGGCCGCCTGACCAGGGAGGGCGACCGCAACCCGAGCGCGACGATGGCGCAGATCAACGGCGTCGCGCTGTCCACCGCACAGGGGTGGGTGACCAAGGCCCGCGACCGCGGGCTGCTGCCGCCGGGGCGGCGAGGGCGGGCAGGGTAGTCAACAGGGAGGGAATCAAACTCGATCAGCCCGTTCCGCGCAGGACCGTCGACCTGCGTTCTGGCCCGTGTTTCCGGGCCTCGCGGAGGGTCACGCCGTCCGCGTTTTGTTGCCATTCCGTTGCCACGGTTGCGCCCTTTAAGCGCCTTCAAGTAGGGCGTTGAAGAGCCTGATTGGGGTCCGATCGAGGACATAGGTGTCCGAGACCGCGACGCTCGACAGGCCCCTCCCGCGAAGCTCGGTCACTGCCCGGCGGACCTCTGGGTTCCAGTGTCCGTCCTCGTGCCGCCAGAGGGGGTGGCCGATGACGACCGCAGCCCCGCGACCCTCAGGCGAGACGAGTGCTGGTAAGCCATTCACTGTCTGCTGCTCGATTCGCAGGTGTGGACCGTAGCCATCGGCGAAGCTCTGCATCAGCGCGGCAGTGCGATCTGACCAGCGGGACAGGTCGAGGTTTCGACCGAGCACGAGGTCCACGATGTCGAGACCGAGTCGCCAGTCCAGCGCCCAGTGGTTGAAACGGTTCTCGTAGTTGCGAAGGCACCCAGGGCACGAAGACGTGCATGCTGTCCCATGCGGGTCTTCGCGCAGTCGCATTCCAGTCGCATCCCGAATCGACGTCAGGAGCCTCTCGAAGGTCGGCGAAGCTCCGAGTTCCAGCGCGTAGCCCGCGCCGTTGTCGAGGGCGTCGGCGAGGAACACGCGTGCCGAAACGGTGGTGCCGCTGCGCGTCGGCTGTAGTCCAACCTCAAGCTCGGATTGCTCAATATCGAGGTACTCCTTCGCCGCGTTACGGAGCAGCTCTGCGAAGGAAAGCAGGGCACTCTTGCCCGCTGGGCAGGCCCAGGGCAGGGTCGCTACCGCACCTTCGGGGAGGGCCAGAGCGTCGAGTCCGATTAGGAGCACATCGGTACGTCGAACCTCGCCGATCGCGGCCGGGTCGAGGGCTTGCCCGCCGGTACGCATGAACTCAGGCAACGGGCGCCGGTACAAGTCGCGATTCTGCGCGACCACGGAGCCGTCCGACTGACGACTCAGATCGAAGAGCTTGCGATTGTTGTCGTTCACCGCGACGACTTCGGCCTGCTCAAGTAGACGGAGTGAAACCCCGTGAAGCCTGACCTCCTGCCCGAGCTCGGTGTTCGTGGAGAGTTCGGAGTAGCCGGCGTACATCGGGGTGATGTGCGAGTCGTCGTAGTCAGGCTGACTATAGATCGTCCGGTATCCCTCGGGCTGGTAGAGCGAGAACGCCCGCATCTCCTCGCCGCACACCGAGCACTTGAGCGAGTCATCCGTCGGTCGGGTGTCGAGGCTGCCGCACTGGCCGCAGCGGTGAACCGGAAGTGGCGTCCCGAGAGGGTCCTTCGATCGTGCACTGGTCCCGATGATGCTGTAGGCCGCGAAGCCTACGGCGAGGTGTTCAGCACCGTCTTTGACGACGACGGCTCCGGGAGCGAATGCGGTAATTGACATTCGGAGGTCTCGGTCGGCGACGGTATGCCGCTCGGCATCGCCAGCACCGCGGAGCGGCTTCGAGTAAAGCGGGCGAACCCGAGTCGGGAAACCGAACATCGGGAGCACGCCCGCGTTCGCGAGCAGCTCACTGAGCTCGGCGTGCTGGAAGTACGGGTTACCGACGGCTTCGTCGATGTCAGCCACCAGGCCAGTCCGCGCCCAGTTCTTGAGGTCGTCGACGTCGAGCGCCGTGTACGCGCTAAACCGTTCACAGACCTCTGGAACGTCCTTCGATATCTGGAGCCAAGCCTCGACGTCCGCGCGCCGCGATGCCCAGTCATTCGTCAGGCCGAACGTGCCATGGATGCTATCGCCGGTTCTCCGGGGCGGATTCTGACTGGCGAGGAATGCCCGGCGCAGAAGCTCTGCCGCAATCACGCGGCGAACGATCCGCGGCCGCGACAAGTCGATGAACGGCGGAGGCGGATCAGCCGCGGTCATCTTCTCCGGCGCCTGGAAGTAATAGTCATCATGAGCCCGGTCGCGTGACACGGTGACCGCGAAGGAGAACGGCTGACCCGAGCGCCCAGCCCGGCCGACCCGCTGCTGATAGTTGAACCGCTGGGGCGGCATGTTCGCCATCGCAACAGCGCGGAGGGACCCGATATCGACACCGACCTCCATCGTGGTTGTCACCGAAAGCAGGTCAAGCGGATCAGCAAGGCCACTCTCGGCGGGAGCCGGCAGGACCGCGCCCTTGAACAGACGCTGCCGCGTCCGCTGGTCAGCAAGCCGCGTCTGGCCTGTTAACTCAGCGACGTGCATGCGTCGAAGGGGCTGCGAGGCGAGCCATCCGTAGTAGTCGAGTTCCTCCGACCACTTCTCCTCGCGCAGGATGCCGTTCGGGCATTCCTCGTTGGTGCAGACGCCGGCCGACTGGTGCAGATGCGTCGTGCCGCAGTTGTCGCAGACCCAGACCTTTTCGCCTGGCGTCCTGAGTTCGAGGGCATCCTGCCCAGTCTGAGTTCTGAGCGCCCATGTCTCGTCGACGATTCCGCTCCCGCGGAGGAACTCACCGGCATTCGACAGCAGCGTCTGCCAGTCCACCTGATGCTTCGCTGCCACTCTCTTGAGGTAGGTGCCGATGACCCGCGGCGCTGAGTTCGATCGAGCGGCATAGCCGCCCTCGAATCGCTTCGCGATCCCGAGGAGACGGATGACACTCGCAACGACGTCCGCTGCGATCGCCGCGGACGTCGCCGAGTCTCCCGAGAGTCCCCAGCTATCGGGCGCGAGCGGTCGCGCCCTGACCACGCCAAGACGGGTCGATTCAAGGTCGCGCGAAGCACGGTCGAAGACGGCCTCCGCAACGGCGGTCGCGGTGAGCCGGTATCGGTCCTGGCGGATGGGGCGCGCTACCGCATCGGTCAGCGGCTCCCACGCATTACGGACCGGCGGCTCATAGGCGCGGTACCAGGGGGCGTTACCCTCGCTTTCTGCCACCGACGGCCCCGGCCCAGCGGGGTTCACGCCGACCTCGAGCATCACCCGCTCGGCATCGTGGATCAGCGTCGCCCACGGAAGCGATTCGGTCTCCTGCTCGGCCGCGGCGATCATCGCCACATCGGCGGAATCGGCAGCACCGAGGCTCTCAAGTCGGAGTTTGTCGAACAACTCGCGACGGTTGGCCCGCAGCTGCTCGGCGCGCTGGAGGTCGTCGCCGGCGAATTCGCCGCGAAGGAGTGCACGCAGAATCGGAACAGGGTTCTCGCGCCCGTGAAGCAATTGCCGAACGACCTGGCGAACTTGGTCGCGGAAGTTGTTCAGCGCGATCCCGGCGGCAATGCGCGCGGAGTCGTCCCGGCTGTCAGTGAAGACAATCGTCCTGGACTCCGCCGCCTCCGACCCCAGGCTACGGAACAACTGGGATACCGCCATCTGGTTGAGTTGCGCGCGACCCGAGGTATGCGCACGAATCGGCGATCGGACGTTCCCGGCGAAGTAGACCGCAGCATCCCGATTGTCTTGGCTCCCGCCACATCGCGGGCAGGCTTCGGGCAGCGCGGGAAGCGCCAGGCCGCTGTCGTCACCCGCATTGTGGCTGAGTACGACCGCCGGAATGCCGTCGGGCGAGTCGCCGAGAATGAGCGACCCGAGCTTGGGATTCCAGGTCGCCGCCCCGAAGTTGGTCTCGATGGTCGCTTGGTTCTCATCCATGTCGGCAGGGAGTTTGTGACGGCTCGGGGCGTCCGGAACCGGCGAGCCGAGCCAGAGCCATCGGTACTCGTCGTCGTTCCGCCGGTACACGAAGTCACCCGAGTTCTCACCAGGCGTGACCGGGGTGGTCGAGAGTACGACGGCCCCACGATCCGGTCGATCCACGACGTAGCCGCCGAGGCTGACGTCACCACACTCGAAGCAGTAAAGGAGTTCAAGCACCCGCGCACCGCAGTCGGCGCAGGTCGAGCGCGGGGTGTCGTACATCCGGCCAACTCGACGAGGCTCTGAGTCGGTGCCGCCAGGGCAGGCCGGGTCAGAACAGGCCCAGAGCCCGCGCATTCCTCGCATCATGACGTGGCCGCGGAACTGGATCGCGGGCTTCGCTGCCTCTGCGAGACCGGCAAGCATTGTCGCGAGCGCCGATGATGCGAGAGGATCGTCCGCGAACAGGCGAGCCGCAACAGTGTCAATGCGCGTGGCCTTGGGTCGCCCGTCGCCAGGGTCAGCGCACGCAGCGGCGATCGTCTCCGCCCACCGATCTCTCGTAGCTGCTTCCGCCAACTCGCTCGGGGCAATGCTCAGCACACCGCCGGCAGTCGGCTTGTCCCCCGATACCAGCAGCCGTGGCTGACCAGGCTCGATCAGGAAGGACGCGCTCTCGACGCCGAAGAATCGCTCCAGGTACTCCAGACCCGAGTCATCCCCGGGAAGCGAGGCGCTCGTGGCGATAATCCTGAACTGGTCGGATGAGGGCTCAAGCCCGAGCCGCGATGCCAGGTTTCGGACGACCATCCCGACTTCGGCTCCGGTGCTGCCGCGGTACAGATGCAGCTCGTCGACCACCAGGGTGAAGACGTGATCAGATGATTGCTGAAGCCATCGCCGGGTGGACTCGAATATTGGCTCCTCAACGTCGCGCATTAACATCACGTTGAGCATCGAGTAGTTCGTGACGAGCACGTCGGGCGGGGTGGCGATCATGTCCCAACGGGTGATGAGTTCGCCAGCGTAGGGGTCCTGGAACTGGGCCATCAGATCCGGGTCGTTGAGCTCAGCAAGCCGCGCGTTCAGGCGCGATAGCTCCCGCATGTCGCGCGCCGCATCGACGGTAGCGGGTGCCGAGACCTTCCCCGTCGGAACTCCGCCCGACCCCGGAGTCGCCCCGGTGTAGCGGCCGAACCAGAGGTCAACAGGCGACTCCAGGTCCCGAAGGCCCCGCACAGCCCGGCGAAGCCGCGCCACCTGATCCTCGACGAGTGCATTCGTCGGGTAGAGGATGACCGATCGCACCGCTGCCGACGTCGCTCCAACGGTTCGCGCCGGCTGCCAGTTGTCGCTCTGACCCTTCAGATCCCACCACTCGTGGACCGGAGACAGAGCGGTTGCTGACCGCTTCTCCGCCACGATTCGGCTGAGAAGAGGAATCAGGAATGACTCCGTCTTTCCGGAGCCGGTGCCCGAGGTCACGACCGGGTTGTGCGCGATCCCCGACGCGAAGTGCGTCGCAAGCGCAGCCGCCTGATGCTTTCGGAGCCTGACACCAGCGAGCGCATCCGGCGTCACACCAAAGACAGCTCTGATGACGTCGCCAAGATCGCGTGCGTCAACTCCGGCCTGACTCGCGGCCTCATCGACCGACGCGACCCCGTCATAGGGCAGGACAGGCTCGAGCATGAGCGGGGCGAACAGGTTGCCCTGTCCTTCGAGCAGCAAGCGCCGTCGCTCTTCGACGAGGGCCTGGTCCCGTAACGCGTAGGCGGTGTCGATGTATCGCAGAAATGCGTCGCGAAGGTCATCGGCGATCTTCACGGGGGTGGGGAAGGACATGCGGCTCACCGGCTCACTCTGTCGTAGATGACGTCAGCGACGGCGCGCGGCACTGACGGGTACTGGAGCATCCGGTGATTCACGATCTCTCGCGGTGCCCGTCCTGAGCAAAGCGCGAGGGCGCGCCCATACAGGGCCGGCAGGTCAGCGCCCAGCGGTGTGACAACTGATCCACTGCGCGAGTTGTAGCCGACGAGGGGGTCCCCGGCCCACATGTTCGCGATGTGCTTCACCAGCTGCGCATTGCCGAGCCCGATGGTCCCGCTTGCGATCTCATCGGCGGCGCGGATCGCATAGGTCGAGCCAAAGTCCTTGAGCCGGTAGGCGCCGACCTTGGCAAGCGACGTGGCAGGGTGCCACGATGCGGACGTCGTGTCCCAGAACTCTGCGGTCCGGTAGCTCGGCACGATTACCCGCTTGAGCGACGTTGCCACCTCGCTGAGTGGCGGCAGTGTCTCGACGATGGCGTTGACCGGTGAAGTCTCCAGGACAGCGATCCCGGCTTCGGCTAGCGCATCAACCGGCAGCCTGCCCTCGACCTCGACGCGGGAGAGCTCCGCATCGACACTCGTGTGCACGACGGCGCCGGTGCCGAGTAGTTCCTTGAGTTGCGCCAGCAGCGCGCTGGAGCGTGACCCGATGAGCACCCACAGCCCGTCACCCGTCGGGACAAGCGTGGAGGTGTTCACCGCCCATTCGGTCACCTGGAGATAGTCGTCTCTGGCGACGTCCACATGGCCGACGATTTCAAGGCGTCGGAGGAACGAGTCCGCGAACAGGCCCGAGCCCTCGACCTGGGCGGCGACTCGCTCGAACACTCCGAACGTGCCGGTCCCGACGTGGTTCAGCGCATCGAACGCGACCTCGAAGTCTGGCTCGTCCGACTCGATCAGCGGCGGGATCTCTGGAACAACGATCGTCTTGGCGCCAACATCCTTCTTCTTCGCAGCCCAGGGGGTCCCGGCGAAGCGACGCACGAGCCCACACGTCGTGCACTCGCCCTCGATACTCCGAGTGGGCGCTTGGCCGGGGAGCACAGGCGGGAGCAGGAATCGGTGCATCCCGGTGATGAGACACGAGTCGCTCGCCATCGGGATGCCCACCCGTGTCTTCGCAACGTCAGCGGTAGATGTACGTCGCTCTCGGGGCACAAACTCCGGCATCGGCGTGGCTGCGCCAACGCGGCGCGATTCGAGGCCCACTGTCCTCGCCCCGTTGACATAACTCGGCCACTCGGCTGGCCCAGCGGTCAGTGGCCAGCGCCGCGAAGAATCAGGCGAGTAGACCAGACGGATATCGACGTCCTCGACCCGGAATTGCGGAGTACTTGCCGAGCGCAGTCGGAGGAGGGCCGTTGACGACGGCTTGTTTGCGTTGTCGACGAACATGGCGACGACGTACTCGCCATCAAACAGGTCACGATCTGCGAGCGGAAGAACCGCGAGTTCACCAGGCTGAAGGGATTCAGCTATGAGTTCGGCCGGGTCGATACGGGTGCCGCGGTAAACGCGAACGGCGACCGAGGAAGCTCCAGCGGCGAGGGCGACGGCCTCGGGCGGCTCCATCACGGACCACTTGCGAAGCAAGCCGGGAAGCACGAATCCCCCGCGCAGCGTCAGGCTTGTCCGCGCGCGGGGAGCGAGCGGCAACAGATCAAAGTGAAGCTGCCCGGTCGGCGCGGAAACGATCTGGACGTGCTGGTAGACGACCCACCCCTCCGGTGCGCCTGGGAGGTCGGCGAGTTCATGCCATCCCGGCCGGGCGTGCACCGCAAGGTGAGCCTCTACCTGCTGACGCGCATCCGACCGCGCCAGGACAATGCTGTCCTCGCCGAGCGAAATACGCTCGACCTCGACGAACGCCCCCTGAAGATCGTCCCATCGGAGCGGAGCGACTCGCTTCGGGCGCCGACCGAAGGGGCGACTCTCGTCATCCCCGAACTCCCCGGTTAACTGCTCCCCGACGAGCGATGCGGCGCTGACTCCCTCAGCACCAGAGAGCCGCGTGGAGCCACCAGGCCCGGCAACCGTCGGAACAGTCGACTCTTCGTCGGCGAGTTGGAACCGGGCGATGTCCGGCGCTTCCGAGCGGTACGGGAGCATCAGGTTGAACTCGATCGACTTGCGAGGGAACGTCCGCAAGAACGCCAGCAGGCGCGTCGTGACGACGGGCCGCGCAGAGGCGACCGATTCGATCCCTGACCCATCCCATGCTTCGAGTTCGAGACAAGCGGCATCAACGATCCGCTCTCGTGCGGCCGGGACTCGCCAGAGGCGGGCGAGATGTGAGCTGAGAGGAAGGCTCGGCGTGGCCGTCGCATAGGGGTCCATCGCGAGGCTCATGTCGTCCGGCGAGATGCGTAGACCCGGCGTCATGCCCTCGATCGCGAAGAGTTCGTGGAGGCCGGCGCGATCGTGTTGCCGAACGACCGCCTGGGACATCGGCAGCCCGATGAAGGCGTGGCCGCCGATGGCGTAGGCCGTCGGGATTCCGCGCTCACCTTCCCACGCTTCGAGCCAGGAGTTCAGCGACCCCCACAGCAGATCGGCGACCCGGCGGTAGTCGTTCTCGACTCGCAGGTACTCGGTCGTCGGGACACGCAACAGCCGATGCAGTCGCGAGTAGTAGTTGTGGGCGGCCAGGTCGCCATCCGCCTGCATCTGCTCGGCGGCGATTGAGAGCACCACAAGAAGCGGGAGCGCGGGTGGAGTTTCAAGGGGCGAGCGCCGGTGGCGCTGCGCGGCCTCAGCCTGCCAGCGAAACGGGGCAACACCAGACTCGTCCACTTGAAGCGATGACCGGACGACCGCCGCCAGACCACCGAGCGTCCGATCCTCGACTCCACCTGCTTCGAGCACGTCGCGAACCGTCTCGGCGTCCGCAAGCGCATAGACGGGGCGCCCGGCCTGAGCGGAGCCGAACGCGACGTCAGCGATCGCCTCGCTCACACGCTCGTACTCGGAACTCACGGCCAGTCTCCCCGCACACTCTGTGCGTTCCAGGCTAGCGAGGGGGTCCGACGGTGCCACTACGAAGGGCCGGAAAGTCGAGGCGCAGGCTATGCCGCCGCGTGCGCCGAGTCCTCAGACGCCTCTGAAGACTGGTCGAGACCCTGCAGAAGTGGCTCCGCGATCGCACGGACGACCTCTGCGTTGACGGCGTTGCCGAGAGCTTTGTATGCCCGAAGGTCGCCTTCGGGAAGTGAGATCGAGCCGAGACTCTGCAGAGCCGCGCACTCGGCTGGAGTCATGTAGCGACGGACGCCGACGATGTCTTTGCCGAGAATCGGAACCTGGGTGTGCGTCATCGCAATGAGGCTGGGAGCCGTCGAAGTCCGCTTTACGCGAATGCCGGAGGCACGTACCTGCAAGACGTATTCGTCGATACGTCGTCCGCCGCCTTGCACGTTCCACTCGAACTTCTGAAGGCTGGACGGGAACGTCCACGGCTTCCATTGGTCGAGCCACGGGTCGATCCACCGCTGGTTTGCCCAGTAGAACTGGCGGTTCTGGCGGATGAATGCCTGCTTCCACGCAGGGAACTTGAGATCGGCGGGCCGGCGAGCGTGGCTCGGCAGCAACTCGTACTGCGCGTCCTTCGTCAGTCCTTTCAGTTCGAAGCCAAAGCTGCCGAGCACGTTGTCCAAGTCGCGCGGCCCGAGCTCCTTCCAGATCGCCGCGGGCGTCGCTTCCTCGTAGGGGTAGGTTGCCCGGAACTCCATAGACCAGATCGGGAAGGACGGGAGCTTCAGTCCTTCAGGCGCGCGTCGGAGGAAGTCGTCCCACATGTCGATCGCCTGCAACGTCTGAGCCGGGATCGCGCGGGTCGGCTTCGCCTTCTTGTCGAGCACGCTGCTGATGTCCGTCTTTGGCCGAGCGGGCGTCGGCCACTGGAATCCTTCGAGCCCATCGAGGGAACCAACGAAGTAGGCCCGCTCCCGAATCTGCGGCACGCCGAACTCATGCGGCGAGAACTTGTGCACGTCGACGGTGTAGCCGAGGTCCCCCAATTCCTTGCGAATCGTCGCCAAGGTCTCGCCGTTCTGATGGCGCAAGATGTTCGGCACGTTCTCCAGGATGAACCGCCGCGGTCGCTTCTCCTTGAGGATCGCCAACACCTTGAAGAAGAGCTTGCCCTGCAAGGTGTGACTGAATCCGAGTTGCTCGCCAGCCTTTGAAAACGGCTGACAAGGGAAACCCGCTGTGAGGACGTCGTGCTCTGGCACCTCTCGGGCGATCGTCGTCTCGTCCTCCAGGTCGTTCACGTCGACCCAGGGCTTGATATCGAAGTTGTCCTTGTAGAGCGCGTTCAACGTGGCGTCCCACTCGGCGGCGAACACACCCTCGCCGCCGAGCTCTTGAAGCGCGACGTGGAAGCCTCCGAGTCCCGCGAAGAGGTCGATGAACCGGAATGCTGCGGCCTCATCGGACATACGCGGAATCCTCCTGTTGGTCCACTTCACGATAGCGGCGGCCACCCACGCTGGATTGGCAGCTCGCCGCCCGCCCCGAGATCGTGCTGGACTGCCCCGGTCGGCGTAAGCGGGGCACCTGGACCGCGGAGCAACGGAACGGCGTTGCTCGGGTCGGGGCGGTCCAGCGGAGGTGGAGGATCAGGCGGCTGGGGCAGGCTGCGGAGATCGGTGTCTCCGTTCGCTACGCGGGCCCGCAAACGGAGCAGAAAGACGCCCGACGATCTCCGCAACGGCTCCGAAGACCTTTCCAGACAAAACCCCAATGAAGAGAACTCCCGCCCTCTTCCCCTCAAGAACGCCGCCCCAAGAGGCCTCTCCAAGACCTCCCCCTCCAGAGAATGGACGTATTCTACCGTAGATAGTTGCAAGTATCTGAGTAATCAGGAGGCGGGCATGAAGGGTGGCGTGATCCTGTTCCGGGGCACCGGAGCGGATGCGCTGCGCTATCTGGAGTCCGACCGGGCCAGGGCTGATGAGTATTACCTGGAGGCAGGCACCGCCCTGGCCGAGTTCACGGCGGTCGATGCCGAAGGCCGGGTGATCGGTGAGGTCGCGCTGTCCGCGGACGAGTATCGCCAATGGGTCGATTGGGTGAACCCGCTTACGGGTGAGTCGATGGGCAAGCCGCGACTGCCCGGTGAGGGTCGGCGCGGTAGCCCTCGGTTCGCGGAGATGGTCGTGAACGTCCCCAAGTCCCTCTCCATCGCCGCCGCGCTGCACCCGGAGGTGTCGGAGGCTCTGGATGCGGCGCAGCGCGACGCGGTGGCCGAGATTCGTTCTTGGCTCGGCCAGCACTCGGTTACGCGGGTCGGGCCGCGAGGCAAGCAGGAGGTGGTGCCGGTCGAGCAATTGGAGACGGTGGCCGTCTCGCACAAGACCTCTCGTGCTGGTGATCCGCACCGGCATATCCACTTCCAGATCGGCACGCGGGTATGGGCGGCCGGAGCCTGGCGCGGACTCGACACCGCGGCGCTGTTCCGGCAGCAGGGTGCGATCCGCGCGCTCGGCACCGCGGTCCTGGCCGCGCACCCGCAGCTCGCCGCGGTGCTCGACGCGCACGGGCTCACCCTCGACCCGGTGACCGGGGAGGTGGCGGAGCTAGAGCCGTGGAACGCGCTCATGTCCAAGCGCGGTGCGCAGGTGGCGCGCAACCTGGAGAAGTTCACCGCCGAGTGGGATGCGGCGCATCCCGGCCAGGAGGCGGGGCCGGTCGTGCGTGCCCGGTTGCGGGCGAAGGCATGGGATCACGACCGGCCGAACAAGAAGCCCAGCACGCTCGGCTCCGAGGCTGGCTGGTTGCGCGAGCTGGCCGAGGCCGGCTACATGCCCGCCCTGCCGCGCGCTACCGTGCAACCCGCGCGCGGCTTGGACGAGCTGGCCATGCAGAAGGTCGCGTCCCGCGCGCTCGATCGAACCGCGGCTGCTGCGTCGGCGTGGACGGTGCATGACGTGCAGGAGCAGGTGGCGCGCATCGTCACCGGGGCCGGCGTGCGCGCCACCCCAGACGAGCTGCGCGAGTTCGTGACGCTGACGACTCGCCTGGCTGCGGATGGCTGCCTCTCGATCCTCCCGCTAGGCGCACCGACGCCTGGGCATGTGGCGCACCTGACGACGCTGCACGTCGTCGCCGTCGAGACGGAGCTGCGCGACCGACTCGCTGCGCGCGCCGCCGTGCACGCAACGGGCGCAACCCCGGGTGCGCGCGAGCCGGAGCTTGACACCGATCAGGCACGTGCCGCTGCTGCGGTCGCCTCGCCCCAGTCCCTGGTCGTGGTCGAGGGCGCGGCCGGGGTGGGCAAGACGACCATGCTCGGCGCAGCGATCCGCGCCGCTGAGCGCGACGATCGAATGGTGCGGGTGGTGACGCCGACGAAGAAGGCCGCCGAGATCGCCGCCAGCGAGCTCGGCGTGTCGACCGACTCGGTTGCCGCGCTCGTCCATGCGCACGGGTTCCGGTGGAACGCCGATGGCGTCTGGACCCGCCTCGCCGTGGGCGACACCGACCCGGAGACGGGCGCGACCTACCGCGGCCCGTCCGAGGAGAATCGCCTGGCTGCTGGTGAGCGGATCGTGGTGGACGAGGCCGGGATGCTCGACCAGGACACCGCCCTCTCCCTGCTGACCGTCGCGGACGAGGCCGGGGCGACGCTCGCCCTCGTCGGGGACCGGGCGCAGCTCCCCGCGGTCGGCAGGGGCGGCGTGTTCGACATCGCCGCCGCGCTCGTGCCGCGGGTGTTCGATCTGACGAACCTGCACCGCTTCACCGATCCCGACTACGCGCAGCTCACCCTCGATCTGCGGGCCGGCCGCGACCCCGCGGCGCTGTTCGACCGACTGCACGCGCTCGGGCTCGTCGTGCTGCACGAGGACGCCGACGCGCTGCGCGCCGCGGTCGCCGCCGAGCACGTCGACGGGGCCGCGATCACCGCGGCGACGAACGACGAGGCCCGCGAGCTGAACGCCCTGATCCGCGAGGATCGCGTGCGGGAGGGCTTGGTCGACGACACCAGCACCGTCGAGGGCTCGGACGGGTTGAGCATTGGCCGGGGCGACCTGATCCAGACAAGGCGGAACGACTCGGAGGTGGGCGTGGCGAACCGGCAGACCTGGATCGTCCAGCAGGTCGGGGACGGCGGCGAGCTGTGGGTGCGCGACGCCGCCTCCAACCGAAAGCAGCAGCGCACCGTGCGGCTGCCTGCGGAGTACGTCGAGGAGCACACTCACCTGGCCTATGCCGCGACCGCCTACGGCGTCCAGGGCCTCACCGCCCCCGAATCCCACACGATCCTCTCCGACGCCCTCAGCGCAGCCGGGGTCTACGTCGGGCTCACCCGCGGACGTGAGGCCAACCGGCTACATGTCGTCGCCACGGATCTCGGGGACGCCCGTGAGCAGTTCGCGGCCGCGCTCGAGCGGGACCGCGCCGACCGCGGACTGGCCGACGCCACCGAGCGCGCCCGGCTCGCGGTCGCCGGGATCGTCGCGGGCGGTCCCGTGGCGGTCGTAAACACCGAGCGTGCCCGTCTCACGAAGCTGATCGAACAAGCGGAGCGGGCGGCGGCGAAGTGGGAACGGGAGGCGGCCGCGTTCGCCACGCTGGCGAACCGGCACGAGAACGAGACGGACGAGCAGCAGGCGATCGTCGCTGCGGCCGAAGCGGAAGCGCAGCGAGTGCGGGCGGAGGTCGTCGGCCCGCTCGTCGCCCAAGCAACCACGGACGGCACGGCGGTCATCACCGCACAGTCTCGGGTGTGGGAGGCCTCGCGGACGCAGAGTGCGACGCGAGGTTTCCGGAGGCGCGGCGCCGTCCGTGCGCTGACTGCCGCAACAGGCGAGCGCGAGACCATCGAGACAGCCGCTCGCCAGCGTTGGGGCAGCATCCCTGCCACAGCAGCGAGCGTTGAAGCATGGGCCGCGACCGTCGCAGGTCGTGAAGCCGACGCGCACCCTCGCGTGGTCGAGCAGCGCGAACGAGTCGCGGACACCGAGCAGAAGCAGCAGGAACTCGCCGCCCGGCACACGCAGGAGAACCG
>Ga0209066_10004751_pt1 | contig 14614 bp, 22 predicted proteins | sample All_14_2_FD_187198 | JGI IMG/M metagenome (GOLD analysis project Ga0209066, IMG submission 187198) | Freshwater microbial communities in response to fracking from Pennsylvania, USA - Allegheny Zone_MetaG_DW_15 (SPAdes) (version 2) ...
CCCCATGTGGCTGGGGCGCGGGACGTCTTTATGATGGTCTTCCGAAAGCCTCCAAGAGAGCCGCGAACACCCTGCGCCGCGCACACGTCGATCATGATCTTGGCCAATGTCTGCGCGGGCCAGACTTGCCCGGCCAGAGTCTCAAGCCAAGGGGCCAGTGCCGCTTGCCGGGCTTCCCGGTCGATCTGCATCTGCCCTTTATGGGCGGGCTTGCGCCACGGTGCGGCAGCCGCGCGCTCTTCCGGCCAGATGATGCCGTCCTTTATGGTGGCCCGGCGAAACACGTCCAGGTGATACGTGATCACGGCTTCGGGCATCGGCAGGGGCGTGCGCGGCGGAACCCGTCGCAGGCCCGTTCGCCCGAGGGTGGCCGTGTACAATTGCGGGACGGATACCCCTTCCTCGTTGCGACCAAAAAATAAATACGTCGTACCTTTATGCTCGGTCGCGCCGATAAATTTATAACTGCATGGCGGTCCCTTCTCAGACCATAAAACCTTTATGGTGAACCCAGGAGCGGGGATCTGGTTAAACCGGAAGGGCGGTTTAATTATATCTGCGGGGGTTTGTTCCATGACCGTTTTTCCGTGTTAGTGATACCTGTTTCAGAGACTAAATTTAAGTGACCAGAGATAAGTTTTAAGCGTTTAAGGCATTTTATATAGGGTTTAAGTGGTCAATTTTAATTTAATTCCCGATGTTTTCGGTACCCCAGGCCCCGGCCTATAAGGCCGGGGGCACCTGGGGCACCGGGAAAACGATCATTTTCCATTTTTATTAAATTTCGGTGCCCCAGGTGCCCCACTGGGGCACCGTGAAAACCGATAACCGAAAGCCTTAAAATCCGCTAAAATTAACAACTTTAACCCTTAAAATCCGCTAAAATTAACAACTTTAACCCTTAAAATCCGCTAAAATTAACAACTTTAACCCTTAAAATCCGCTAAAATTAACAACTTTAACCCTTAAAATCCGCTAAAATTAACAACTTTAACCCTTAAAATCCGCTAAAATTAACAACTTTAACCCTTAAAATCCGCTAAAATTAACAACTTTAACCCTTAAAATCCGCTAAAATTAACAACTTTAACCCTTAAAACCAACAACTTCCGCCCTTAAAACCAACAACTTCCGCCCTTAAAACCGACAACTTCCGGCATTAAAGCTCCATACCAACCCCGGCCAGACCAGCTTACTCCGGGACCAGCTTTATCCTGGTCAACATCTCGGGTTTGTTTCGAGACAACAACCCGGCCTTGATGTCGGTCGTCTCGCGAGAAATATCGGTGATTTCCGCCTCATCGGCGAATGCACGGGCTTGCCCTCGCGTCATCATCTCGTTCAGGGCCGAACTGAACCGCCGTCGGCCCTTTCGCCGGTCCTGCCTGTCGGTACCGAAACCGGCAAGAAACGCCTCGACAACGGCCCCGGCGGCCACCTCGTCCTGATCGCCTCTCAAGTCGTTCAGGATCGCATGCAGCGCCGCCGCATCGTCCGATTGCGGCTTGGCACGGGCCTTGTCCGCGCGCCGCTCGTCGAACGACTTTTCGATGATATACCCGGCAGTTATCGCCTTCCCGGTTGCCGCATTACGACCGACCAGCGCAGAACCGATTTCGTACGGCGCAATCGGTCCTGTCTCGCCGTCACGTGTCTTGGTCAGAGACAGCATGCGATTTGTGACACTGCCGTCGCGCTCATTGATATCGGCATCGGCGGTCAAGTGGAAATCCGCGTTGGCTGGAAGCGCGGACGCGCCACGACTGCCTGCGTTCTGGGCTTTGCCCGTGTGGTGCACCGGCATGACGATACACCCGGCCTTGATGGAGAGCGCACGCCAGACGGCGGCCACGTCCGCCATTTCCTTGTTGTCGTTCTCGTCGGAAATCTGCATGCCTGCGGAAAATGTATCGAGAACGATCAACCCGAGCGGGTAGCCCATGCCAGCGAACAGGTCTTTGGCCTCTGTGACGATTTCCAGCGCCCAAGCCAGGAATTCCCGGACCGGTTTCCGTTCGCCCGCCATGGGGTACTGCACGATAGGCCAAGGGTTTCTGGCCTCCCCGTCGAAATACATCTTGCATGTGGCTTTGACGCGGTTGACATGACCGCGCGTATCCTCTGCGGCCAGAATCAGTGTCCCCCACTCGCCGTTAACCTCTTTGCCGAGGAAGGGACGGCCTGTCGCGAGCGACACAGCCAGGTGCGAGACAAGCGTGGATTTGCCGGCGCGGGACGCGCCGATCAGCAGGCCGACCGTGCCGCCCTTGGGGTCGAACGCCGGCAGGATGTCGTCTATAAGCTGAACCTCTGTTTCGAGTACCTCGGAGAACGGGTCGATGAGTTGCAGCTTGGATTTCGGCTTTCGCGCGGCTTGGATTTGGGCCTCGGCCTGAGCCAGTTCCGCCGTGAAATCCGTATCGGACAATAGCGTTTCGGCGATCTCCGGCGCGCGGAAACCATTGCGGGCTGCGAGGGTATACAGGTAATCCGCGCCCAGGGCTCGGGGGCGGAACCCGTCCCACTTGGCCTCGCATTGCTTGTATGAGGCGCCACCGGGGCACTTGGCCGACCACTCGGCCCACAGGTCCAGACCGTCAAGGGAACCTTGCGCCGCGCCGTGTATGGCGTGCCCTACCTCTATCCAGGTATCGTAATTGAGCGTGTCGTTCGGGATGTGCCGCGTAGCTTCGGATATGGCGCCGTATGGGTCGGCAAGATCGGCGGGGGGAGCGCTTGCCGGGCGGCCCAGATGCTGTTCGAGCCACGCAGCCGCAGGCAGGGAGAGGACGGCGACAGGGATGTCGTCGATAACCTCGTAATACCCGGAAAATTCCGGGTCCTCGACGTAAGAGCCTGGCCCGACGACATAAGCCGTTCCCGTCTTGACGTCCACCCCCAGCGGGTTGTCCGTCCAGTTCTTGAGAATGTCTTGAAACCCGTCCGTGACCCCCCGCAGCGGCAATGGGGTCCGGTAATAGTAATGCAAGCCACCGGACGGGGTGCGAACCGTATACGTTCGGGGGAATTCAACGTCGCCCGGTAGCTCGAAATCCCGAATCAAGTCCCAATTTTCGACGCCGGCCTTGTTCTTCTTGACGTCCAGATCGATGACCAGATATTCCGCGCCGAGATATACCCCATAATGTGTGAGGGTTGGCGGCGGCGTGGCGGTCCGGGCCCCGTGGCGAGTGACACCGTTATCCGTGTAGGTCTGATCCGTGGTCAACGACCACCGGCCTTTGGCCCGCTTGGACCCAGGCACCAGCGGTAGTACGGGGAGCCCCGTTTTGGTAACAAAATCCAGGGCGGAGGGCTTGCTTTGCATCGTCGAGTCGTCCATACTCTGCCGTGTAGTTGAAGACCTTAACCCCGCAGTCGGTTCGCGTCGGCTGCGGGGTTCTTTTTTGCAGGGCTATCCGGGGAGCGCCTAGACCTCTTCTGGGTACCAGCCCAAGTCGGTATCCGTGTTTCGACGGATATACGAGTCCAGACTCTCAACGCACGAACGGCTGTCACGCCATGTCGGTCGCAGCGGGAGGTTGGGGTGCTTCCCGCTGTAGTAGTGCACCGCCCCGGGGTTCCATCCGAGAGCATCGGCCATATCCCGTTTGGTCGGTTCCTCGCCGTGTTTCTCGACGTGCGCATGATACGCCCGCCAGAAGAGGAACGATTTGGCCATGCTGCGCGGGGAGGATGTCAAACGTGTCTCCTGCTAATCGTGTGCGGGTTGATCTTGGGTGCCGGGGTAGGCGGGTGTCAACGGGAAAGATGCAGCGTGCCTCCCCGCCCTGAAGGGCGGGGCTTCTCAGGCTTTCCGGTGAACTGCTCTGCGGGGCTTTTTTCTAGCCGGGAGGCGAGGATAGATCCGTTACTCTGTCCACGCAAGCCGCCCCGGCTGGTACCTTGCCTTGCCCATGCACTCTTCGATGTAGGCGCATGCGTCTTTCGTGCCCGGCTCTTCGTGCCCGCTCTGATGGCGCTCGGGGTGGGGAAGCTCTGGGTGCTTGCGGGCGTAGAATCGAACGCGGTCTTTCGGCCAGTCCAGGTACATCGCGATTTCGGTCAATGACGGAACCCGACTCAGATGCTCCCGCAGAACGTGGTACGCCCGCCAGTACAGGAAGTCCCGAGCGAGGGATATCGTCTTGGCCCGGCTCATGAGTGCGCCGCTTTCGGTTCGAGGACCGGGACAAACCCGACTTGGGAATTGCCGTAGCGATACACCTCATAGGCGCTTTGCTCGTCCGACAAGGGGGCGCCCTGCGACGAGTTCATGTGAAAATGCGCTTCGTCGAAAAGGTGCAGGTTGGACGGGGTGGGGATGCCAAGGGAGGCGAAGAACCGCCCGAGTTTTCGTTGCTGCGGGGTAGTGTGGTGTTTTTCGGTCGTTTTGGACATGGCAACCTCCTTTTGAGTTAGTACTCTTCGGCTTCGGCGCGTGTGGCGAAGAAGTGCACCCCGTTAGTGCATTCGATCCTGATGTCGTCGTCATAACTGTCGGGCCGGTAGATTTCGCCCAGGCGATATCTGGACCCGTCGTGCTGTGCTACCGCTTCCGTTTTCCCGCCAAGATCGATAACACGCGCGAACTCAGCCCTGCACTTGTTGCCGACCAGCGTTGCGGTACGCTTCGCCTCTGCCGGGATCACAAGGGTGGCGATGACGCCACCCGCAAGTTGTTTGTACACGGTGATGTCACCTGCGGGGAGGTCTACCCGCAGCGGCGGCAGGGTGGCGTTTTCGAGGTCAGCCCCGCTGATGTCAGCCCAGCGAAGGTCAGCCCCGCTGAGGTCAGCCTGGCGAAGGTAAGCCCCGCTGAGGTCAGCCCTGCTGAGGTAAGCCCCGCTGAGGTCAGCCCTGCTGAGGTCAGCCCCGCTGAGGTTAGCCCCGCAAAGGTCAGCCCTGCGGAGGTCAGCCCCGCTGAGGTTAGCCCCGCTGATGTCAGCCCCGCAAAGGTCAGCCCTGCGGAGGTCAGCCCCGCTGATGTCAGCCCCGCAAAGGTCAGCCCTGCGAAGGTTAGCCCAGCGAAGGTTAGCCCTGCGAAGGTCAGCCCTGCGGAGGTCAGCCCCGCTGATGTCAGCCCCGCAAAGGTCAGCCCCGCAAAGGTCAGCCCCGCTGAGGTCAGCCCCTTGTCCGACAATGGTTACGATCAAGGCCGTCCTGAGGCAAGAAAAGTCGTACATGGGTTTCTCCTGCGGGTTAGTACTCTTCGGCTTCTTCCCGCGTGAGGAAGAAGTGCACCCCGTTAGTGCATTCGATCCTGATGTCGTCGTCATAACTGTCGGGCCGGTAGATTTCGTTCAGGCGATATACGGACTCATCCCAACAGGATAGTGCTTCCGTTTTCCCGCCAAGATCGATAACACGCGCGAACTCAGCCCTGCACTTGTTGCCGACCAGCGTTGCGGTACGCTTCGCCTCTGCCGGGATCACAAGGGTGGCGATGACGCCACCCGCAAGTTGTTTGTACACGGTGATGTCACCTGCGGGGAGGTCTACCCGCAGCGGCGGCAGGGTGGCGTTTTCGAGGTCAGCCCCGCTGAGGTCAGCCCCGCTGAGGTCAGCCCCGCTGAGGTCAGCCCCGCTGAGGTTAGCCCCGCTGAGGTCAGTCCCGTGAAGGTCAGCCCCGCTGAGGTCAGCATCGCGAAGGTCAGTCCCGTGAAGGTTAGCCCTGCGGAGGTCAGCCCTGCTGAGGTCAGCCCCGCTGAGGTCAGCCCCGCTGAGGTTAGCCCCGCTGATGTCAGCCCCGCAAAGGTCAGCCCCGCTGAGGTCAGCCCCGCTGATGTCAGCCCCGCAAAGGTCAGCCCTGCGAAGGTTAGCCCCGCTGAGGTCAGCCCTGCGGAGGTCAGCCCCGCTGATGTCAGCCCCGCAAAGGTCAGCCCCGCAAAGGTCAGCCCCGCTGAGGTCAGCCTGGCGAAGGTAAGCCCCGCTGAGGTCAGCCTGGCGAAGGTAAGCCCCGCTGAGGTCAGCCCCGCTGAGGTCAGCCCCGCTGAGGTCAGCCCCGCTGAGGTCAGCCCCGCTGAGGTTAGCCCCGCAAAGGTCAGCCCTGCGAAGGTTAGCCCTGCGGAGGTAAGCCCCGCTGAGGTCAGCCCAGCGAAGGTTAGCCCAGCGAAGGTTAGCCCCGCGAAGGTTAGCCCCGCGAAGGTTAGCCCCGCTGAGGTCGGCCCCTTGTCCGACAAGGGTTACGATCAAGGCCGCCCTGAGGTTTGAAAAGTCGTACATGGGTTTCTCCGTATTCCTGTGCAGACATAGAACCCACCCAGTATACCAGTGTCAACAAGAAAGATGTAGCATGAGCAGCGCGATGGCATCGGCTGCATTGTCGTCCTCCGGGGCGAATCCCAGCTTCCGTACGGCGGAGATAACCTCGTCCTTCCCCGCGTTACCCCTGCCGGTGACGTGTTTCTTGATCGCCGCGACGCCATACGAATGGTAGGGGACACCCATTTCCTCGCAGAACGCGGTCAGGATGCCGAGCAATCCGCCATAGATATGCGCCGCTGCCGTCCCGGCGTGCCGGTGCACCGCCTCGAACACGACCACCTCGAACCCGTATTGCAGGTACGTCTGCCCCAACCAGCGTTGGAAGTGCAGGAAGCGGTAACCCCCGCCCGAAAACCGGCTCGGGGGGATGAGCGCCTCGGTGCCATAGACGATAGGGTTTGTGGAAACGGCGTAACCTGTCCGCGTGCCCAGGTCCAGCGCGAGGGTGACGCTAGGCATTTTTCAGCGTTTCCGCGATATCGGCATAGTTGATCAGATCGACCAGGCTGTCCTTGTGGTCCGGATTCAGGGCATCGCGGATCAGTTTCAGCGCGGCCATACAACGGGCAACGTCCACCGGGGTAACATGGTGGTCCAGCACGGCGGTCCACGCCAGCGCGATCCGCCGAAATGCGTCCGTCGCGCTCCCGTATACCTCGTGCCGCTCGATCAGGATGCGCTTGGCTTCTTCGGAGGGGAGTTTGGGTTGGTCCGGGGATTGGTTGTGCATGCCTGTCTCCTTTGTCGGTAACCGGACTATACCGCGAAATTTTACTCGACAGGGCGATTTTCTTGTTGACTGGAGGCAACAGCGGGGGCAGGGTGTCTTCCAGGCCCCCAGGCAGGAGACGACGATGAAGTACGAATTGACCGACGAAACGATGACGACCGACGATGGCGTGACGTTCCGCCGTATCAGAGCGCTTAAAGCGTTCAGCGGCGTGCAGCAGGGGGATCTCGGCGGCTGGATCGAGACTGAGGACAACCTTTCCCATGCTGGCGAAGCGTGGGTATACGGCAACGCCGAGGTCTACGGCGATGCGCGGGTCTGCGGTGATGCCAAGGTCTCCGGCAACGCCGAGGTCTACGGCAACGCCAAGGTCTATGGCGATGCCAAGGTCTATGGCGATGCCAGGGTCCTCGGCGACGCCGAGGTCTACGGCAACGCCGAGGTCTGCGATGATGCCGTGGTCTACGGCAACGCCAAGGTCTACGGCAACGCCGAGGTCTACGGCAACGCCGAGGTCTACGGCGATGCGCGGGTCTGCGGTGATGCCAAGGTCTCCGGCAACGCCGAGGTCTTCGACAGTGCTTGGGTCTGCGGTGATGCCGAGGTCTCCGACAGTGCTTTGGTCTTCGGCGATGCCATGGTCTTCGGCAACGCCAAGGTCTTTGGCAACGCCAAGGTCTTCGGCAATGCCAAGGTCTTTGGTAACGCCAGGGTCTCCGGCGATACCCTGCTCACTCGATTCTTGTCAGCCAACCGGAGCGACGGCTACACGTTCACCCTGCTACCGATGGCTGACGGATCTATGCGGATCTCCGCAGGGTGTCGTCTCTTTTCGTTTGTTGAGGCGCGGGATCACTGGACGCGGACGCGTGGCGGCACGCCGCTGGGCGATGAAACAATGATGATTCTGGATTACCTGGAAAGAGCGGCTTCCGCATTCAAGTAGGATTCCGGGATCTGGTTTAGCCCTCGACCCGCAGGGGCGGTGCCGAGCGACAGGGGAGACAAGCATGAACGACTTCGATCACGACTACGTGGCGCTGTTGAAGCGCATCTTCTCGGGAGCGGCAAAGTCCTCGGTGGACCGAACCGGCGTCGGCACGATCAGCAGCTTCGGGGAGTCGCTTGATATCGACATCTCCGGCGCCCGTCTGCCGGTGACGACCTTGCGCCGGATTTCCTGGATGACGGCTATCAAGGAAATGCTGTGGATGATCTCCGGCAGCACCAATATCCGTGATCTGCTGGCGGAGGGCGTGACCATCTGGACCGACTGGCCGTTGCGCGACTACATCGCTGCCAGCGGCGAGCAGATCACGCAGGAGGCGTTCGAGCGTCGAATTCTGACGGACGACGAATTCGCCTCCGATTGGGGCGACCTGGGACCGATCTACGGGCAGCAGTGGCGTAACCTCACTGGTCGTTGGCCGCAGCTTCGCCGCATCGACCAGTTGAGCGAGCTTATCGCTCAACTGCGTGTCCAGCCGCATTCGCGGCGGCACATCCTTTCGACCTGGAATCCGCTCGATATCGACCGGATGACCCTGCCGCCGTGTCACATGACCTATCAGTTCTACGTCGAGTCCGATAACACCTTGTCGTGCTTCATGCACCAGCGAAGCTGCGACGTCGTGCTCGGGCTCCCTTTCAACCTGATCGGCGCGACTGTGCTGACGCGGATCATCGCCCATCACGCCGGCCTCTCAGGTACAGGCCGCCTGCTTTGGCGCGGTGGCGATGTCCACATCTACAACAACCAGCGCGACGCCGTTCAGAAGATGTTCGACAGGTATCGGGCCGCGTCTCAGCATGTGGTCACCCCGAGGCTGCGTATCGATCACGCGGATCGCTTCGACAGGTACGGCCCCGACGACTTCAAGCTCGAAGGGTATTCGCCGCTGCCAGCGATCAAGATTCCGGTTGCGGTCTGATTTACGCAGGCGACACAAAAAAGCGCAACCCAAAACGGGAAGGTACACCAAGCATGGAAAATTATGAGTTTCACACGATGCTCCCCTTGGAGGTTCGGGAATACCCGAACGCGGATTACCGCAGGCTTAGTGCAGCCGCCAGCGCGGCTGGGAAACGCTGGGGGTGGACGTTCAAGACGGCTCGCTCGGAAACCGGCGGCTATGTGTGGAGGGTCCAATGATCGAGTGGTTGTTTATCCTGGCGGCGGTTGTCTGGACCCAAGTGTGCCTCGACAGACTGGCGGATATATGGTCGCAGCAGGCCGATGCGGATTTCGAGCGAGAAATCCGCAAGTTGAGAGGGGAAGAATGATGATTGACATCAACAAGAAATACCAGACCCGAGACGGTCGTCCGGTCGAACTGCTGACGACCAATGCTCGGGGCGCGTGGCCGGTCGTGGGTTACATCGGTGACGGGGATCAAGTTAGCCGGTGGGCCATCGACGGCGCCTTTTGCGGCACCAGCCCGATCCGCACACTCGACCTCGTTGAGGTGAAGCCGAAACGTGTCGTGTGGCTGAACGTGTACCCGGACGGGGACAGGTCCTCGCACGAAAGCCGCGAAGATGCCGATAGCCGCAGCTTGGATGGCCGCATTGCGTGCCTCAAGGTTGAATTTGAGGAAGGAGAAGGGCTGTGATCAAAAGAGCGCTTAAGTGGATGCGTGACCTTTGGCGTTTCCGCCGCCAGCCGGGCGAGCCCGTGTACGTGTGCAAGCTGTCCGATGAGACGCGCCGTCGGCTGCTCGCGGCCCATATCATCCAGGCCACGGCAAAGGCCGACGGTTCCATCTTCTATGGGGAGCGCTGACAATGCCGGAGACTTTTACCGCATACATTACGAAGCACGCATTGACGCGCGGCATTGTGCAGAAGGAAGCCCAGGTAAGCTGGGTCTCCCCGGAACTGATCTGCGTGGATGGGAGGCCCCCGGAGTATTACCACGGCGAGGAATGGCACGCCGATCTGGACGCGGCGAGGAAGCGCGCCGAATCCATGCGTAAGGCGAAACTAGCGGAGCTTCGCCGGAAAATCGCCAAGCTCGAAGCCATGTCGTTTTAGGGGAGGCACACGCGGCGCCGATGAAGTTCGTATTTTTTCCTGTTGACCGAAATCAAACAGAAGCCTAAACTCTTCCTATGGACGCAGGAGACAGGCAGTGGGGAAACCCAGGACGACCCATTCCCGGGGGCGAGATGCCGGGTTCCGCGCTAACGCGACGGCAGATAAGGAGTAATGATATGATCTCGATGAACAAGAAGTACCAAACCCGCGACGGTCAACCTGTTGAACTGCTGACGACCAGAGCCCGAGAGTCGCGTAAGTGGCCTGTCATGGGTTACATCGGTGATCATGTGTACCTCACCCTTTGGAGCCCCGAAGGCATCCAGGACATTAACGGGAGGCGTAGCAACCTCGATCTCGTCGAGGTGAAGCCGAAACGCACCCTCTGGCTCAACGTGACCCGGACGACGAAGTGTTTGCACATGACTGTCGCGAAGACGCGGATGGATGCAGCGCGGATGATAGGCGCATCGCCCGCCTCAAGGTTGAATTCGATGAGGGTCAGTTCGATGAATAACTGCGGCAAGTGTAAACACTTGGGCGTTGCCCCTGCTCTGGATGCGCTGCCCGCAGGTGTCCCTATATCGGCGTCTTCATTCTTTCCGAAGGACGCCCTGCGCCAGCTTAACCTCCGCCAACTGGTCCAGCCCAATATGGGCGCCGACTGCAATTGTTTCGAGAAGAGGGCGAAGGTCGCGTATGCTGCGAGGGGGATCGAATGATGCTGCCGGAATCGATTTCCCCGGAACTCCGGGCGTTCCTGGCCGACTGGCTCGCATGGGTCGAGCGCGGGGCGCCGAATGACGCTCCCTATTGGAGGGATGATGGACTTTGCGATTCTGCGTACCGACAATTTGGAGATACGCCTTCCGTAGATTTGGAGCTTCTGCTTCGAGACCTTTTTCCATCGTCATATCCATATCCTTTTGGTGGTCGTGAAGGATTCATATCGGAATTCCAATCCGAAACGATGCACCAGAACCCCGAGCGTATCGCGTGGGTGCAGATGATGCTGGACACATATGGCGAAGACGGACGACAGGCGTTCAACGTTGGACCGGCTCTTCGCCAAGTGTCCACCGCCGCAGCCATAGCCGCAACCATCGAATGGTACAGGGCCGTTCAGTTTGGGCACGGCCTGTACGACAGCGACGAGCAATGTGCGAGCCAGACGGGGCTAGCCCTCGGTATTCTTGAGGACGGAGAACGCCAATGACTGACTCCCGAGGTATGATTGATCCATCCACCGTGATCGCGCGCGACGCGGATGGTATCGCCCACGTGGTGGCGCTATCCGGTGGTAAGGATAGCGTTTGCTTGGCATTGGCCCTCAGAGAGATCGAACCGCGCCCCTACACCTACGTGTACACACCGACCGGCGATGAACTACCCGAAATGATCGCCCACATGGACCGCGTGGCGGCACTACTGGGGCAACCAATCATTGCCTTGACCAACGGCACGCTCGCCAGCCAGATCGAAGATAACCACATGCTGCCAAACGTGTTCGCACGATGGTGCACCCGCCTTCTCAAGCTGCGACCCTTCGGCAAATTCATGGCCGAGGTTGCGCCGGCAGTGTCCTACGTCGGCCTGCGCGCCGATGAAGATGAGCGCGAGGGTACGCGACCGGGTGGTGATAGTGCGGCCCTCGGCACCGCTGTTTCCTTGGACCTCGAAAAGGAAAAACCCGAATGAACTGGACTGCTTACCTATACGGCTTCGCCGAACACGCCGCAAAGAAATCGAAAGACGAGACCAAGGTCGGGGCCGTCCTAGTAAGCCCGGATAACGTTGTCTTGGCGACCGCATACAACGGTCCCCCGAAAGGCGTTCACGACACACAGGAACGCAGGGAGCGTCCGCAGAAATACCTTTACGCCTCGCATGCCGAGGCCAACCTGATTGCGTTTTCGGCGCGGCACGGCATCGCGACGGGCGAGTGCACGGTATACGTTACTCATATGCCGTGTTCCTCCTGCGCCCGCACGCTGATACAGGCGGGTGTGGCGCAGGTGCTTCATGGCCGGGGGATTACGCGGATGCCGGCGGAAGAATACGTTGCGGCTGCGGCCATGTTCGCAGAGGCCGGCGTTCGGGTCCATACGGTTAACCCCGTTGATGCTTACCCGGTGTCTGCGAATCCGGATATCGTTAATCTGCGCTGATCAGCAGGAGACAAGCGGAATGAGTCCCCTGGATCCCGTTGTGGCCTCGCTAAATACACTGGTTGGCGAGTCCGCTGTTCAGTTCCTCACCTTGGCGAAAAAGTCGGGGGTGGCTGAAGGCTCCATTCGCAACTGGCTTGTCGGGCGCTCTTCGCCCCGCCTGCATCTTTTGACCTGTGTTTTGGAGGCGTTACGGGCAGAGCTTTGGTTTGTCAATCCCGAAGGAGAGCCGACACGCATCATGACGGATAAAGCGTTATCCTCTTACGCGACGACGGAGAACCGCTCGCCTCATGCGTTACCCAACTCCGCACGGACACATAACTTGCGCACTGTGCGCCGGGTTTTTCCGGACCATCGATTAGTCGTGGCGCGGGAAGACGGGTCTGAAGTATCACCCAAGGCGCATAGGAACAATAAAGTCCGGAAGTCGGTACACGCTCAAAGAAGTGGGTCTAGCATTATCCGGACCGTTGACGCGGCTCGGGTGGATCGTACCTGGACACTTGAGGCGTTAGCGCAGCGAGCTTCCGCGCCCCGGCGAAAGCCAGAGAGGTGGCTTAGTGGCCGAAGCAGCGCGGCCACCGATCACATTGCAGCGGCATTGGCCGTGTTGGACCTGGAATTGATATTGTCGAAAGGAAACGAAATGGCGGTCCGAGTGTTTCACAAGAACCTGGGGCAGATCCTCGATGCCCTGCACGAAGGCATCGTGGCTTCCGGGCGATCTTACGAGGATATCGGTGCGGAGGCCGGGGTGTCCCGAACCACGATCAAGAACTGGTTCATCCGGGCTCATTCGCCCCGGCTGGCGGACCTCGAAGCCGCGTTGCAGGTGGTCGGGTATAAATTGGAAGCGGTTCCGAAGGATAAGCCTTGACGCAGAAATGAGAGGCGGGTTAGTCTCCTTTCAGGCGCCCCCGCCTCCTTAGATACCTTCGATGTCATGGGAATGAAGACAATGCACGCTAACCTCTTCGACTACCAGAAAACGGGCGCGCGGTTCCTCGCGGAACGGGATTTCGCCTATAACGCTGACGACCCTGGCTTGGGGAAATCGGCGCAGGCCGTGACGTGCGCGATCTTGTCCGGGGCGAAGACTGTCCGTGTCGTAGCACCGGCCACGGTGCGTGAAAACTGGCATCGTGAGTTCAACCGCTTTGGTGGTAGCGACATCGCCGTTCAGTCGCTTTCGTATGAAGGCGCCACCAAACTCCACAAGGCGGGCGAACTCCGCGCCACGGATTATCTGATCGTGGACGAAGCCCATTATCTGCAAAGCCGGGAAGCCCAACGCACGCGGGCCATACTAGGCCCCAAACTGGATTTGAAGAACTCCATTGCGGCGCTTTCCGGGAAGACTTCGTTTCTGTCGGGAACCCCGGCACGGGCCAACCCGTCACAACTTTGGCCCGTGCTGCACGCCGCTTTCCCTGAAAGCGTGAAGACAAAGCGGGGCACCCCGTTGGATTTCTGGGCTTTTGCCAAGCGGTATTGCCATGTCAAGGACAATGGCTTTGGCTTGCAGATCGAGGGCGGGCGGAACCTTGAGGATCTGCGCTTGCGGATGGCCCCATACTTCATCCGGCGGAAAGCGGACGACGTGCTTAAGGATCTACCCGAGATCCGGTTTGGCACGGTGATCGTTGAGCCGAAGACCGTGGCCCGTGAAGTCCGCGCGATTGAGCACGAGATGAGCGGCGAAATCGAGGCCGCGCTTCGGGACGGGGATCTTGAGCGGTTGTCGCAGTCAACGGCTGGTCTTCGACGGTTTATCGGGTTGGCGAAGATCAAGCCGGTGTTTGACCTGGCCATCGAGGAACTGATCTACACGGACAAGCTGGTACTGTTCGCGTGGCACGTGGACGTGCTGGATGGGTTGGAGAAGCTCTTTCGAGAGCAAAACATCGACGTGGTGCGGATTGACGGCGGGACCCCGGCGGGCCGACGCCAGCAAGCCGTGGACCGGTTCCAGACCAACCCGGATTGCCGGGTGTTCCTGGGCAATATTCTTGCCGCCGGTGTCGGGAATACGTTGACTGCCGCGCATAGAATGCTGATCGTGGAAAGCAGCTATACGCCCGCAGATAACTGGCAAGCGGCTCTTCGCATTCGACGGATCGGGCAAAAATCCGACTGTCTTGTACGTTTCGTGGCTCTTGCCGGATCATACGACGAGCGAATAACCGAGATCGTCGAGCAAAAGACGCGTACATTGGCCCAATTGGGTTTTTAGGAGAAGATGATGAAGGTTAGGGTAATCGTTTACCGTACTCCGGAATGGCACGAGGCTATCGCCATCGCTATTACGGAAGAAGTCACCGGGGTCTTCGACAAGCCGGTCAACCATTTGACCGCGAAGATGCAGACGGTTGTTGCGGATCAAGTCGTGGAAATCGAAACGAAGGGGTAA
>Ga0209066_10004752_pt1 | contig 14613 bp, 9 predicted proteins | sample All_14_2_FD_187198 | JGI IMG/M metagenome (GOLD analysis project Ga0209066, IMG submission 187198) | Freshwater microbial communities in response to fracking from Pennsylvania, USA - Allegheny Zone_MetaG_DW_15 (SPAdes) (version 2) ...
GGGATCATCGGCGTGATCCAGAACCGCGCCTATGCGGAGGCCGTCCTGGCCGCCCGCGTGCCTGCGGTGCTGGTCGACCCGATGGACGAGGCGCGCCTGCCGCAGGGGCTGCTGGCGCGCTACAGCGTGCTGGCCTCCGACCAGCAGGCGATCGGCCGGCTCGCGGCGGAGCACTTTCTGGAGCGCAAGTTCGCGCACTTCGCGTTCGTGGGCGAGATCCACGGCATCAACTGGTCGCGCGACCGCGGCGCGGCGTTTGCCGAACACGTCCGGCGCGCGGGCTTCGGCTGCGCCGTCTACGGCCCGCTCAGCGCCCGCGAAAAGCGCGACTGGGGCGCCGAGCGCGAGCGGCTGTGCGCGTGGCTCGTGGCGCTGCCCAAGCCGGTCGCCCTGTTTGCCGCGATGGACGTGCGCGGACGCCAGGTGCTGGACGCCTGCCTGACGGCGGGGCTCGACGTGCCGCATGAGGTGGCGGTGCTGGCGGTGGACAACGACGAGCTGATCTGCGGCTCCACGACGCCGCCGCTGTCGAGCATCGCGCTCGACACGGAGCGCATGGGCTACGAGGCGGCCCGGATTCTGGACGCGGCCATGCGCTGCCGGGGAAAAGCGCGGCGCGTGACGCGCACGTTTCCGCCGCTGGCGGTCGTGACGCGCCGCTCGACGGAGTCCGTGCACATCGGCGATCCGCTGGTGTCGCGCGCGCTGGCGTTCATCTGGCTCAACGCGCAGAACCCGATCGGCGTGCCGGATGTCGTCCGGCATACGGGCGTCTCGCGGCGCCTGCTGGAGATGCGGTTCCGCAAGGCGGCCGCCTGCACGATTCAGGAGGAGCTGCAGCGCACGCGCCTGAAACGCGTCAGAACCCTGCTGGCGGAAAGCAATCTCTCGGTGACCGCCATCGCGCGGACGTGCGGCTTCACCAGCAAGAGCTATCTCGGCAAGGTGTTCCGGCGCACGTTCGGGACCACGATGACGAAGTATCGCGTGAACCGGTAGGGAGCCGGAGGCTGGCCCAGGCCGGGCGGCCGCGAGAGACGGAGAGTGTGATTGAAAGGGAGGCGTCGATGATATCGTTCGGGAACGTGAGAGGATGGATGTTGGCCGCGGTTGCCGCGGCGGGCCTTGCGCAGGGGAGGGACGCGCTGTTTCTTGAAGCCGAGGACGTCCAGTTTTTCGGCGGGTGGAAGCGGGTGGCCGACCGCGAGGCGTCGGGTCGGGCCTATCTGCAGGTGTCCGGCGTTCCTCAGGGCAAAGGCGCGGGGTACGATGCGCTGACCCTCGTGTCTGTGGATGAGCCCGGCGAGTACGCGGTGTGGGTCCGGGCGCGAGATTTCGCGACGGATCGGCCCAAGACGCGGCGCTTCACCGTGCTGGTCGATGGCGTGCCGCTGGCCGAGCCAGGCGGCACCCATGGCCAAGAGGGGTTCGCCTGGCAGCTGCTGGGGCAGATGACGCTCGTGGCCGGCGACCATCTGGTGGCGCTGCGCGACACGGCGCGCGCCTTCGGACGCTGCGACGCTCTCTACCTGACCCGCTCGGGCAAGAGCCCGGCCGGGCTGTCGGCGCGCCAGTTGGCCGCCGTGCGCGCCACGCCCAAGAGGCTCGCGGCCGAGGGGATTGCGGCGTTCCGTCCGGTGCCGGTGGCGGATCTCGGCGGCGAGCCCTTGGCGACGCTGGAAACGCCGGACCTGCGCGTGGCCTTCGCGGCGGGAAAAGACCCCGGGGGGCGGCCGTGGATCGTCCGGCGCGCCCGCGTGCGCGTCGACGGCGCATGGCAGGCGTTGCCCGACGCCGCGGGCGGCGAGGTCCTGTTCATCCAGCAGTCGACGAATGTGACCGCCGAGCTGCTCCGCGTCGCGTCTTGGGCCGGCGCGCGGGTGCCCGTCGAGGTCGCCTTCAACGGGAAGACCTATGTGACGAGCGGTCCGGATGCGGATCCCTACTCGGCCGCGCCGGCCCGGCGCCTGGTTCCGCGCGAGCTCATCGCGGCCGATGCCGCCGGCGTCGAGCTCCGGTACGTGACGGATGAGGGGCTGGCGGTGCCGGTGCGTTGGAGCCTCGATCCGGACGATCCCTTCACGCTGCGTGCGCAGGCGCGCCTGACGGCCGGGCAGGCAGGCTCCTACTCGCTGGGCTTTTCGGCGCTGCAGGAGACCGCGCGCGAGCGGGTCGAGTTCGTGCAGCTGCCGCCGCTCTATCAGTTCCAGCGGCTGCCGTCTGCGCCGGAGCTGCTGTGCAACACGTTGACGCCGCACCCGATGGCGCTGGCGCAGGTGCCGTGGCTGACGAACGGCGCGCCGCTGTCGGTCGTGGTTGCGGCCGAGCCGGAGGATTTGCCGTTCGTCTGGCCCAACGCCACCAACGCGGTCTGCGGCTTCGCCCTGCTCAACAGCCGCGCGCAGGTGCAGCCGACCTTCTTCAGCCCCGTGCTGGGCAGCCCGCACGCGCGTCTGGCCGCGGGGGAGACCCGGAGGGTGAGCTGGCGCGTGATGACGCGGCCTGCTGACTGGAAGCCGGCGCTGGAGGCTGTGGCGCTCAACCTCATGAAGGTCAGAGACTACCGCGAGCCGGTCAACGCCTCGCTGACCGAGGCGGTGCTCAACATGACCGACCTGATGATGGACGAAGAGTTCGGCGGGTGGAACGCGGAGCTGAAGGGGTTCTACGACATCGAGAGCGCCACGATGGGCAAACACGCCGCGCCGCTGGCGCTGCTCTCTGCGGCTGTGATCTCGCGCAGCGAAGCGTTCTGGGAGGCGCGCGCGCTGCCGACCTTCGAATTCGTGCTGAGCCGGAACGGGGCGGACATCATCCAGAGCGGCGTCAACCGCGACGGCCAGCCGGTGAAGGGGCAGATCGCCGTGCCGAGCCGGTTCTACGGGACCACCTGCTGGGAGGGGCTTCACCGGCTCACCGGCGCGCGCAACCCGTGGCTCAAGGAGGTGGCGCTTCCCGAGGGGCGGTTCCGCCATGCGAGCGCGTACAACACCTCGTGGCCGTGGACCGAGATGCTGGCCGCGCACCGCCTGGACGCCGGATGCGTGAGCCTCGACGCCGTGAAGGCGGATGCGGACGCGTGGCTGGCGAAAGAGGTTTTCGGGCGCAAGACCGAGCCGGTCGACTTCCGCTATTTCTACAACATCCATTTCTATCCCTACTGGTGGGACGTGGTGGACCTGTACGAGGCCACCGGCGACGAGCGCTACCTCGCGGCGGCGGTCGAGGGCGCGTTCCACACGATCGCGGGTCAGTGGTCGCACCCGCGCGTGCCCGAGGGCCAGGTGACGGTTCATCCGGACGGCTCGCAGGTGACGTACCACCGCGTGTGGCACAAGAACGACAGCCTCTTCCGGCTCGGGTGGCCGCGCCAGCCCAACGACACTCCGGCCCACGAGGTGCCGGCCTGGCAGGTGTCGCCGGTTGGACTGGGGCTGGAGCAGCCTTCGACCTACACCTCGTATCCGGGTGCGATGAACAACATCATGCAGTCGACGTGGGCGCCGCACCTGCTGCGCGTCTACCGCCACACGCATCGCGAGATCTTCCGCACCTTTGCCCGCAACAGCGTGATCGGCCGATTCGCGAACTATCCGGGCTATTACCTGACCTGCTTCACCGATCTGGTGCACGGTCCCCGGTATCCCTATGCGGGGCCTGACATCACCTGCTTCTACTATCACCACATCCCGGTGCACTACGCCTTCGCGATGGACTATCTGATGGCGGATGCCGAGGCGCGCTCCAACGGGAAGGTCGCGTTTCCCTGGGTGAAACAGAAAAATTACGCGTGGTTCAACAGCCGCGTCTACACGGCGGAGCCGGGGCGCGTGTTCGACGACGACCAGGCCGTGCTGTGGCTCGAGCGCGGGCTCGTCGCGACGGACGACTGCAAGACGGACTGGCTGGCGGCGCGCAGCCCCGAGCGCTTCTGGGTGGTGCTGATGAACCAGACGCGCGCGCCCAAGACGGTCACGGCCCGGATCGACGCCGCGAAGGCCGGCCTGACGGCCGGCGGCGAGGGCGTCCTGTTCGAAGCGGCCGACGGCGCCGCAGCGGCGCAGCGGCGCGCGGCGCCTGCTTTGACCGGAGGGGCGGTGTCCGTCACGGTTCCGCCGCTCGGGCTGGTGGCGCTGGGCTATCCGGCGTCGCGGCGCGAGGCGTTTCCTGCTTCGCAGCCGGTGCCGCAGGGCCCCCGCACGGCGGATGCGGGCCCCTTCGGGAAGGCGCATGTCTTCACCCTCCGGTCGCCGTGGGGCAAGGACGCGGTGTATGCGGTGTTGACCGCGGATGCGCGGCCCGGCGCGAAGGTGACGTTCACGTGTGGCGGCGTCACGCGGAGCTGCGGGCGCTTCCCCTACGAGGCGAGCTTCTATCCCGTGACCGATGCGGCGGCGACGGTGAAAATCGTGGCCGAGTCGGACGGCCAAACGCGCGAGCTCAGCCTCTAAGGGCGGGTTCAAAACGAAACGAGCCACCGCCCGTTGTCCGGGGGTGGCTCGCATCGTCTTGGGCGCGGAGGCCGTTAGCGGTCGCTCATCCACGGCGGGCGGGTGGAGCGCTGCTTGGGCTTGCCGCCCTTGAAGCCCTTCTTGAAGCCGCCCTCGTGCTGGTGGCCGGGGCCGAAGCTCGGCTTGCCGCTGCGGGGCTTGTCGCCCGGGTGGTGGTGGAACGGACGCTTCGGCGCTTCGCCGCGCACGGCGTCGAGCTTGGGCGGCTGTTCGCGGTCGCCGCCTTCGCGGCGGGGCGCGGGGCGCTCGTCGCGCTGTTCTGGCGCGCGGCTGCCGAATTTCCGGAACGGCTTCTGGTACCACTTCGGAGCGCTTTCAGCGCGGCTCTCCGGGCGGGGCTCGTCGCGGCGCGGCGGGCGTTCGAAAGTCTCTTCGGGCGCTTCCCACGGCGGCGGGGGCAGCGAATCGCCCTGGGCGCGAGGGGCCTCGGGCTTGCGCTCGAGCGGCTCGCGGCGGAAGTCGGGCTGGTTGCGGCCCTGGTGGTTGGTCGGCCGGTTGCCGCGGCGGCCCGCATTGGCGGGATGGGTGTGCTGCGGGCGCTGTTTCTTCTGGGCCCAGGCGGGGCGCGGCAGGTCGGTGGGGCCGCCTTTGCCCGCGGCCTTCTCGGCGCGCTCGGAGTGGAACTCGTGCTCTTTGTCGATCGCGATCTCTTTGCGGATCATGCGCTCGATCGCGCGGAGCAGGCCGCGCTCTTCGGCGCTCACGAACGAGATGGCGGCGCCGTCGGCGCCCGCGCGCGCGGTGCGGCCGATGCGGTGGACGTAGGACTCGGTCTCTTCCGGGAGATCGAAGTTGATCACGTGGGTGATGCCGTCCACGTCGATGCCGCGCGAGGCGATGTCGGTGGCGACCAGCACGCGCACGCGACCCTTGCGGAAGGCGTTCAGCGCGTCGGTGCGCATTTTCTGCGACTTGTCGCTGTGGATCGCTTCGGCCGGGATCTCGGCCGCGTCGAGCTTGCGCACGATCTTGTCCGAGCCGTGGCGGGTGCGCGCGAAGACGATGACCTTTTGGAATTCGGGGTGCGCGCTGAGCAGGCTGATGAGCAGGGCGTCCTTGTTCGGCTTGTCGACGAACATGACTTTCTGGTTGATCTTGTCGACGGTCGGCTGGTCGGGCGAGATCGTGACGTGCACGGGGTCTTTGACCATCGACATCGCGAGGCGCATGATTTCGGGCGACAGCGTGGCCGAGAAGAACTGGGTGTGTCGCGCTTCGGGCAGCTTCGCGAGGATGCGCTTGATGTCGGGCATGAAGCCCATGTCGAGCATGCGGTCCGCCTCGTCGAGCACAAACTCTTCCACCTGGTCGAGCGAGACGTGGCCCTGCTCCATCAGGTCGAGCAGGCGTCCCGGCGTGGCGACCACGAGCACGGCGCCGCGCTCGAGGGCGTTGACCTGCGGATACTGGCTGACGCCGCCGAAGACCACCGCGAAGGGGAGGCCCAGGAATTTGCCGTAGGTGGTGGTGCTGGTCGCGATCTGGGCGGCGAGCTCGCGCGTCGGGGCCAGGATCAGGGCGCGCGGCTTGCCGCGCACGTGGTCCTTCGGGTTCTGGGCGAGGCGGTGCAGGATCGGCAGCAGAAAGGCGGCGGTCTTGCCCGTGCCGGTCTGCGCGCAACCGAGCAGGTCGCGGCCTTCGAGCAGGTGGGGGATCGCTTTCTCTTGGATGGGCGTGGGCGTCGTGTAGTCGGCTTCGGCCACCGCGTGCTGCAGCAGGGGATGGACGAGACCAAACACGTTGTCTGCGAAGGTGGCGGGAATCTCGCCCTTGGGATGAGGGATCTGTCGCGGGGCTTCTCGTTCGGCGAGTCCGGGATGGCGGTTGCGGCGACGAAACGGAGGACGCGGACGTTGTCCACGCCGCTCAAAGGAGTGTTCATTATGCATGTGTGTGCTCCTATATACCCGTTTTGCGGGGGGTTGTCAAGTCGCGGCCGAGGCCTGCGGAGCCTGTCGGGAGGGGGGCTCAGCCCAGGTTCTTGGCGCCCCCTTCGGGTGCGAGTGCGGCGCTGATGTGTGCCCGGATCACGCGCGTCAGCTCGGGGATGTCGGTGCTTTCGAGGCGCGCGAGCGCCGCTTTCCAGCGGTCCGAGAAGGTTCCCGGGCCTTGCCGGCACCCTTGGAACAGGGCGTCGAAAACGTGGCGCTTCAGGCGGCACTCGGTCTTCATGTCCGCGAGCCGTTTGGCGAAGGCCTCGACGTAGGCGTCGATGAACGCCGCGGGGCGGGCCAGCCGTTTGGCCCGCGAGACGGCCGGGGCGGCATAGCCGGCCGCGAAGGCGGCCAGAGGGCTGGTCACGTCGTTGAAGGTCCCGGCGTGGTCGGCCACCACGATCCGCCGCGGGTTGCCTTCGTCGTCGAACAGGATCATCTCGTCTCCGCTGTCGAAGGTCACGTTGCCCTTGCCGTCCGTGCGGCCGACGACGAGGTTGGGGGCGGCGGCCTGGCCCAGGAGCCGGGCCACCTTCAGCATGAAGGGCTCGTCTGCGAAGCGCGCGTCCGGTATTTTGTCGGTCGCGAGGCCTTCGATGAAGTCGCGCTCGTAATAGGTGGTCCAGATGCGTGTGCCGTGGTACTTCTGCTGTTTGCCGTAATAGTCTTCGGCGATGTGGCGGGTGTCGATGCGCCCGGGCAGCGGCATGCCCAGCTCCCAGCAGCCCAGGCGCCGGTCGAGTGTGTATTCGGTGTATTCGGCGCCTTCCATGACGGCCCAGAGCAGGTCCTTGCCCTCGTCGAGGCGCTCGCGGATGCCCCAGCGCTGCATGCGGAGAATCCGCAAGACGGGTTTCTTGGCGTCGCGGTACATGACCTCCGCGATGTAGGCGTGGTGCCCGCCGACCGGGGGCCGCTGCCGCATTTCCGGCAGGATGCCGCCGATGTTGACGTACTGGATGTTGCCGAATTCGCGGACGTAGTTGCGGATGAAGCCTCGGACGCGCTCGTCGCAGAGCCGGGCCAGCTCGGGGTCGTTGGGGTGGCTCTGCGCCTCGCCGAAGATGGGGTCGAAGACGAGCTCGCCGTTTTCGATGCGTCCGCCGGGATGCCAGTAGATCTGCCGGAAGAACTCCGGCGAGAGCTCGCTGACGACGGCGTCGGACTGCACGTCGCTCTGCTCTTCGGAGAGGCAGGCGAACATCCGTTTGCGCCACTCGGGGTCGCCGGGCGCATCGACCTGAAGCGGTTCAGGAACCGCCTTGGCGAAGCGCGCCGCCAGCGCCGCGTGCAGCTCGCGCAGGGCGCCGGGGGCCAAGGTCTCGAAGGGCTGCCCGGAGAAGTCTTTTGAGCCGAACGGCGCGAGCTCGGCGGCAAAGAAGTCGATTTCGCGGTGGTGCGAGCGGTTGAACTTGGCGGCGAAGTCGCGGATCTCGATGAGGTGCTGGCGCAAGGGGCCGTCGTCGAGCGCGGCGAGGGCCCGGAACGTTTGGACCGTCAGATAGCGCGTGCCGGTCTCGGGGCTGTAGTAGTAGATCGCCTGTCCGCCGATGGCCACGCGCGAATCTTTGATGGCCTTGATGATCGCTTCCCGGTTGCGGGGGAGCGGGCTGATCCGCCAATACTCGCCGCGCTCGCGGATGGCTTGCTGTACGCCGGGGTGGTGCGCGTGCAGAAAGCGGATGTGCTGCTTGGGGACCAGCTCCTGAAGGCACTCGTCCGCTTGGAACGCGAGCGGCATCTTGCCGGGCTCCGGCCGGATCAGCAGGTCGCGGCCTTTCATGATGAGGTCAACGGCGTTGTCCGAAAAGGCCATGAGCGTCGCCGTGGAGAGTCGGGGCAACCCGTTCCGGTCCTGCTGGCGGTTCAGGTGGTCGTGATACGCCAAATGCTGCAACGCGTGCGGCATGCCGGGCAGCGTGACCAGCACCCGGCTCTGAACAAAAAACGTTCCGATGTGGCTTTTGAGGTTTCCCTTGTCGTCCGTGGCCAGCGGATGTTCTCCGATCAGTTCCACACTCATAATTGAATCCCCAGTACAAAGAGTATACTGCAAGCGGAAGGAACTGCCAAGGACAAGAAGGCGTTCACGCACCCTTCGCTTGAGGTTGTCCTTGCCCAGCCTGGCCGGTTTGTGCCATTTTTGACTTGTAGCCATGGGCTTGGTTAGGGATGATTTGCATCTTCTCGGGAGGCGCCAGAGCGGCCATTTGGTTTTCTCTCTCAGCGGTTTGTTTCGGAGCGTGTCCAAGGGTAACGCTATGAATACTTTAAAAAGAGCGAGATTCATGCTCGGGATCGTTGTCTTTGGCCTTTTCGTCTCGGGCGTGACGGTCTGGCCAGCGGTTCCGGGTCTGAAACTGGCCGTTCGTTTGATGTGGGGAGCTGTCGAGCCTGCGGGCGTCCTTCACGCTTTCGTCCTGCGGGCCATTGAAGGCCTGGAGTCCGTGCAGGCCAACTATCCTTTCATGCTCTATGCGCACGATTGGTTGGCTTTCGCGCACATCATGCTCGCCCTTCTCTTCGCGGGTGCGATCCGGGATCCGGTCCGCAACAAATGGATTGTCCAGTGCGGACTCATCATGTGCGCTTTGATCCCGGTGCTGGCGGGGATTTGCATTCCGGTCCGCGGGCTTCCGTGGTGCTGGTTCTGGATTGATTTCGCGTTTGCCCCCGCTGCCGCGTGGCCCCTTTGGATCGCGCTGAAAGACATACGGGACGCCGAAACATATGTGGATAAAGGCGGCTGACGCGGAGCTGCGCGCTGGATAGGAGCGCCAGGGGACCTGCTGCGGTTGTCGCGTCGGCCCCGGTCGTTGATTACTCAAGCGCGTTGAGGCGGGCGGCGGCGCGCGCCGGATCCTCGAAGCTGCAGGGACCCGCGGTGCAGCCGCCTTCGCAGCACATGACCTCGACGAGCTGGCCGGGGGCCTTGCCGGTCTTGGCGAAGGTGGCCAGCAGCCGGATCATCTTGGGCGAGAGCCCGTTGATGACGTAGGGCTTGGGCGCGACGCCTGAGTCGAACCGTCCGGCCACGGCTGCGGCCACGCCGCCGCTGGCCGCGAAGCGCAGGCCGGCGCGCGACCCCGCGCGCACGGCATCGGCCGGCGCGCAGCCGTCCACGTCGATGCCCGCCGCCACCAGCAGGGCGCCGAGCTCTTCGGCCGTCAGCACGTGGTCGGGGTCGCCGGCCAACGAGGCCTCCGTGCGCTTGGCCGCGCAGGGGCCGATGAAGACCAAGACGGCCTCGGGGTGGTCGGCCCGCGCCAGGGCGGCCGCGAGGCGCATGGGCGAGGGGGTGTGCGAGACGAAGCGGGCAAGCTCCGGGAGGAGACGCTTGACGGTTTCGGTCCAGGCTGGACAGCAGGAGGTGGTCATGAAGGCGTCCCCGGCCGCGAGCCGCTCGGCCAGCTCGGCGGCTTCGCGCCGGGCGGTCTCGTCCGCGCCGGCGGCGACCTCGTAGACGGCCGCGAAGCCGAGGGCCCGCAGCGCGCCGTACAACTGGGAGCGGTCATTGGGGAAGATGCCCGCCAAGGCCGGGGCCGGGAGGGCGATGACGGTGCGCCCCGCCTTGAGCTTGAGGATCACGTCGGCCAGCTGGCTGCACGCCATGATCGCGCCGAACGGACACGCCTTTTGGCAGCGGCCGCAGCGGATGCAGCGCTCGTGGTCGATGACGACCCGGCCGTCGTCGGATTTGCCGACCGCGTCCACGGGGCAGGCGTCGGCGCAGGCGAGCGGGACCTGGACGATCGCGTGGAACGAGCAGGCCTTGGCGCAAAGGCCGCAGTTCACGCACTTGTCGCGGTCGATCTCGGCGCGTCCGTTTTTGATGTGGACCGCCTGCTTGGGGCAGTTGCCGACGCAGGGGCGGGCGAGGCAGCTGCGGCACAGGTTGGTCACGGTGGTCTGGCTTTCGAGGCAGGCGGAGCAGCCTTCGGCGAGAATGGAGATGAAGGGCTCCGGGTTGCGGATGCGGGAGGGGACCTCTGCGGCGTAGGCAGCGAGCGGCTTGAGCTCGTCGGATTCGTCCTCCACGCGGAAGCCGAGCGCCGCCATCACGCGGTAGCGCAGGGCGGCGCGGTCTTTGTAGACGCAGCAGCGCGAGAAGGGCTTGCCTTTGGGCCGCATGTCGAGCGGGATGCGGTCGAGGGCCTCGGGGGCGCCGGCGAGCAGGGCGCGGGCCGCCCGGACGAGGACTTCGCGTTTGACGCGGTCGGATTCGTTGTTCAGTTTCATGGCAAAACAGGGCGTACCTGAAAGGGTGGAAATGCCGGGGTTGCGCGCCTTTATCCACACTTCATGAAGTGTGGATAAGGGCGTCACGCGAGGCGGGCGCGGAGCGCGGCGAGGACGGACTCGGTCGTGGCGCAGGCGAGAGGCTCGCCGTCGAGGGTGACGTAGGGCGCGCCGCCGAAGGCGCCGTCGCGGCAGAGCCCCAGGCAGCGGCAGCCGGTGACGCGCACGCGGCCGCGCAGGTCGTCGGGCAAGGTTGTGGCCAGCGAGGCGAGCTGGGCCGCGCCCATCACGTAGCAGGTGGTGCCTTGACAGATTTGAAGGTGGACCATGGGTGTGCTCCTAATAGAAACGGATCATGACCTGTTTGAAATACTGCTCTTCGAGCAGGCGCTTGAGGCGCCGGACCAAGGTGCGGCGGATCTCGAGCTCGACGGGCAGGCCCGGGTCGTGGTGCGCGGGGTTGACGCCGGTGCCGACGAGAAAAACGATGCGGTCGCTGTGCAGGAACAGGTCGCGCAGGCGGGTGGCGCCGTTGGCGCAGACGGGCACCTCGCCGCTCTGGAGCATGTCGGCCGCGGCCGAAAGGGTGATGCACCCCTCGGTCACGAGCGCCGCGCCCTCCATTTCAGAGGTGGCCGGAATGTCGGGGTCGAGGTGTTCCAGCGACATCGTGAGCGGACGGCCGAGCTCGCGGCCGACGATCTCGGCGGTCGTGCCGCCGCAGATCACGGAGCGCGTGCCGGGGGCGAGGACGTGCTCGGCATATTCGCGGTCGCGCGCCTTGGAGAACGGCGGCCCGGTGAGGACTTGGAGCGTGCGCGTCTCGCGGTAGTGGAGCACGGCGCAGGTGATGTCGTCGCCGGGGATGCCGCTGTCCTGCTGCAGCGCCTGTGCGACGACGAGCGGGGCGAGGTCGGCCGAGCCGGTTTCAGGCGCGGCGGCGAGACGTTCGCCGAGATAGGCCGCGAGGTTCTCCACGCCCCAGCCGAAGGGGGTTCGGTCGGTGCCGAGGCCGGCCTGGGTGACGCCGTCGGAACAGAAGACGATGCGGTCGTGGAGCCCGGCGCGGAACGTGGCGTAGCTCATTTCGCGGCCGTCCCAGCGCGGCAGCGTGAAGGTTTCGCGGGGGATCGGCAGGGCGGCGGAGCCGCGCATGTGCAGGGCCAGAGGGTTGCCGTATTCGATGAGACGGACGGTGCCGTCGATATCCGCGCGGAGCATGGTGAAGGTCGAGTAGGAGATGTGGCGCTCGGGGCAGAGCGGCAGGGCGTCCATGATCATTTCCGCGGCGTGGCGGAGCTCGACCTCGGCGGTGATGTACTCCAGCGCCATGGTGCCGGTGAGCGAGGCCGCGACGTTGGCCTGCAGGCCGCTGCCGAGCCCGTCGGCCAGCACGGCGCAGACGCTGGCGCCGTCGGCGGTGCGGCGCGAGACGAACACGTCGCCGCTGCACGACTTGCCGAATTTGCGGCGGTTGCAGGTGTCGACGTCGATGAAGATCATCGTGCGTCCTCCGGCTCGTCGGGGTCCTCCGCGGCGAACATGTCGATGACGGAGTTCAGGATCAGCTCGGACTGGGCCGAGTTCTTGCCCAGCATGTAGGCGATCTCCTGCACGGTCTTGGTGGTGTTCTGGATGACGGTGCGGGACTTTTCGATGAGCTGCTGGCGGCGCTCCTCGGTGTCGGTCACGTCGAGGATCAGCGCGCCGACCACGGCGCGGGGCTCGACGTTGAACACGGTGACGCTGAAGATGCGCCCGTCGAGCCGGACGCTCTTGCGGATGATCTCGTGGCCCGAGTCGAGCACGCCTTTGAAGAGGCTCGGAAAGGGCAGGATGCGGGTGAGGTCGGCGTCGCGCAGGCCGGGGCGCGCCTCGTAGGCCGTGGCGAGCGCCTCGCCGAACAGCTTGGCGAAACGCTCGTTGCACTCCATGATGCGCAGGTGGGCGTCGGCGATGACCAGCCCGTAGGGCAGCGCGCGGGCGAGCGCGTTGGTTTTCTTCTGGGCGAGCTGGCGCATGTGCGAGACGCACATCTGCGGCTCGGCCACGCCCTGCAGGATGGCTTGGGCGAGGGCGCGGCAGCTGTCGTAGCCGCAGCCGCCGCAGTTGAGCTCGTCTTCCTTCTGGTATTTGCCGAGGAGGTGCAGAGTGGCCGCGACCTGCGGTGCGCTGAAGGCGGGCGTGCCGACGGGGTCGGGGCGCCAGGCCTGGGCGATGTCGGCGGGCGCGGGCGTGCGGGCGACGGCGGAGCGTGCGTGGTCCAGCACGTGGAGATGGGCGGCGATGGCGTTGCGCGCGGTGATTTTCGGCCCGGCGATGCAGCCGCCTTCGCAGGCGAGCAGCTCGATGAAGAGGGGGCGGGTGGCGGTGCGCGGGTCGAGCGTGTCGAGCGTGGCGGCGATGTGGTCCAGGCCGCTGACCGTGAGCAGGGCGTCGTCGAGGTCGCGGCGCTGCAGGAAGGCGCGCAGGGTCTGGTTCATGCCGCCTTCGAGCGGGTAGAGGGCACCTGAGCCGGGACGGACGTAGCCGGGCGCGTCGGGCATGTCGCCGGGGTTGATGCCGGTGACGGTGAGCCAGCGCCGCAGCTCTTCGAAGGTCAGGGCCGTGTGGATCAGCGCGGGACTCTGGTCGGCGTCGCGCTTCTTGCCGATGCAGGGGCCGATGAAGACCACGTGGGCGTCGGCGCCGAAGCGGGCTTTGAGCTGGACCGCGTGGGCCAGCATGGGCGGCATGACGGGGGTGAGGGCGGCGGCGAAATCGGGGCGGTAGCGGGTGACCAGTTCAACGGCGACGGGGCAGGCCGTCGAGAGGAAGAGCCCCGTCTCGGCGCGGTCCAGCAGGGCCGCGACCTCCTGCGAGACGAGCTCTGCGCCTTCGGCGGTCTCGTGGACGCCGGCGAAGCCGAGGCGCAGGAGCGCGGCCGCGAGCTGAGCGGGCCGGACGCCGGGGAATTCGGAGACAAAGGAGGGGGCCAGCGAGGCGTGGACGGTCCGGCAGCGGCGCAGGAGCGCCCGCGCGCGGGGCAGGTCATCGCGGACCTGTTTGGCGGAGTGACCGCACACGCTGACGCAGCGGCCGCAGAGAATGCAGGTCTGCGGCGTGACGGCCGCATGGTCGTTCTCCACGCGGATCGCTTTGACCGGACAGTGGCGCACGCACTTGTAGCAGTCGCGGCACTGGGCGTCAACAGAGTAGACGGGGGAGGTCATGGCGGGAAGAGGGGAAAATAAGGAATTAGGAATTAGGAGTTAGGAGTGAGGAGTGAGAAGTGAGGAGTGAGGGATTTGGGTGAGGGGTAAGGGGGAGCAGGGAGGCCAGGAACGCGTCGAGGGCGGGGCCCGCCAGGTTGGGCCGGAGGACTCCGTCGACCCAGATATTCGGGCCTTGCGCGCAGCAGCCGCCGCAACGGCAGCCTTTGAGGGTCACCTTCGCGGCGAGGCCGTGGTCTTTGAGGAACTCCTGGATGCGGGGCAGGTTTTTGCCGTTGCCGCGCGAGAAACAGGAACTGCCCATGCAGAGCGTGATGGAGGTGGGGGAGATCATAACGAGGAAAAAGGGTAAGGGGGCACGGCGGACCGTGCCCCCCGCGGTTTATTTGCCGTTATAGGCCTTCAGATAGAGCTCCTTGATCTCGCGGATCAGCGGATAGCGCGGGTTCGCGCCGGTGCACTGGTCGTCAAAGGCGTCCTCGGAGAGCGTGTCGAGGGCGGCCGTGAAGGCCTGCTCGGTCACGCCGGCGTCGAGGATCGACTTCGGGATGTCGAGTTTGGCCTTGAGCTCTTCGATGGCTTTGACCAGGCGCTCCACCTTCTCGTCCTCGGTCTTGCCGCCGAGCTGCAGGTAGTCCGCGACGCGGGCGTAGCGGCTCTTGGCGGTCGGGTAGGTGTACTGCGGGAAGGCGGTCTGCTTGAGCGGGATGTCCGTCG
>Ga0209066_10004753_pt1 | contig 14613 bp, 12 predicted proteins | sample All_14_2_FD_187198 | JGI IMG/M metagenome (GOLD analysis project Ga0209066, IMG submission 187198) | Freshwater microbial communities in response to fracking from Pennsylvania, USA - Allegheny Zone_MetaG_DW_15 (SPAdes) (version 2) ...
GCAACCCCTGGCTGGAGGCGCTCAAGGCCGTGGGCGTGATCGTGGGCATCATCGTGGTGGGGCGGCTGGCCTTGAGGCATGCCTTGCGCTGGGTGGCCAAAAGCCGCTCGACCGAGATTTTCACGGCGGCCTCGCTGGCCTTGGTGGTGGGCATCGCCAGCCTGATGCAGATGGTGGGCCTGTCGATGGCGCTGGGCGCCTTTCTGGGCGGCGTGCTGCTGGCCGAGAGCGAATATCGCCACGAGCTGGAAACCGATGTCGAGCCCTTCAAGGGCCTGCTGCTGGGCCTGTTCTTCATGGCGGTGGGCATGTCCATGGACTTCCATGCCTTGATCGCAGACTGGCCTGTGGTGCTGGGCTTGCTGGCCGGCTTCCTGTTGTGCAAGGCGGTGGTGCTGTATGTGCTGGCCCGCGCGGTCAAGGTGCCGGTGGCCGAGCGGCCTTTGTTCGTGCTGCTGCTGGCTCAGGGCGGCGAGTTCGCGTTCGTGGTGTTCCAGCAGGCTGAAGCCGCGCAGATCCTGTCGACGCGGCACAGCTCGCTGTTGGTGGGCACGGTGGCCTTGTCGATGCTGATCACGCCCTTGTTGCTGGTGGTGATCGACAGGTGGGTGCTGCCCCGCTACGCGAGTCAGGCCCAGGATTCACCGCATGCGCTGGCCGAACCGCAGGAGGCCCCGGTCATCATCGCCGGCTTTGGCCGATACGGCCAGGTGATCGGGCGCCTGCTGTACGCCAATGGCCTGATGGCCACGGTGCTGGACCACGACGCCGAGCAGATCGACCTGCTGCGCAAGTTCGGCTTTCGGGTGCATTACGGCGATGCAACCAGGCTGGACCTGCTGCGTCTGGCAGGCGCGGGCACGGCGCGTGTGCTGGTCGTGGCCATCGACGATGTGGACCAGAGCCTCAAGCTGGTGGAGGTGGCGCGAGAGTCCTTCCCGCATTTGCAGATCGTGGCCCGGGCGCGCAATGTGCAGCACTACTATGCGCTGCGTGATCGTGGCGTGGACCTGATCGAACGCGAGACGCTGGATTCGGCCTTGCTCAGTGGCCGCAGCGTGCTGCAGCTCATGGGCTGGCACCCGCACCATGCGCGCCAACTGGCCGCACGCTTCAAGCGCCATTCCGTGAGCCAGCTGGAGCAGATGTGGCCGCACCACCAGGACGAGCAAGCCTTGGTGTCCATGGCCAAACAGGGGCGCGAGCAGCTTGAAGAACTGTTCGCGCAAGAGCGCGAGGCGGTGCAGGGGCGCCGTCAGGAAGGCTGGGGCAGCCAATCCTGACGCGCGCTGCGCTCACTCGGCTGCTTTTTTCGCGGCCGCAGGTTTTCTGGGGCTGCGCGGGCGGGCGGCTTTCTTGGCCGCAGGGGCTTCAGGTGTCGTCGCTGTTGCCGGTGTCGCCGCGAAGGCGGGTTCGGCAGGGGCGCTGTCGCTGGACGCGCGCTGGCTGCTGCCTCGTCTGGCTCGGGGTGCCCGTGCCGGCTTGGCCTCAGGTGCGGTGCTGGTCTGCGGGGTCGTTGCGGGTGCGGGTGCCGCAACAGGGGGCGGCGCAGGTGCAGCACGCAAATCGGCCGCAGGGGCATTGCTGGGCGTGATCTTCTCGGCGCTCTGACGGCCAGCGGAACGGCCTCGGCCACCACGCTCACGGCGCTCGCCACGTTCTGCGCGTTCCCCTCGCTCACTGCTGCGGCCCCCGCGTTCACGGCCACGCTGGCTGGCAGGCTGCTCGCCAGCCTCGTCCGCGTCCGGCTCCAGCGCGACCGGCGTGCTGGCGTGGAAGTCATGGCGTGACACGGGCTCGTCCATCACGGGCGAGGGCTCGGCTCGCGTGGGGGCACCCGTGCTGCGGAACACATACGCGCCGGACTTTTCATCGCGACCAAACTCCAGCAGCCCGCGCGCCTGCGCTTCTTCCAGCAGGTTGCCAAAGGTGCGAAAGCCGAAGTAGTTTTCGTTGAAGCCCGGGTTGCGGCGCTTGATGGCTTCCTTGAGCACCGACGCCCAGATCTTGCCCGTGTCGCCGCGCTCGGACACCATCGCATCGAAGGTGCCCACGGCGATGTCGATGGCCTTGCCTCGACGCACAGCCACTTCTTCCTTGCGGCTGCGCTCTTCTTCCGGCGAGCGGCGCGCCGATTGCTGCACTTCGCGCGGTTCCCGCTTGGCGGCGGCACGCTGGCTTTCACGCACCAGGTCGTCCACGAAGATGAACTCATCGCAGTTGGCGATCAAGAGGTCAGACGTTGATTGCTTGACGCCCACACCGATCACGTACTTGGCGTTCTCGCGCAGCTTGGACACCAGGGGCGAGAAGTCCGAGTCACCCGAGATGATCACGAAGGTGTTGACGTGGGACTTGGTGTAGCACAGGTCCAGGGCATCGACCACCAGGCGGATGTCGGCCGAGTTCTTGCCGGACTGGCGCACATGCGGGATCTCGATCAACTCGAAATTGGCCTCGTGCATGGTGGCCTTGAAGCCCTTGTAGCGTTCCCAGTCGCAGTAGGCTTTCTTGACGACGATGCTGCCCTTGAGCAGCAAACGCTCCAGCACAGGCTTGATGTCGAAGCGATCGTATTTGGCATCGCGCACGCCGAGTGCGACGTTTTCGAAGTCGCAAAACAGCGCCATGCTGATGTTGTCTTGGGGAGTGGCCATTGTTGTTCTCTGATGATGCGGCAGGGCGAATCATCACACGGCGCGCCGCTCAAGTCAGCATGGCAGGTCAAGGCGGCTGCTTAAAAATCGTAAGCGGGGTTCTTGGGGTCGAAGTCGGCTTCGGTGAAAGCGGCCGGGGTGACCTTGTCGAAACTGATGCGCTCGAACATCTGCCCGGCCTCATCCCATGACTCGGTCTGGCGGATCAAGGGCTGTTTCAGGTCCACACAGATCTTCGACTTGGATGCATACAGGCCCTTCACGCTCGCTGGCGCCAGCCAGGTCAGGGCCACACAACGCTCGCCATTGATCTTGACCACCTCGATCTGACCGGGCGCGACAGGCAGGCCCTCCTTGAGTCGCCGCTTGTGGCTGCTGGACACGATGTCGACCACCGTCTGCAGGCCCACGTCGCTCACGGGGTGGTTGGAGTTGCCCTTGGCCTTCGCGCCGTCCAGCGAGATCCAGATGGAGGCGATGTTGAACATGCCACCCAGGTGGCCGTACATCGCATCCTTGCGTTTGGTCTCGTCATAGATGATTTCCTGTCCGCCCTTGGCGCTGCCCTTGAGCCATGTCATGTAGACCTGGCGGGGCTTGTGGCGGTACTTGACGAGATTGAGGAAGGGGTCGTTGTTCCAGCTGCCGTCAATGCGCTCCTGGCGGCGCATGGTGAACTCGTATTCGTTCAAGGGCTTGACACCCAGCTCCAGGTAGGCCGGGATCAGGTTCGGGTCGAGCTGGGCAAAGGTTTTGATGAGTTGCTCGTCACTCATGCTGACGAGCGCACCGGACTTGATCTTGCGGATGAAGCCCTCTGCCTGCTCGACCGCTTCTTGAGCCGAGGCAGCGTCATTGGCGGCCGCCAGCGCAGGGGACAGGCCGGCCAGGCAAGTGCCCCACGCCAGTGCCGTGCCACAAGCGATTCGCGAGACCAGGCGGGTGATGCGCATGTTGACTCCTGTTGTACTGATAGTGTTAGTATAAGGAAAGATTTATTTCCTGAATTAAAGCATGTTGTCCGCCCCCCCTGAAGCGATGGACCCTGCCAAGCCGACTCGGCGGCGCGGCTATGGGGGGCGCAGCGCACAGGCCTTGATGCTGGAGCGCCGCCAGCGCCTGCTGGAGGCCGGACTGACCCTGTTTTCCTCACAGGGTTACCAGAAAACGCGCATCGAGGCCCTGTGCAGCGAGGCCCGTGTGACCACCCGGCACTTCTACGAGCAGTTCGCCACGCGCGAGGACCTGCTGGTGGCCTTGTACGACCAGGTGGTGGCGCAGGCGCGCGACAAGGTACAGGCTGCCTTGCAGATGACGGACCAGGCGCCGCAAGCGCTGATCAGTGAGGCGCTGCGCACTTTTGTGCGCGCCTATACCGATGACCCGCGGCACGCGCGCCTGGCTTGTATCGAGGTGGTGGGCGTGAGTGAAGCCATGGCCCGTCGTCGTCGCGCCGTGATCAACGAATTCGCCAGCCTGGTCGAGGCCTACGCCAACGTGATGGCGCAGGCTGGCCTGCTGCCCAGGCGCAACTACCGACTGGTCTGTGTGGGCCTGGTCGGCGCGGTCAATGAGCTGATGCGCGAGTGGCTCACGTCCGCCAACCCACCTGGTGTGGCCGAACTGTCCGACGAACTGGTGGTGATGTTCGAGGCCCTGATCCTGGGTGCACAGGCCATGTCAAAGCAGGCCGGCATCGAATAGGTAGTGGCTGGGCCGGGTTCGCTCATACAGGATGGTGAGCCGGGTGCGGGCCCGTGTCATGCCCACGTAGAACAGGTTGCGGTTGTCCAACGTGTTGCCGCCGATGGCGAACTCGCCCCGGTTGAGGCCAGGCATCAGCACATGTTCGAACTCCAGGCCCTTGGCCGCTTCGATGCTCGATAGCGCGACACAGTCCTTGCCACGCATGGCCTGCTGCCTGATCTCGCGCTCGTTCATGGCACGGAAGAAGGAGGTGACGTTGTCGAACGTGGCGGCCGACTGGATCAGGCCGCGGATGTTGGCGCTGACCTGCTCGATGTCACTGGCGCGCACCATGACGCGTGCCGCCAGGCCTTGAGGGTCCAGCGCCTGCACGAAGCGGTGCAGCAGGATGTCGGTGGCGTCTTCGCGCGCCACCTCGATGGCGGCGAGCACGCGCTGGCGTGCATCGGGCCGGGCGTTGCGTAGAACCTGGTTTTCGATGAAGTAGGGCGCCATCTCTGGCGTGTGGGCTACGCCCTTGATGGCATCTTGTTCATCGCGCTGGCGGTGGTGCGGCTCCTCCTGGTCGCTCTCGACGAACGAGCCGCAAAACAGCAGCATGGCCTGCAGCACGCGGATGCGCGTGTCGATCTGTTCGATGTCGGCAAAGGCATGGCGCGCATGGGCGATCAGGCCACGCACGAACAGCACCTCCGGGCGCATCAGATAGGTGTCAAAGCCTGTGGTGCGGTAGGCCACGCCCTTGTCCAGCAGGTGGTTCTCCAGGTCCACCGATTGATGGGCCTGCCTGAGCAGGATGGCGATGTCGCTGGCGTGTGATGTCGGGCTCAGGCCTGTTCGGCTGGTGACCAGTTGGGTGATGAGGCTGTTCGACTGGCTGGCGCTGTCGCAGGCCAGCACCTGCACGTGCGTGTCGCGGCCACTGTGCGAGGCATAGGCCTTGTTGGCCAGGCGGCCGGCAGGGGCTGCCAGCGCAGGGCCGAAGCGGTAGCTGGCTGTCAGCGGGAAGCGGTGGGCGATGCCGATCTCGCTGTCGAAGTCCTTGCCCATGAAGTCGGCGTCGGCGCCGGCCACGGCATGGATCACCTGGTCGCGGTCACCCACGCCCACAAATGCAGCCTGCGGGTTCTGCTGCAACAAGCGCTTGAGCACCGTGAACATGGCCCGGTTGGTGTCGTGCATCTCGTCAACCAGGATGAGGTGCAGGCCCAGCCCCAGCGGTGGCGGCAGGTCGATGAAGGCCTCGTCATCGAGCAGCATCTTGGCCAGGTCGTAGGTGGCGTCGTTGGGCGCCCTGAAGGCATGCCGGTCCGGGTGGCCGCCACGGCGCAGGTGCTCGTAGGCCCAGTAAGCCCGCAAGGTCAGGTAGTCGTGGCCCAGTTCATTGGCCAGCGCGGGTGTGGGGGTGCGCTCGGCGGCCTCGATGGCCAGTTGCATGGTGCCCTTGAGTTTGGCAAAGGCGCCGAGCAGGCCCTCCACGACACCTTCGCCCGTGCCTTCGACGGCGAACTCGTCGCTGTAGCGCTCATCCGGGTTGCCCAGCACACGCTCGATGGCCTGCAGCACGTAGGGCTTGAGCACTTCGGGCTTGTCTGAATGGGGGACGGCGGCGCCTTCAATGGTCAGCAGGCGGCTTGCGCAAAAGTCATCGAAGGTCTGTATCGGGATGCGCTTGCGCACCGCAGCGGGCAAGCCCAGCTTGTCCAGCGTGTGGCGCAGCGCCTTGACAGCTTCTGCGGTGTAGGTCAGGGCCAGCACCCGCTCGGGCTCGGCGCCACGTGCCAGTGCCTGGGCGAGCCGCAAGGCCAGGGTGGTGGTCTTGGCGGCGCCCGCATTGGCTTCCACCACCACGTGTTTGCGCCTGGCCAACTGGATGGCCATTTGTTCTTCGGTCGGCCGCAGGTCTTTGGGCTTGAAGCTGGCTTCGGTCATGGGGACGATAGGGTGCTCAAGGGCATGCGCAAGACAGGATTGTGACCCCTGACACCGAAGGCGTCTGGGTGTCTCCGCACGTGGCTACAGCTTGTAATGAGTTGTGGGAATTTGTATGAAATGGGGTTTTTACCGCTGAACCTTTGATGGGCGCTATTTAGGATCAATCGGTGGGCGTATTGGCGCCCACACCATCAAATCAAATAGGGACTCATCATGTTGAAAAATTCCGTGCGTACCGCGGTGTTCGCCGCTGCATTGATCGCTTCTGCCGCGCCCCATGCCGCGACAATCCTGGATACCTTGTCCAGCCGCAATGTGTTGGTTCAGGGTGGGGCCTGGACCGAATCCGCTTACTCGCCATCCACAGCAGGCCAGCTTGCATCCTTGGTTCAGGTCGCCTCGCCCGCTCTACTCACCAAGATCGAGTGGACGGGTATCAACTCGGCATCCAAGCAGGCGTTCACCTTGTGCATCTACAGCGATGCGGGTGCAGGCCCGCACAAGGTTCTGGCCCAGAAGACCCTGCTCGCTCGTGTGACCAAGAAGGTGACAATACCTGGCACCACCTCCACGGACGTCTACCACTCGGCGTCAGTCAGTCTGGGTGCCAGCCTGCAACCGGGCAAGTACTGGTTCGCCGTTCTGGGCCCCAACCGGTTTGGCATTGGCATGGATGCCCCTGACAGTCTGACCGGTGCTGGCGGTGCCTTGCGCCTGTCAGCCAATGAACCTTGGCAGGTTGTGAACGATGGCGTGAGCTTTTACGACGGTCGTGGTGCCTCACTGCGCGTGACTGGCCTCCACTATGACCTGGGCAAGCCCTTGCCTCCTGTGCAGAACGAAGGGGCTTGCGCGTTGGCGCCTGCCCGTTGATGCCCGGCTGACCGTGACCCCTGAAAAGGGCTAGTCCGATTCATCCGATGTGGCCTTGCGCTTCTTGTTGCGCAAGGCCTTTTGCCTCTGGCGCTCGGCCTCGACTGCATCCGCCTCGGCGGCCCATTGCGCAAAGGCCTCGGGCGTCTCCAGGGTGATGCGGCCCATCACTGCGCTGCGAAAGTCCGTCAGTACGATCTCGGCGGCCTTTTGCAAGTTGACCCGGCCACCGCTCATCACGGCGCCGCGCTTGCGCCCGATCTCAGTCAGCAGCACCTCGTCGTGGGTGCCGGCCACCGCGTCGACATCGTCCAGCCGGTAGCGCGCTGCCAGCAAGGCGGCGTAGGGGCCTTTGAGGCTCTTGATCAACTCCAGCGCAACCTCTTCTTCGTCATAGGCGTTGCGGCCCACGGCTCCGCTGGCCGCCAGGTGGTAGCCGCTTTGCTCGATGGTGATCTTGGGCCACAGCATGCCGGGGGTGTCGAAGAGGTAGAAGTCGCTGGCCAGGTTGATGCGTTGCTCGACCTTGGTGATGCCAGCTTCGTCACCTGTCTTGGCCGCCTTCTTGCCCACCAGTGTGTTCATCAGCGTGGACTTGCCCACATTGGGGATGCCGCAGATCAGCACGCGCAGGGGTTTGGCCATGCCACCGCGGTGGGGCGCGAGCTCGCGGCATGCCTTGATCAGGCGCTGGGCTGGCGCGGTGTCGCTGGCGTCCAGGGCGATGGCGCACGTGTCGGCCTGGGCGTTGTACCAGGCCAGCCAGGCCTCGGTGCGCACGGGGTCGGCCACGTCCTGCTTGTTGAGCACCTTGAGCTTGAGGCGTTTGCCAGTCAGCTCGGCCAGCATGGGGTTGGCGCTGGAGCCAGGCAGGCGGGCATCGAGCAGCTCGATCACCACGTCGATGTCCTTGATGCGTTCGATGATGGCTTTTTTGGTCACGTTCATGTGACCGGGGAACCACTGGATGGCCATCAGCTTTTGTCTCTTTCTGCAATAGGTTGTGCGACATCTGTTGTGCACAGCAGGCAATTGTGCTTTGTTCCGGGCTTGCGGGGCCGCCCAGGCTTGATCTGGATGACACAATCTGGCGCACCGTTACATGGGGCTCCGTTCATGAAGCAGATTGTTGTAGGCACGTTGGTGGGCTTGATGGCCCTGAGCAGCCAGGCTGAACAGCGCCCCCGCTGGGAGCTGGGCCTGGGCCTGGCTGGTATCACCCTGCCGGAATACCGTGGCTCCGACGAGCGTCGGAGCTATGTCTTGCCCGCACCCTATCTGGTCTACCGGGGCGATGTGCTCAAGGCCGACCGCGATGGCGCACGCGCGCAGCTGATCGGCCTGGAGGGCATGCACCTGGACCTGGGCTTCGGGCTCAGTGCGCCAGTATCCAGTTCACGCAACAAGGCCCGTGCGGGCATGCCCAATCTGCCTGGCACGGTGGAAGTGGGGCCCGCGCTGGACGCGACGCTCTACCGTGACGAAGACGCGGGCGTGAAGCTGCGCTTTCGCCTGCCCGTGACCTATGGCATCACGCTGGAGAAGCCCGTGGGCGGCAATGGCTGGCAGGCCAGCCCCAAGCTGGTGTTTGACAAGCAGAATGTGCTGGGCTTGAGCGGCTGGAACGCGGGCTTTCAAACGGGCCTGATGTGGTCCACGCGCCAAAGGCATGCCTATTTCTACGATGTGGCTCCCCAGTTCGCTACGGCGGACCGGCCCGCTTACAGGGCAGGTGCGGGCTACGCCGGCGCGCAGTTCTCGGCGGGCTTGAGCAAGCGTTTCGAGAGCGTGTGGTTCGGGGTGTTCGCACGCTATGAAAACCTCAACGGCGCCGTGTTCACGGACAGCCCGCTGGTCAAGACACGCCACTATGTGGTGGGCGGCGTGGCCTTGTCCTGGGTGCTGGGGCAGTCCTCCGAGATGGTGGCCGTTGACTGAAGCAGGCCCCAGCTGGCCATCAGGGCCTCGACCTGACGCGAGTCATTGAGGACGCGCACCTGCATGTAGGCGGCCTCGGCCTCGGGGTAGGTCTGGCGCAGGTAATTGAGCCACTGCTTGATGCGACCTGGTCGGTATTTGGGGATGACGGGGCCGCAGATCAGCCGCCAGAACACCTCCAGCATGGGCAGCATCTCGCCCCAGCTCAAGGCGCTGTGGCCTGAGGCGATGCGGTCGCTGGCGATGATGGCCAGCGCCAGGCCCGGGTTGGCCACGATGCCGCGTCCCAGCATCAGGGCATCGCAGCCTGAGACCTCACGGCAGCGGCGAGCGTCATCGACGGTCCAGATCTCGCCATTGGCCACCACGGGAATGCGCACTGCGGCGCGCACGTCGGCAATGCGTTCCCAATAGGCCGGCGGCTTGTAGCCATGCGCCTTGGTGCGGGCGTGCACCACCAGTTCACCCGCGCCGCCGTCGGCAATCGCGCGTGCGCAGTCTTCGGCCTGGCTGTCGTCGTTGAAGCCCAGGCGCATCTTGGCTGACACGGGGATGTGTGCGGGCACCGCGCCCCGCACCGCCGAGACGATGCGGTGCAGCAGTTCGGGCTCTTGCAGCAGCGCAGCGCCACCGCCGTGGCGGTTCACCACGCGGGCTGGGCAGCCGAAGTTCAGGTCGATGCCTGCGGGAGCGAGGCTGGCCAGCCTCGCGGCGTTGTCGGCCAGGCAGATGGGGTCCGAGCCGAGCAACTGGGCCTGCACCGGCACGCCTGCCGTGGTCCGGCTGCCGTGGTTCAACTCGGGCACCACCCGGCGAAAGGCGCGCTCGGGCAACACCGTGTCGGTCACGCGGATGAACTCGGAGACGCAGCGGTCGATGCCGCCCACACGGGTCAGCACATCGCGCAAGGCGAAGTCCAGCAGGCCCTCCATCGGGGCAAGCAAAATGGTCATGAAAGGTTTGTGAGTAGGGTAACAACCCGTGTGGCATGGCCCTGATGGGGCCGCGCACAGGTCCACAATCATCGCCTACGCTTTCAGCCTAGGCCACGCCCCCATGAGCACGACCACCACCACTGCTTCCGCCACACGGCGTTTTGCCGACCTGCCCGGGCCGCGGCCCTTGCCCATCGTGGGCAACGCCTTGCAGATCAAGCTGGACCGTGTGCACCTGGACCTGGAGGCCTGGGCGCGCGAGTATGGCCCCGTTTTCAAAGCCCGACTGGGCCCCACGGATGTGCTGGTGCTGAGCGAGCACGAGGTGATCAACGCCGTCATGCGAGACCGACCGGAGGGCTTCAGCCGGCCCACCAGCCTGGACAAGATCGTGCGCGAGATGGGCGTTCAGCCTGGCCTGTTCAATGCCGAAGGCGCGGTCTGGCATGCCCAGCGCCGCATGGTGATGTCGGCGTTTTCGCCCACGCATGTGCGTGCCTATTTCCCTGTGCTGCTGAAGGTGGCCTTGCGCTTGAAGGGGCGCTGGCTCAAGGCCGCGCAGGCCAAGCAGCCGATCGACCTGCAGGCCGACCTGATGCGCTTCACCGTGGACGCGATCGCCGGCCTGGCTTTTGGCGCCGAGACCAACACCCTGGAGTCCGACGAAGACATCATCCAGCGGCATCTGGACAAGCTCTTTCCGGCCCTGTTCCGACGCCTCAATGCGCTGGTGCCTTACTGGCGCTGGTTCAAGTTGGAGCAGGACAAGGACCTGGACCGCAGCATCACCGTGGTGAAGGCCGCCATCGCCGACTACATTGCGCAGGCCCGCGAACGCATGCGCCAGGACCCGGCTCGGGTGACCCAGCCAACCAATCTGCTGGAGGCCATGATCGCCGCGGCAGACCAGCCTGACAGCGGCGTGAGTGACGGCGATGTGGCCGGCAATGTGATCACCATGCTGCTGGCCGGTGAAGACACCACGGCCAACACCCTGGCCTGGGCCATCTACCTCTTGCACCAGAACCCGGCCACCTTGGGCAAGGCGCAGGCCGAAGCCCGCCGCGTGGTGCGTGCGTTGCCCGACATGACCATGGACGACGTGGCCGAGCTGCCTTACCTGGAGGCGGTCTGCCACGAGACCATGCGCCTCAAGCCCGTGGCGCCATTTCGCGTGGTGCAAGCGCTGCAGGACACCGTGGTGGCGGGTGTGGCCATCAGGAAGGACACCATGATCTGGTGCGTCTCACGGCACGACACCATGGCCGAGCAGTACTTCACGAACGCCGCCGCCTTCGCGCCCCAGCGCTGGCTGGACCCCGATACCGCCGCCAGCAGCAGCGCCAAGAAGGTGTCCACGCCTTTTGGTGCGGGCCCGCGTGTCTGCCCGGGGCGCTACCTGGCGCTGGTCGAGATGAAACTGGCCCTGGCCACTTTGTTGAGCGAGTTCAACATTGAAGCGGTCGACACACCCGACGGCAGCGAGGCCCGGGAGATCATGTCCTTCACCATGACGCCCGTGGGTCTGACCCTGAAATTGTCGCCAAAATCACCTTGAGTCGGCGCTCAAGATCGCGGTGAATGGGCCGATATGGAACTATCCGCTCCCCCGCACAGAATAGCCATGACGACCGCCATTGAGCTCAACAGCACAGAAGACATCCTCAAGGCGTTGGACAAGGCCCGCAAGAACGGGCCCTTGCAGAACATCATGATCCCCTCGTGCCCGGATCTGCTCTCGCGCCTGCAGCACGAAATGGCCAAGGCGGAGCCCGATCTGAACGAGGTGGCCCGCATTGCCACCAGTGACGTGGCCATGTCGGCCGCGCTGGTCAAAGCGGCCAACAGCCCCTTGTTCGCAGCGGGGCAACCTTCGCAAACGATTGGCCAGGCCATGAACCGCCTGGGCCTGGAGCATACGGCAGCCGTGATGACCGGCTTCCTGGCGCAGCGCGCGATCAAGGTCAACACGCCGCAACTGCTGCGCTTTTGGGAGCGCTCAGCCAAGCGTGCGCTGGCCATGACCTTCATCGCAGGCAAGCTGCCCGGCGTGTCTGGCGACCTTGCCCACACCTATGGCCTGTTCTGCCACGTGGGCATGGCCGTGATGGCCCAAAGCGTCAAAGGCTATGTGGGCACCCTGGTGGAGGCACTGGCCCGCATCGATCGCCCCTTCGTGGCCACCGAAAACGCCAACCACCGCACCGACCACGCCGTGGTGGGGGCGCTGGTGTCGCGGGTCTGGCGCCTGTCGCCCACGGTGACGGCGGCCATCCGCTTGCACCATGACCTGGAGTTGCTGGGCGAGCGCAGCGCAGAGTCCGAGGTCAACACGCTCATCGCCGTTGGCCTGCTGGCCGACTACTTCATGCGCCGCCACGAAAGCCTGGAGCAGGATGTGGACTGGCACAAACACGGGCAAGCCGCGCTGGACTGGCTGCAAACCAGTCAGGACGACCTGGTCGCCTGGGAAGAAGAGCTGCAAGAGACGCTCGACGCGGCCTGAGCCCCTGCCCGCATCACCCCTTACCATTCACGTTTTGCAACCCTGCCAAGCAGCAGGGTTGCGGCGTTTTGAACAGGGAGCACACAACATGGCCGGATCCAGCCTGCTGATTCTGATCGACGACATCGCCCTGATGCTGGACGACGTCGCCTTGATGTCCAAAGTGGCCGCCAAGAAGACCGCAGGCGTGCTGGGCGACGATCTGGCGCTCAATGCCCAGCAGGTGGCCGGTATCCGTGCCGAGCGCGAGTTGCCGGTGGTGTGGGCCGTGGCCAAGGGCTCGGTGCGTAACAAGGTGATCCTGGTGCCGGCCGCGCTGGCCATCAGCGCCTTTGCCCCCTGGGCGGTGACACCGCTGCTGATGCTGGGTGGTGCCTTTCTGTGTTTTGAAGGCGTTGAGAAGCTCGCGCACCCCTTGCTGCACAGCCATGCCGAAGACGAGGCCCACCATGAAGCCCTGACCCATGCCTTGGTGGACAAGCAGGTCGACCTGGTGGCTTTCGAAAAGGAAAAAATCGACGGGGCGGTGCGCACCGACTTCATCCTGTCTGCCGAAATCGTGGCCATCACCCTGGGGACCGTCGCCCAGGCCCCCTTGATGCAGCAGGTGGCGGTGCTCAGCGGCATTTCGGCGGTGGTCACCGTGGGGGTGTATGGCCTGGTGGCCAGCATCGTCAAGCTCGATGACGTCGGGCTCTACCTCAGTCAGCTGGGTGGGCAGGGCCCTTTGGCCGCTGTACGGCGCCGTGTCGGCCTGGGCCTGCTGTCGGCGGCGCCCGTGTTGATGAAAGTGCTGTCCGTGGTGGGCACGGCGGCCATGTTCCTGGTGGGCGGCGGCATCCTCATGCACGGTCTGCCCGGGGGGCATGAACTGGTGCACGCTGTTGAACATGCCGTGAGCACGGTGCCGGTGGTCGGTGGCGCGCTGGCCTCGGTGGCGTCCATCCTGGTCGACGGCATCGGCGGCGTGCTGGCCGGTGTGGTGTCTCTGGTGGTGGTGACCCTGGGCCAGAAGCTGTGGGGCCTGCTCAAGCGCAGCTGAGCCGTTCAGGGTACAAAGCGGGGCGTTCAACCCACAAGCAGGAGCCCCCATGAGCCTTTCGATGTACTCGGCCTTCATCCCCACGGCCATCCACACCCTCAACACCCTGTCGGCCATTCTGGGCAAGGCGGCCGCACACTGCGAGGCACGCCGCATCGACCCGGCCGCCTTCCTGTCGTCGCGCCTGTATCCGGACATGTTCCCCTTGATCAAGCAGGTCCAGATCGCGGCCGACATGGCCAAGGGCGGCGCCGCGCGTCTGGCCGGCGTCGAGATCCCCAAGTTCAAGGACAACGAGGTGACTTTTGCCGATCTGCAGGCCCGTCTGGCCAAGACCGTGGCCTTCCTGCAGAGCTTCACGCCCGCGCAGATCGATGGCAGCGAAGAGGCTCAGATCACCCTGACCTTGCCGACACGGCAGATCGAGTTCAAGGGGCAGGCCTACCTGAACCACTACGTGCTGCCCAATCTGTACTTCCACACCACCACGGCTTACAACCTGCTGCGGCACGGCGGGGTCGAGCTGGGCAAGCGCGATTTTCTGGGCGGCTGAGGCCTCAGCGGTTCACGCGCTGGTGGCGGCCATCGACACAGGCAGCCACTGGCTCAAGGCCACCGCCAGCGCATGGCGGTCAAAGGGCTTGGTGAGGTACTCGTCCATGCCCTTGGACAGGCAGACCTCGCGGTCGCCGGTCAGCGCATGGGCCGTCAGCGCGATCACCGGTGTGTGGCCCCGGGCCGTTTCCTGCGACTCCAGGCTGCGGATCTGGCGCACGGCCTCGTAGCCGTCCATCACGGGCATCTCGCAGTCCATGAGGATCACGTCGTAACGTCTGTCCTTGAACATCTGGACCGCGATCTCGCCATTTTTGGCCAACTGGCATGACACGCCCAGGCTCTCCAGGGTCATGGAGGCGATGAAGGCGTTGACCTCGTTGTCCTCGACCAGCAGCACCTCGCCTGACAGCCGCAGATCCTGGTCATTGGGCGGCACGGAGTCCTTGAAGTGGGGGTCGCCTG